>Ga0209631_10000119_pt1 | contig 100681 bp, 57 predicted proteins | sample COG_08_FD_184752 | JGI IMG/M metagenome (GOLD analysis project Ga0209631, IMG submission 184752) | Pelagic Microbial community sample from North Sea - COGITO 998_met_08 (SPAdes) (version 2) | ecosystem: Environmental > Aquatic > Marine > Neritic zone/Coastal water | place: Helgoland, sampling...
CATGAGGCGTGTTCGGAAACGCTCGTCGACCGCCCGCGCGGTTCTCCGCCCGCGGCTTTGCCATCCTCTACAGAAACTAGGGTTCTGGGCTTTTTTCTCCTGCTCATCTCTCCGCCAACGCGCTGACCTCGCCCGCTCCCATCCCTCCCCCTCTCGGTAACAGGAGTCTTGGAGGAAGCCCCGTGGTATCGATGGCCGCTTCAGGCGCAAGTTCAAGGGTCTTCCCCCCCACCCCAACGTCGGCTACGGGTCCAACAAGAAGACCAGGCACCTGCTCCCCAACGGCTTCCTCAAGTTCGTCGTCCACAACGTCGCCGACCTTGACCTTCTCTTGATGCACAACAGGAAATACTGCGCCGAGGTTGCCCACAACGTCTCCGCGCAGAACCGCAAGGCGATCGTGGAGCGTGCGCAGCAGCTCAACGTGAACGTGATCAACAAGTCGGCCAAGCTCAGGAGCGAGGAGGACGAGTAATCGGCGTGCACGTCACAGCTGTGGGGGTTTGCTCTTTGTAGTGCTTTGTGCCGAGGGGATAGGTATCCGCCTCGGCAAGGGTTTAGCGCGCTGTTTATCGTTGTGATGATAACCGCGTAAAAACAAATCGTTCGCCCGTTCGTACGCCCAGCGGCCAGCGCCGCGCAACTCATCCCGCCCACCTGGAGGTCGGTTGCAACTGAAGACGAGAAGCGCCGCAAGTTGCTCACTTGTAGTTTTCACCCATCGCGACCCCGCCACCACATACCTTCGGCGGGAGGCGTCTAGCTTAGTCGCGTCGGATTCGCTCGCATCGATTCCGAACGAGCCCTCGAATCGATAGTTTCGAAACGAGTCGACATGTCGGCCGAGGTTGCGCAGGAGACCGTGGATGACTTCGTCGTGGTGAGCACAATCGCGACAAATTCTTCCCCTTCCGCCCCTTCCTTCCCTTCCTTCCTCGGCGTCCCCTCGTCGCCTTTTCTTCGTCCACATATCCTCCTCCGCTGACCATCTGCTCACACTCATACAACTAGGCTGCGAGATACGGCGACATGGAGGATGTGCAGCAGCACCTGAGTCAGGGCGTGTCGGTGGACGCGGTCGATGTCGAGGGGCGCACTGCACTCTTCTTCGCGGCCGCGAACGGCCATCTGGAGATTGTCGAGCTGTTGTTGGAAAAGGAGGCGGACCCTAACATCGCGAACGCGCAGGGGAACACCGCGCTGCACTGGGCGTGCGTCAACGGGCACACCGCCGTGGTTGAGAAGCTCCTCGGTGTGGGTGCCAAGACGGCGGTGTGCAACGCGGGTGGGCGAACCGCGCTGGACGAGGCGATGCACAACGACAGGCAGGAGTGCATCGATGCCATCCTGAAGGCGTCGGGGGTAGAGGACGAGGAGCACGAGGATGATATCGAGGTGGAGGGTGAGGAGGCGGAGGAATTCATCGTGGGGCCGGACGACAAGATGGAATGATTAAAAAAACTTTATTTGACCGCAGACGCGCCACCTCACTTGGCTGCCGCGAGGTTTTCCGCCACGTTCTTCCAGTTTACGATTTCCCAAACCGCCTTGACGTAGTCCGGGCGCAGATTTTTGTACTGCAGGTAGTACGCGTGCTCCCAGACGTCGACGCCAAGAAGAGGGGTCAAGCCGACAGTAGCGCACGGGTCCTGGTTCGCGGTGGTTGCAATCTTGAGCGAGCCCGAAGCCTTGTCATAACCCAGCCAGCCCCAGCCTGAGCCCTGCACGGCGACGGTCTGCGCGGAGAACTTCTCCTGAAGCTTTGCAACGGAGCCGAAGTCTCGCTCGATGAGCTTCAGCAGCTCTCCATCGGGAGGCGCGCAGTCCTTCGTGGGAGCGAGGTTCTTCCAGAAAATGGAGTGGTTGACGTGCCCGCCCCCGTTGAACTTGATGGCGCCCTGAAGGGAGATCATCGTGGCGTAGTCGCCCTTGATCTCCGCCTCGGAGTACTTCTCCATCGCCACGTTAAAGTTGGTGACGTACGTGTTGTGGTGCTTGGAGTGGTGCAGCTGCATGATCTCGCCGGTGATGACGGGCTCGAGCGCCCCGTAATCGTAATCGAGGTCCGGCAGCTTTGCCGCGACGAAAGTGCGGACTTGGGGGGCGTTGCCGAGCGGCTTGACGGCCCCGGCGAGGCGACGAGCAGTGCGGAGCATGGTGAAAACCCGGGGTGCGCACTGTGCACTGTGGTCTGGGCTCGATCTGGGCCTTTGTTATTTCTGTTTCGTGACATTCCGAGGATCTCATATCAGGCAGCACGGGAGAGATGACTCGTATCGGGGTCGTCGTCTCGGCCCTTCTGCTCTTCGCAGTCGCATCGGTGGCTGCGGAAGAGCAATACACCACCTCCGACTTCAGCACTACCTCCGACGTCAGCAGGATGGAGTTCCAGACCTGCAGCGGATGACGACTCAACAAGCACCCGGAGCTCAAGCAGTTTTTCAAGGAGACTGTGGACAAGGGGCTCATCGACGGGGTGCGCGTGAGATACATCCCCGGGAACGCGCCGGAGCTCGTGATGTTCGACCTGACCGGGCAAGAGAAGGAAAGGATAAATCTGGAGAAGATGACCGTGACGGAGATCAGGGGAATGCTCGCCTCGCACGGGTTCGCCGAGCGCGCGAGCAGGGTTGAGTTGTAGTCCTTGAGAGATGCCTCGAGCCGAGTGAAACCGCCGCCTCGACGCGCGATGACGTCTGCACCGCTAAAGTGCGAAATACGTGCTCGGTTCAGGCCGATACGAGAGCGATCGAAGGCCTAACGCTTCGGGCCCGAAGGCACCGTGTATCTTTAGGAAAGTAAGAGTTAGCTATGGAATCTATAAGTCGGGACTGTCAGTCCTTCAGCTGACGTTGCAAACCGGCGGCGGTGACTTTTCGGAAACCCCTCATCTCTGAGAAGACAGAGTCCGTCCCTGAAGTCGCGTCCTTGTTGATTGTCGGGTTGGCCAACTCGATACCCTGGATCGGAGTGAACGCCAGGGAGGAGGACAGACCGTTCGTTGCGCCGCCGCTGCCGTAGTTCATCAACTTCTTCTGCACATTCTTGGGCACCTTCATCTTTGTGGGCTTGGCCGTGAGCTTGAGCTTCCCACTGGCCGCCGCCATGCCCGCGGAGGTTCCGAGTGTTCCCAGGCCCTCGCCTTCGTATCCAATCTCCTCCTCGGCGACGTTGAAGTTGACCCTGTTCGCAGCCTTCCTCATGTCACTCGCGCCGAACCGTTCCTTCCAGGCGCGAGCTCTCTTGCCGCCTCTTCGCTTCTTCGCCTCGCCGCCGGGGATCGCGAGGGGCTTGGCGGTCCTCGCCGGGGGGGGCTCCTGCCACTTCTCGATCTTCTTCACCATCTCCGTGTGCATGCCGCGCCCCGTGGTTCCGCTCGGATCCTCGCCGAAAGCGTCCACCCGAGCCATCAGCGTGCACTTCCCCGCGACCAAACGAGCGGCGCGCATGCGAAGCGGCGGCGGAGTCTTGCGCTGGATGATGTCGCACTGGTTGATGAAACCGACGTGCAGGTCGCCAGACTTGACGGCAGTGGCGCTGGACATACCCGCGGCCGCCTTCCTCTTCTGACCCAGAACCTGCACGTTATTCGCCGGCATCTTCGACAGCGCCACCAGGCCGCCTGCTACTGACATCAGCTTGGACGCAACCTCCGGGCCGAGCACCGCGCTTAGGTTAGGTGCGGTGCGGTCCATCCGCGCCTCCACGAGTGCCACGAGCTTGCGCTTGTCCGCATCGAGTTGCAACTGAACGTCACACGCACGCACGGTGGCCTCGAGGTCCTCTGCGCTCAGCGGCTGCCCGTTGGTGGTGCTCCCCGTCACGGACACCACCATGATTGTCGCGTTCGGCAGCACACTCTCCAGCTCAACCCTGGTCATGTCCATCTCGTTGCCGATCACCTTCACCACGCGCGCGTAATCGATGGGGTGCATCACCAGCGACTCTAATTCGGGAAACTTGGCCCTGTACCTGTCCCGAATGAAGTTGTGCACCACCTGGATCTCGTTCTCGATCTCGACGCTCAGCGCGTTGCAGTCCACAATGAGCTGGTACGCGCCCTCGTCCACGACGCCGAGGGTGCTGCCGGGGCCCGTGGATGCGTCGCCTTCCTCCTCCTTCTTTTTGGCGTCAGCCGCGAGCGCGTCGTCCACCTGAGAGATGACCCTTCGATACCGCTCGCCGCCCACCAGCTTTGCGACGGCGTCGAGGGACCTGAAGTCCACCCCGCCGATGGGTCCCTCCGCCGCCTCCGCCTTCACGCCGTCCTCCGCGGGTTCGTCCTTCACGGGCTCATCAGCGACATCGTCGTCGTCGCTGAGGTCATCGAGATCCGCGAGAAAGGAATCTGCGAGGGTCGCCATGCTTGTGAGATCCTTCCTCCGTGGCTTGGACCTGTCTTCTGCCGTCGACCAGCAAAGTTGGAGCGCTTTTCTCGACGAGGCGAGGAGTCGAAAATTGCCCGTTGGGCTCGTACCCCCGTCCGGAAAACAAATAGCCCGGAGAGAGGGTAGTGTGCGCGAGGACGGTTCTCCCAGCCACTAAAGACGACGCAGGCATCGCCACACGTCACCCACAGTTCGCGTCGTTGGTCTCAGCACGCCGCTGTCAGCGCGTAAACCCGTCCAGGACCGACTTCCGGACTAGCCGAATCCGGCATTTTTGCAGAGGAGCCTAAAGCGGAGAGACTCATCGGAACGAGCCGAGATGTTCTCCACCAGGCCCCCCGCGGACTTCCGCATCCAGAGGATGCGCGCCGCCGACGAGAAGAGCAACCAGATGCAGGCTTACGTCAAGGTACATACCGCGCTGCAATTGTCCTTTCCCGTCGTCGACACTCGTCCCCGCGCGCGCAGAGTTTCCCCTCAATTTGTCCACGACTGACCATCGTCCCCGTCCCGTTCCCGCCTCAGTCCTGGAAGACGAAGGAGTTCGGCGCCGTCTGGGAGCACAACAGCAACAACATGATAGCCAGGAACCAGTTCAAGCAGCGGTAAGCGCACGCGACGAACCGATATTCCCCTGGATATTCACCTCCCAACCTCGGTTCCCCCCGATATTTCCTGAGAGTTGACCGCATTCGCTGACCGCCGTGCCTTCCACCTTCTTCCCCTCAGGTTCGAGGCGCTCAAGGCCCAAGCCGAGGCCAACGTCGACGCGCGCCGTCGTAAGCTCGCGGCCAAGCTCCACGCCGAGGAGCTGGCCCTGCAGCAGGAGCTGGTGGCTAACCAGGTGACGCCCGAGGAGCGGAGAGCCGCGCTGGAGAAGCGCGCCGTGGATCTGGTGCGACGCAGGGAGGATGAGCGCGTCGCGTTCGCCGAGCAGATGCTGTACCGTCAGTGGCGCGAGGGTTGCGACGGTGTCCGCCAGGGCGATTCCAACTTGCAGCTCAGAGCCGCCGTGGAGGGCAGGTCATCACAGCTCGAGGAGAAGGCGGCGGCGAGGGAGGCGGTGGCAAGGGAGAAGGCAGCGTTTGAGGTGATGTACGAGGAGGAGCGCCTCAAGAAGGAGGAGAGGCACGCGCGTGAGATGGCGGACATCAAGCAAAAAGCGGACGAAGCCGTGCAGGTGCTGGACCAGCAGGTGGTCGAGAACCGTAAGCTTCGCGCGGAGAAGGCTGAGGTTGCCAAGCGCGAGGTTGAGGAGATGAAGTCGCGGTGGGCGGCGGAGGAGGCGCGGCACGACGCCGACATCGCGGCCAAGTTGGCCAAGAATCTGAGGATCGGTGAGGAACGCAAGGTGTTCAAGGCGGCGCGCGAAGCTGAGCTCGCGGCGATCAAGGAACGCGAAGAGGCGATCGACAGGGAGCTCCTGGAGGAGGCTATGCGGCAGAAGGCTGAGGAGGAGGCGAGGGAGGCTGAGCTGAAGGAGCGCAAGAAGGAGCAGGATGCCATCTACCGAACCCATCTCGCCGCCTTGGTCCAGAAGGACGGCGAAGACGAGTCCGAGCGTGACAGGCTGGTGGCGGAGCAGCAGGCTCTTTACGACGCGAAGCGCCAAGCTGAGAAGGACCGCGCCGAGGCTGCGAGGGCAAAGCTCATGTCGGAGGTGCACGCCGACCGGCAGCGACAGCTATCGCAGCACGCAGTTGCGCGAGAAATGGCGGCCGAGGCAAAGATGACTGATAGGGTCCGCATGTACGAGGAACTCGCGGAGATGGAGGCAGTCGAGGAAGAGCACAAGGCCAGGATTCACGCGCAGCGCATGAAGAACAGGCTTGACATCGAGGCGCAGATTCAGTACAAGGACTCCATCCAGAGGAAGCAGAAGGAGGACGCCCGGCAGGCATGGGAGGGCGCACTTCAGGCGGAGAAGGACTACCAGTCCATGATTGACTACGATGCCGCGCAGGCGAGACCCGCTGTGCCCAACTACGGCAGGAAGAGCACAGCGTGGTACCATTGATGTTGATGAATGAATATAATTATCTCACATACATTAAAAAGTTTAGGATCAGATTGGACGTCCGAGATGGTCCACCTCCGTGGCCTTCGACTTAGGGGATCCGTGCTCCTTGATCGTCTTGACGTAATCGTCGAGCTTCTTTTTGTCCGTAGCCGCGATCTCAGAAAGGCAATCGAGGAACGCCCTGTACTTCATAATCTTGGCGAGGGGCTTCTCCGCGTGCTTCTTGAAAATGTTGTCCATCCACGCGTGCTCGATTCCTGGCTTCTTGAGGCCCGTCTTAGTCAGCAATCGGTTCATGCCTGAGCTTTGCATCTCGGCGACCTTCTTCTGCTTCTTCGCGGGGATGCCCACGGTAGCCCAGTCTTCGAACAGAGCCTTGAATTCCTTGTCGCTGGCCAACTCGGACGATACCTTCTCAACCTTGGTCACGGACTTGCCCTTGAGGGCGTTGAACCAAACGTTGAACTCCACCCAGGTGACCATCCCGGTGTCGGACTTGTTGCAATCGTCGAACTCGTCCTCGGCATCGAAGCCTTCTTCCTTGTCAAGGCCCAGGAATATGCAAGCTTGTTTGAACTCGACGCGGTCGATTTGACCTTCGCCGTCGTCGTCAAACTTGTCGAAGACGTTCCTCGCGGTCAACTCCGCCTTGCCCGACGCAGACTTGAGCACGTTGATCCTCGACTTCTCCTTGGCCGGGGGCGCCTTCTTGGGCGCCTTCTGGGTACCGCCCTTCACACGATCGTCCTTGCCACCGGCTCGATCCGCGAGGCCCGTTTTGCGCATCGTCGCCGGTCCTTGGCTCCCCGTGACCTTTGGCCCGCCCTCGTCGTGGATGTAACCCGCGATGTCGTCGAAATCAAGCTCCTTGTAAGCGCAAACCTGAGCAAGGGCGTCCAGGAACTTGTTGTAGGTGAGCCTCTTTCGGGGGTGATCCTTCGCGAACTTCGTGAAGACCTGATCCACCGTCGCCTCGCTCAGCTGCTTGTTGTCAATCACGTCAATCTCGTTCAAGCACTTCAAGAACGACTTGCTCGCCATCTCCTCCACTCTCTTCCTACCAGCACCAAAGGAGCAGTGCTTCACGAAGATCTCCTGGAACTCCTTGCTGTTCCGATACTTCTTCGGCACATTGACGGCGACATGATCCAAATCGCTCTTCTTCACTTCCTGCAAGTCCATGAAGAAGAGGGCAAACTCCTCCCAGCTGATGATGCCGTCGCTGTTCTCGTCCGCCAACTTGAAGTACTCTCCGAGGGTGTGCGCAGCCTCTTCTGCATTGATACCGGAGGGCATGACTTCCAAATCCTTCATAACCTGCATCAACTCGTCTTGGTCAAGACCGCCACTGTTGTCCACGTCATACCTTTTGAAGAGTTCCTTGATCGTCATACCCTTTCCGGACTCCTCCACCATGCTCTTCGGGACGGCGGACTGGCCGATCTTGTCGATAGCGTCCTTGGTGTCCCAGCTCTTCATGTCGTGCCCCTTCTTGGCCCGCTTCTTCATCAGCTTTGAAAGATTTGCCGCCTTCTTCGACATCTGGACAGCAGGCTCGGCCGGGTCGGCCGTGTCGGCGGTGTCGGCCGGGTCGGTGGGGTCGGCGGGCTCGACCTCGTCGAGGGGATCCTCAGGCTCGTTGTCGACGAAAGCAGTAAGGGCGTCCTCGATCTCCTCAACATCGCCGCGGATACCAAAGCCAGCCTCCTCTTCTTCTTCATCCTCATCTTCTGGCTCATCCTCAACTGCGGCCTTTGACTTTCCGCCTCTCGCCGCCTTCATCTTCGAATTGATCGTGCACTTGGCGGTGAAGTCGCTTGCGACCTTCTTGAAGGGCACCTGGAAGGACGACGCAACCTTGGCGAGCAGCCTCAAGAATCCATCGTATTCCAGCCACTTCTTGTTGACTGCGTTCCTCATGAACTGAATTTGGTGTGTGGTAGCATTCATGGTGGTGGTGTCAACGTATCCCATCTTCTTCAGCGCCTTGAGGTACTTTGTCTTCTGCATGGCAACCTTGTTGGGGTTTTTCTTGCTGCCACACCAGCAGGTCTTGAAAACTTGGAAGACAATGTCTTGCTCGCTGGCATCATAGCCCTTGGGAACGTTCGCAGGCATCGCCTGTTTCGGTTTGATGTGGTCGAACTTGCCGATGAATTGCACAAACTCCTTGTAGTCAATCTCGCCGCTGCCGTCCGCGTCCGCCTCAGCCCAAGCATTTTCGATGGCTGGAATGAGCTCATCTTCATCCAGGGCATCGAAGAGCTTCAGGTCAATGAAGATGGCGGTGATCTCGGCCTTGTTGATCTTTCCACTCCTGTCTGCGTCGTAACGATTGAACAGTTCCATGGCGCTCTCCTTGTTGAAGTGCGTAGCCGCTGTTCCGGGCTTAAGCTTCGGCGCGGCTTGCTTCTTGGCGGCGGCAGGATCGGGCTTGACTGCCTCGGGGGTCTCAGGAATCTTCTCGTTCCAGTTGGAGAAGTTGCCGTCGTTCTCCACATCTGAGAGATGTCTCTTGTTCTGCTCGAGCTCCTTGTCGAGCTGAGAGATGGACATGGAGTAGCGGTCCAGCCTGTCTTTGCTGAAGTTCTGGAGCGTAGCAGCCTGCTTCGCCTGCATCTCCTTCAAGAGCATCAAAGACTGAGACACCAGTACCTCACCCTCAGACGGGTTCGGCTCCATGGCCTCTGCAATAGTTCCAGTGGGAGCTTTTTGCTTGGGCTGATTGATGAGCGGATCCGATGGGTTGATGGTCATCATGCTGAGCTCGTTTTCGAGAGTCTTCTCAACGTTGGCCTCGGCGTCGGCGAAGCGGCCCAACTCCTCCTCGTCCATGATGTTGATACCCGCGATGGTGCCCATCTCGTCGTTAGCCGCGTCCGCCTCTTCCTCATCGGCGAGAGGTTTCCTCCTGGAACCCCTGAGTCGCTCGGAGACGTTCAACACTGCCTTCTTGGGCTTGGAAATCGGCAGCGGGTTGGTCCTGGGCTGGAAGTCGGAGCCGTCGTGGATGAGCTCCTCGCGAAGGTAAGGCTGCGTCAGGCGACGGTGCATGTACTTGTACTCGCGCTCGTCGTTCACCTTGGTCTCCTCGAGAATCTTCTCAGTGTGATCCAGGGAGGTGCGCAGATCGTAGTTAGCCTCCTGGGTGTGCTCCAGAACTTTCATGACCCGCATCAGCTTGGAGTCGATCTGCTTCAGCTCTCCCTTCCGCATCTCGACGTCGCCCTGCGCCGCGGATAGCATCTTGGCCTCATCGTAAATGAGACCCTTGATGACTTCGGAGTCACGGTTAGAGAGCGTACCGGCCGCGGCGACGTGCTCGTCGAGCTTGGCCGCCTGCAGGCCAAGAACTCGAAGCTCTTCCTCGTACGCGTTCATCATCTCGAGCCTCTCCTGCTCGATGGTGCGAGACTGCGAGTTGGACATGGTGTCGAAGTTTGAAAGCTCCTCAGCTTGTTCCCTAGCCGCACCGAGAGTCTTTTCGAGGTCGTGATGCAGACCAGGGAGCTCGATGGACCGAAACTTGTTGATCTGCGTCTCGAGACTCTTGATGTCCGCCACGTCTTGCTCGAGCTTCTGCGCAGCCTCTTGGATCTTCAGCCTGTTCGTGGTGGCGTCGTTGAGATGCTTGATCATGTCCTCGTACTGCTCCTCGGCCTCCTTACGAGCCAGCTTCTCCTCACGCATCTTCTGGGTCGTCTCCAGCATGAGCACCTCGAGCTGCGCCCTCCTCTCCATCGTGGTCTCGAGCTTGTCCTGGATGCGCCTGGTTCGCGCAATTAGAGCCTGCTCCTCGAAGTTGGCCATGCGTCGAATACGGGCGGCTTCTCCAGCGCCATCGTCACGTTGAAACGACGCGTACGATGCGTCATCGCGGAACGAACCGGCTGCCGATCCGCCCTTCGGCTTCATGCCAAGGTCGTCGTCGTACCTCTGCGTGATCAGGAGGATTGTGGGGAATCGAGATAGGGTGAGATTGAGCCGCGGAAGTGAACGACGCGCGTGGAAGCACCGCGATGAGGCGAGGCGAACGACAAGTCGATCGCGTTAAAATCGCTAGGGACGGTCGCGCTCCGAGTCGCGCGTCCTCCGGGCACGTTCGAGTCGCGGATGGGGCAGATGCGCCGGCTTGCCAATTTTGGTCAACGCAAAATCGTAGGGGCCGCCACGATGTCCGCCCCGCTGCGCTCGGCGTCGCCGGGGAAGGTGCGGAATGAAAGTGAAGGGACTACTCACGTCAATATCAGTCGCCATGTCGCCTGCGAAGCGAAGAACTCGTCAGAAGCCTTCGCCGCACGCTGTGACCACTGCGGTTCCGAGAGAATTGTGGCCGCGGGGATCACGCTGCGTAAGCCTTTCTGGTTCCTAATTTAGGGCACGATTGGGAGGCGAGAGGTTTTGCTTTTCGCCTTGCGACGATTTTCCGCAAGGCCAAAACGTAGCACTAATCTAACTGAGAACCCATATAAAAACCCAAAAGCAAACTTCACAGAAGACGGACAGAGAAACAGACAGAGCCGAGAATGTGCCGAGAAAATGTGCACGGCCAAGATTGCCAAATCTCCTTTCATCGGGCGGGGCGAGGAGGTGTGGCACCGCACACCCTGGGTCAGTCGAGGCAGCGCCCTCTGCAAGCATCGAGGGCACGGGAACGATGTTAGCGATCATCGTGCGATAGTGCGACGAATCAGATCCCGTGCAGACCCTCGTCGACATCCATGATCCACGAGGGCGTCGGAGGAGGCTTCAGGGATGAGCCTGAGCTGCTCCAGTTCGCGACGGAGAGGTTCGTGGAGGCGGAGGCGTCGGTGGAGGACCTCGAGACGGACGGGCTGACCGACCTACAGCTCTGCGCACAGTACTGCAGAGACTGCACCGTCTCCGTCCAGCGCCTGTTTCACGTGCGAAGCCTCGGTCGGGTGTGCGCGGACGCGCTGCGAGTCGGCGCCGAGCCCTTCCCCCTGGACCTCCTCGAGGATCTCGCGCAGGATGACGACAGCGAGGTTCGACAGAGCGTCGCAGAGCAGCTCGTCGTATTGACCGACGCCGTCAAAAATTCCAGGAAGAGTCAGGACGACGACGTCGCGCTCGGCCTGCTCAACGTGGCGTTCCTCCTGGTGGAGGATGATTCCGACGGTGTTGTCGCGGCGGCGGAGGACGCGACGGCGACGGTGGCGACGATCTGCACCACTGGGGACGAACGCGCGTTCCTGATATCGCGCGTGGAGACACTGTGCAAGTGCGAGGAGGAGGAGATCAGGGTGTCCGGCTCGAAGATCGCGGGTACGCTCGCGGAGGTGCTCGGGGCGGAGACGACCGCATCCACGCTCGCGCCGCTGCTGAAGGAGCTCTCTCGAGACGAAGCGCTGCAGGTGAGGGAGGCTACGGTGCGGGCGACGGTGCGTGCGGGCGAAAGCATGAGGGGTACTGATGCGGCGTTACGCGCGTTCGATATTTTCAGAACGCTGGCGAGCGATCCGGTGTGGTCCGTGCGCAAGGCCTGCGCTGACTCTCTTGTGGGTCTGTCCAAGAGCGTCGGCCGAGACGCTTTCGCGGCGTTCGCGCAGGAGGTTTTTGAAACACTCGCGAATGATGTCAGCCTTCAGGTGAGGACCGGCATGCTCGAGAACCTCGGGCCACTCATCGCCGAGCTCGGAAGAGAGCGCACGAGCGAGTCGCTGGTGGACCATTTCGTGAGCATGGCGGAGAGCACGGGAGGTAGCGCGAGTGGCCTACAGCTCTCGTGCGCGTTCGCAATTCCAGGCGTCGCACTTACACTGGGACGTGATCGCTGGGGAGAGATCAGGGGCGCATACGATTTGCTCACTCACAGCGTGCATTGGAAAGTGCGACGCTCGTTAGCCTGTTCGCTGCATGAGATGGCGAAGATACTTGGCAGCGAGCTGGCAGAGGCGGACCTCGTGCCGGTATTTGAGGAGATGCTCGGCGACACGGACGAGGTGAGCATCGGCGTCGTGAATCATCTAGCGGCATTCATGCGTGAAATCCCTCCTGCCGCACGACTGGACCATCTTCATGTGCTCGCTAGGATTGCGACGCCGAAGTCGGACGTGACTATTGGGAACTGGAGGCTCAGGGCAGCAATGACTGAACAACTCGGAGATCTGTCTAAGATTTTACCGGCGTCTGCGAACGAGGAGGTGACAATACCACTCACCCTCCGCCTGTTGAAAGATCCCGCATCCGCAGTCAGAGAGGCATGCATCGCTGTTGTTGGCTCGGTACTGCAGAACAGCTCAGATGGGTCATCGTCCGCCTGGAGGTTCGGCCAGATTGGCCGCGCCATGTCCGCCATCAAACTGATGGCGACAAACCAGCACTGGGCAGATCGCCAGGCATATGTTCGGATATGTGGCGCTTTCGTGGGGGTCATCAACGATAACGTGCTCGTCGAGGAGCTTCTGCCGCTGATGTTGATGACAGTCGACGATAACGTCCCGAACGTTAGGTCGGAGCTGGCCAAGTCGCTCGCAAAGCTTCAGAGAAGGGGCATATTCGCCGAGCTGCCAGACGTGAGCGCAGCTGTAGATGCTCTGAGGAACGATCCGGATCAAGATGTCAGCCGGCACTGCGTCATTGCCGAGCGTTCGAATCATTTCGAGTTCTCCACCGGTCTCCGGGCGACTCCGTTAAGGTTAAAAAAATAGTTTTTATAGAATTTAGACACCTACGAACTCTGGAACACGCCGACTTCGGCCGGGCGGATCACCCTATCGTTGAGTTTGTACCCCACCTTGGTCACGGTCGCGACCGTCCCCGCCTCCTTCTCGCCGTTTGGAACGTTGAACAGCGCCATGTGGTCGTTGGGATCGAACGATTCGCCCTCCGCCGGGTCGAACTTCACAACGCCGTGCTTTCCAAAGGCGGACGTCAACTGCTTCTCCACCATGAGCACGCCCTCGTGCAGAGAGGTGAGCACAGTTTTGACGTTAGCCGCGTCGGTCTCCGTCTCCAGGGCCTCGGTGTCGACGGTGGCCGACGCCCTCGCCAGGTTGTCGGCGACATCGAGGAGATCCTTGCAGAAACCCTGGATGGCGAACTTCTCGGCCGTCTCCGCTTGCCGCCTCGTCCGCTCCCTCAGGTTCTCCATGTCTGCGAGCGTGCGGAGAAGCTTATCGTTCAGATCCTTGACCTGCGCCGCCTTCTCGTCCAGCTCAGCCGTCAGCCTCTGCACCTCCTCGTCCGCGAAGTCCTCGCCGTCGACGTCCTCGCCGTCCTCGGCTGCCTCTGCTCCCTCCGCTTCGCCGTCCTCCTCCGCCTCGTCGTCATCCTTCTTCTCTCCGGAAGACTCAGCGCTGAAAGGGCGAGCTCCTCCCGCGATTTCCGAGCATGCGAACGACGGACGCCGCTGGCCCACTGCCGATCGCGCCGCGAAGGACGAAGACGGACGCGTCACCGTTGGGACGTGATGGAACGACTGGCGCGCAGATCTCGCAATCGCGCGCGTCGCCTGAGATGCTCTGAGATGCTCTCCGGCGGCCCTGTTAGCCGCCGATCTGCACGCCCTGACAATCGAGCGAATCATGCCCGAAGAGAAGTCGTGCGTGCGCTTGTGCTTCGGGAATCGTCCCGATCGATGACATCACGAATCGGCAGACTGAACATCAAAAAATGGCAGTCTGTTTTTGGTTTTGCATTCCACGTCATCCATTTTTTGCGTGAGCTTTTCAGGGTTTAGCCAAACTTTCTTTGGGCGGCGCCACAAAGGCTCCGCGCACACAGGAGCAACCAACACGGGGCACATCGTGCTGTCGTGAAGTCGTTGCTTTCATCGCCGGCTCCTTCCTCCGTGGTTAACAGCCTCGTCTGTATCTCACCAACGTCATGGCTGCTCTCGCCCCCAATTCGGCCCTTGTCTTCAGCGGTCGTGGCGCCACCGGCGCTCGCTCCCTGAGCTCCAGGTCTATCGCCAAGCCCGTGGCAGTCAACGATCAGTCCCGCGCCCGCAAGGTCAACGTTGGTGTTCGTGCCTCCTCCGCTGGCAGCATCCGCGAGCAGGCCAGCCGTCGTGGTGAGTGCGCACCCCAGCTCAATCGCGAAACCCTCCAAGAAATCGACCACGAGAGCCCCGCGCTCAAATTTCTCCACATCCCGCGCTGACCTTCGCCCCCTTTCTCGCAGCTCCCCTCGAGAAGAGCACTCTTTTCAACTGCAAGTACGTGCCATTCTCTGGTGATAAGAACGAGACGTACTCGATCGACGACGTCATCTACCGGAGCAAGAACGGCGGTCTCCTCGATGTCCAGCACGACATGGAGGCCCTCGCCATCTACCCTCCCGAGTACTGGAAGGCTCTCTTCGACGAGCGCGTCGGCAAGACCGTCTGGCCCTACGGCTCTGGCGTGTGGAGCAAGAAGGAATGGGTCCTCCCCGGGATTGCCGACGAGGACATCGTCTCCATGTTCGAGGGCAACTCCAACCTCTTCTGGGCCGACCGCTACGGCCGCGAGGTGCTTGGCATGAACGACCTGTGGGTGAAGCAGTGCGGCAACAGCCACACCGGCTCTTTCAAGGACCTCGGTATGACCGCGCTCGTGTCCCAGGTGAACAGGATGAGGAAGCAGGGCAAGCCGCTCGCGGCCGTCGGATGCGCGTCCACTGGTGACACCTCCGCCGCCCTCTCTGCGTACGCGGCTGCCGCGGGCATCCCGTCCATCGTGTTCCTTCCCGCGGACAAGATCTCCCTGGCGCAGCTCGTGCAGCCCATCGCTAACGGGTCTCTCGTGATGTCCATCGACACCGACTTCGATGGCTGCATGCGCCTGATTCGCGAGGTGACCGCGGAGCTCCCCATCTACCTGGCGAACTCCCTCAACTCCCTTCGCCTCGAGGGACAGAAGACCGCCGCCATCGAGATCCTCCAGCAGTTTGACTGGCAGGTTCCCGACTACGTCATCATCCCCGGTGGAAACCTCGGTAACGTGTACGCGTTTTACAAGGGATTCAAGATGTGCAAGGAGCTCGGGCTCGTGGACAAGCTTCCCAGGATGGTGGTGGCTCAGGCGCACAACGCGAACCCCTTGTACCGCGCGTACACCACCGGATTCGAGAAGTTCGAGGCGATCAAGGCTGAGCCCACCTTTGCTTCCGCGATCCAGATCGGCGATCCCGTGTCCATCGACCGCGCCATCTACGCGCTGAAGGAGACGAACGGAATCGTGGAGGAGGCGACCGAGGAGGAGCTCATGGACGCCGCCGCTGAGGCTGACCTCACGGGCATGTTCAACTGCCCCCACACTGGTGTTGCCCTGGCGGCGCTCAAGAAGCTCAGGGAGGCTCAGACCATCGGCCCCAGCGACAAGGTCGTGGTCATTAGCACCGCGCACGGTCTGAAGTTTGCGCAGAGTAAGGTCGCTTACCATGCTGGTGAGATTGAAGGTATTGTTGGCAAATTCGCGAACCCTCCGGTGGAGGTGAAGGAGGATTTTGGCTTGGTCATGGATGTCCTCAAGGAGCGCCTTGAGAGCTCGTAATTGTTCTGCGTGGTTCGCATGAAAGTCGGGAGTAAATGAACACAATGTACAGTTCATCCTTTTAGAACGAGGAACGATTTAGAAAACCTAATATATGAGTTCGATCTTTTGGATTCGTCTAACACTTATTCTATTGAAACGTTTGTCTACGCAACGTTAGCTAATCTTGACGAGAGGGTGACCGTATACGACGTATGTTCTGTACGGTCCGCTCGGTGGAGGCGGTGGAGGCGGTGGAGGCGGCTCAACTGCCTCCGCTTCGTCGCCTGCATCTTCTTCGCCCTCCGGCTTTTCTCCCTCTTCAGGTTCCTCAACTTCTTTCTCTTCCGGTTCATTTTCGTCGCTATCTTCTTCCTTCCTTGGTGGCTTTGGTGCATCAGCCTTCCAAACCGAGCTGGCTATGGTGCCTCCACTCAACACGGAGGTGAGAAACTCCGAATTGGCTCTCGCACTTCCTACAGTGAAAGTTGGAAGCACAATAGATTCGACACCACGCATGGAAAGCAACGCCGCCGTTCTGTAAGGATCTTCGAGAGCTTTCTTTTCGGTGGTCTTCCTACCGTCGAGCATCGCCTGCATTCTTTGCGACTCTTCGTTGTTCGTGTTGCATGCCAACACAGCAAGTCGGCAACCAGACATATCGACACTGGCAACCGCCGAGGATGACACATACGACAAAAACCGACCATGTCCATAGTACAGCAGCGCCTTCGCGGCGATCATAGCCCGTTGACACTCAGCATCTCCCGGAATACTCTCAGGTGTTCCCATCAACACATTCCAGCCTGATCCGAACTTCTGCTGCAAGAGAGCAAACTGACCCGGAATCTTTGTCTCGTCGTCAGCTTGAGGCAAATCTTCCTTTCGAAGGTCAACTAGAGCTGTCATTTGAGCGGCTGGAATGTCTGAAGCCTGTGCGAGTCGACGGACTAACATATGCAAAGAAAAGTCCCGTGAAATACTCTCGGCATCATTCAAGAATTCCAAAGCCTCGATTGGCAGTGATGCAAGCGCCTCGTCAACCAGCAGGACAATTTTCTTTTCCTTTGAGCCCCCCTTACCCAGGAACGATCTCCAAGCTGAAATGATCGGTTCGAGAACCCACTCCGTTGCTTTCCGAACTTCGTCCCAACCCGCGACGATATCGATGGATTCAAAGACTGATTGCAGTGCATCCGGGTCTTCGGATGAGTTCGCGGCAACAACAGCTTTTTCGACGTTTGAGCGATAGGTCATCGTGAGTTCCACAGCGGCTTCAAGCTGCTCCTGATTAGCTGAGACCACGTACGCACCAGTTCGCTCGTCGTCTTTGCCGTGCATCGTAATCGCGAGCGATGTATCCCCACCTCGCCCGACAAGCCATTGTACTGAAAAGACAAAGAGATCATCGGGTAAAGTCAAAGAAGCTGAGAGTGCTTGCTTTTTGTCAATCTGCAAATTTCCCCATGCCTTGCAAGAGGTCTTCAAGCGTTCAACAAGCGAAGCGCTGTATTTACTGGATGTCATATCGTTCAGAGAGCCATGCATATTTCTATCGTTCCTTATTATGAGCGATTCGATGTCTTGCTCGTCAGCCGCCGACAAGAAAATAGACAAGTGCGTCTCAACTGCATGGCAAGACTGCGCAAGAGCAAGAGCCGCCGCTGCTTTAGCGGTGTCAGCAGTTCCATGCGCATGGGCAAGATACATGGCAGCCTTTGAAACAAGATCGTACTTGCCAGCCTCGATTCCAAGCTGAATAGCTTGCTCAAGGGAATGTATAGCGCGCGGCTTGACAAGGTCATCCCGAAACGTCGAATGAGGTACCTGTGTTTCATCTTCCTCGTCTTCCTCTTCGACCAAAGGGATGTCGGTCGCCGCGTCACTTGCCTCGCTCTGTGGAACTTCTTCGGCTGCATCATCGTCGGCTGGCTCAGGATTCACGTCTTCTGCGTCGGCAGCTTCGGGAGTTTCAGCATTCTCTTTGGGTTCGTCCCCTTCCGCAGCTTCTTCCTCCTCATTCTCATTTGGTGATGGAGGTGCAGGTGGTGGAGGAGGAGTTGGCGGAGGTACTGGAGCGGGCTTGCGCCAAATCTTAGTCCTCGTTTGAGCGTTATGGACCGCAAGGAGTGCTTCACCGAGGAGACAGAGTGAATCAATTCTGCCATCATTGCGTTTGTGCAAGTTGGTCGCTTCCGAAGCAACGACAATCGCCTCCTCTGCGTCATCGAGTCTATCCTTGAAACTCTTAGGCGCGCTATCATCCAGGAATGCGAGAATTGCAGTCGCGTCTACACCTTGGATGGAGGGAAAATCAGGTCTACTGTTCTCTCTATCCACAGATTCCAGGACTTTCTCAGCATGTGCAATTTCCAGAAGGCAACCAGCCCTCGCATTCTTCACTGCTGCGAGTAACCTTGCCGCAGGCAACGAAGTGGTGAGAGGGCTTATCGAGGATACACAAGCGGCCGTATATATTCGCTCCGCCTCCATCTCTGCCTCGAAAATGATTTCCTTGATGACACGCAACCCTGGTCGTGGATCACCCGATGCAGTAGGATCTTTATACATCAGCATGGCCTTCGCCATCAAAACGTTCACATAGTCCATGCCACCTCCACAATCTTGCAAGATGGCGACAGCTTCAGAAATAGCGTTCACAGCATCAGCATATTGAGCTTGTGGATTCTCGCCCACCTCCACCGCATTCTTCATTTCCAACTCCAAAAGCCGACTGAGCTCTGTGAGAAGATTTGCCATAACCATTTTGGTATCAAGGGTATTGCCACGTCTGGAGGAATTTGAACGGCTCTGCAACAAGTTCAGCGCCGTGACGAGGGATTCCTTTGCTGATAGCTTACCGTCTCGTGTGCTGAGCTTGTACATGGTATAATCGCACATACTTTCTCCCCAAAATGAAACATCCCCGCCAAGAGTCTGTCCACGGTGTTGGAGCTTCACTGCATCGATGGGCATGTTGCCGCGAGCTGCGCACTTTGCAAGGTGTAAATACGCCCGGGCTTCAACAGCCACATCATCATGAGCACGAGCGTGCCTGATGGTCTCCTGCAGCAGAACGTTGGCTGCCACCAGTGCACCACGCTGTTCAAGGTATGCGCCGCGAGCGATCCAGTAATCACGTAGCGCATACGGACGAAGCGATTTTGAACTGTTGATCACACCAGATGACGGCCCGTCACCCGAGAAAGAGGCTTTGAGTGTTTCTTGTCGCTGCACCTCTTCGCGTCCTCGTCGAATCTCGTCGATGGAGAGCTCGAGGGCTCCTGCAAGCTCTTCATGCATAATTGCAGCTGACTTCAAAAATAAAGCATCCGCGAGGGAGGCCAGCCGAAGATGGTACACGCCTGCCAGGGAGTCATCATTCGCCACAATTTTAGCAATTAGAACACCGAGCTGGCAAACAGGAAGACATTGCAGATGCATGCTCACAGACTCCAGACCACTGCACAGGTAGTCGATATAATGTAGTAATCGCTCGGGTCGACCAACTGATGCTAAGGAGATCTCAAAGGTTCCTTTGCATTCTTGCAGTTGTGCCAGTAACTGATCGGTAAATTTGAAGTTTGCCCACTCCTCCAGGCTTTCTGGTGTGGCTACGACGCTGGACACAGGCATAGTTCTCATCACCTCTGCAAGGGGATCGCACAACATACGCAGGGCATGATGTTGCGCCGTCAACAAATAATCTGTGCGTTCAACGTTGCTCCCTGACATCCTGGAGAGCATGACGCATACCCGAACGATAGAACAAAACCCTGTGACCCCAACCTGAGGTGTGGCGACGGATTCACACTCCATTTTGTCACCAGTCGCATCATCATCTGTTTCCAGCAGAATATCAAGTGTAGAAACAAGGAGATCCTCTGCATCAGCTACGGGTTGGCCATTGCCATACATCCAATCGGCAAAGTCGATCATCAGATCAACCTTCATTGCGGCACTGTCGTCAAGCACGTCGATGGCTTTCCTATACGCCTTCATTCCCTCTAGCTTTGAGGTGGCTTGGACAGCAACACCAGCCCACACCTTTGCTTGAGTTTCTTGATCATATGACGAAAGCATGTCGAGCTCATCCTCAGCTTTTCTTCCAGTGGCAGAGAGAAACAAAACCTTGTATTCCCAGAGGCGCTGGTGGTCACTGGTTGGCAACATCTTGAAAGCCTCATCTATCTGTTTGATACCGTCAGTCCAAGCTTTCTTATCTACTAGACAATCGAAGTAGAGAATCCACATGAACTTCATCAAGCTGTCATCTTTGACTTTTGTGGCACGACAAGCGTCGATGATAACTTGAAGATGACTGAAAATATTTCTCCGAGTCGTTGCCGATGACATGTACGATGTCGCTGAATTCCAAAAATGCTTACCGGCGAAGGAAACAATGTCACTCCGGTTAGCTCGCCTGCCACATTTTGCCGCTTGCACGAGATGTTGGAACGCCTTCTGCCTTAATGTATCCTGAGTGGATTGATCTTGATGATCAGGGCGGATCAACGCAAGAATGCCACAACCAAATGCACTCTCAGCCACACCACCCCAGTACCAGCTTTGGGATGGGGCAGTCTGTGTCAATTTGTTCAAAAAGATCTCAGCTTGCTTGCCACACTCAATCGCAGAACCATATGCCTTGGCTTTTAAGGCTGTCTCTCCGAGCCTCGCCCATGTTTCGAGGTCACCAAGGACTTCACCCTCAGCAGGTCGCAACAGACTCATAGCCTCGTTGAGCATGTCACTCGAAGTATCGTCGCTACCAGGAAGAGTGAGACGCTGGATTATCGCCGAAACCTGTGCGACGGGATCTTCCTCAACCTTGACTTCAGAAGAAGTCCCCATCGACGCGTGCAGTCTCGCGAGAGTCGCTGATAGCTTGCGCGAATTTCTTTCATCTACACGATTCAAGACCGATTCGCATGCTTCGATCCCACGTTGCATATCCCGGGATTCTTCAAACTTGTGGTCCCTCAAGGTCAGGCGCAGTGCTTTGTAATCAGGCAAGACATCACCTTCTTTGATATCATCAGCATTCGTGACAGAAACAAACGCTGCATGCTCATACCCACACGACAGGGCATCAGCGAAATTTCCGAGCAAGGTTTTTTCACAGGTTTCGACTTTGCAGAGCTCTGCGAACACTGGCGCCGTCGCTGGTAACATTTCGGCGTACCTGTGCGACATAAAAACTGCAAGATAGTTGTTCCAAACATGCGCCGCCGCATTCATGACTACCCAATCCTCTCCGACACTGGCTCCAAGGTGCATAGCCCTTATGAATGCGGCGACCGAATTATTCTGAAGCTCCTCGGTCGATTCTCCCGTGCTGTCAAACTCCGTGTTGATTTCAGTTGGAGGAATGACAGGCACGCCGCGGGACCGAAGGATATCAAAAGATGCCAGTCCATCGAGCAAGTTGACATCAGCTTGCAACAGGATGATGTCCTTGTCCTTGATCAAATCCCAACCCGCAGTATCGATCACATTCTTTGCAAATCGATGGACCATGGATGTCTGTTTCGCGTCCATGGCGACCTTGATGACAGAGCCCCAAATGTTTATTCGCGCTCTTGCGGATCGCCGGCGTGTTTCCCTTGCCTCAGCACTCATCTCTTCTGATTCAGAAGCCAAGGCCGCAGGTTGCAGAGACATCAACTTTTCGACAGCGCGCTGCAGAAGATCTGCCTTGCTCTCCACACTTTTCGCATCGCGTGCTTGTTCTGCATGCAACAAGGCTTGATCCTCAATATCGTCTGGATCATCATGAATTTTGCTCTTCAGGGAAAGCACACGGTTCAAAGGATCCAAGAAGCGATCCAGCGGACGCTCGTAACCCGTACTCTCGATTTCTTCAGCCGGAGCAACGTAATCAAGGGCGAGGCCTTTCGAAACCTGTGCTTTCGCCTGACCCACCATGTCTTCAGAAATGTAGCAGTATGCCAGCTCAAGGTGCAAAGCAGTCCGCAACCTGTTGGCAGAAGATCCAACTGATTCCAATGCAGTCGCAGCCGCCCCGAGGACACGGGTAAGGTGATGACGGAATTGTCGCTGCTGAAGTGGCAGACTAGCTGCCCAAATCAATTGACAGGCGTCATGTATGCCATCAAAATCTTGGAGCCTCGAAAATGTCGAAAGGCTTTTCTCCGCCTGTAGAATGACATCCTTGTGAACGCCAATGGCCTCTGGATCAAGAGAACCGCGCTTCTCTCCAAGGTTGTGCAGTGCAATCATACTCCTCGTCATCTCGACGCGAACGCGAGCTAAAATCGTGGATGCATCGGCCACGCGCTCTGAACACCATTCCGCCAGGTCTAGGACCTCATTTTGCGCTGCAACCCACCCGATTTCAGCCACGACATCCATTTGACAGTCCTCCACTGACTCATCTTTTGCAGCTTCTAGCTTCTCCGCTGCTGGATCGACCAGCTTCCAAGCTTCAATCAAAGTGTTCTTCACATCTTCAGCATCTGCACATGCTCCAGAGCGCACGTGCTGCATGAGCGAAACAGCACCGTCCTCCCCGTCTCCACCCTCCTTTGATCCTTCCAAGCTGCTGACATGTGACTTCACCTTAATAGCCAGGGTGGAGAGCTCTGGAACACTTGCTTTGCACAAATCGACGGCGTCTGACGCGACCTTGAGGGCATCAGCATTCTTTCCAGCATCACTGAGACAAAGCGCATGGATTCGAAGATTGTGTGCCTTCCACTCCTCATGGCCTGAGACCTTCTGCAGCGCGTCGTTGATTGACGTGGATGCCTCTACGAGGTACCGCCGCGATCCGCTCTTCTGCAAAGGTCTCGAGATGTTCCAGTAATGGACGCTCGCGTCATAAAGCAAGAATATATATCGCGAATCTTCCAGCGCCACCCTGAGTCCTTCGAGCAAACATTTTAACGCGCTCTCGACGCCGGTGACAAGAGCCTGACCGGTGAGACCTTTGGCACCCTCTGAGCACAACAGCGCCTTTGCGAACCATGCTCTGCACACGTACTGATCTTTGAGCTCGACCTGACCGATGTCGGAGTCATCGGACCAGAACTTACTCGCCTCGAGAAAGTAGATGTCGAGCATCTCAGTCGCGATCGCCGTTGCTCCAACCTGTCGGGACAAAGGATACGAGAGACGAGGGTGAGGCCGCTGCGAGGGACTCGGATCTTTTTTTGGTTGACCGGCTGTGCAGTGAGAGGTCCTTGACTATAGGGTGAGTGCTTTCGTGACGATCAGGACAGCGGCGCAGACTTAAACTCACCTTCAGTGCCGCCTCTGCACACAAAATAAGGCTATCCCTGCCGACCCGTGCATCTGATGGCCCCTCCAGAGATGCGAGAATGTCGCCGTGCGTGCGCTTCAGAAGCTTCTCATCTGAAAGCCGTGCCGTCTCGAGGAGCGAAAGCCGTATCACCTCGGGCAAAGGCAACATGATTCCAAGCCTTAGACAGCACTCAACACATCTAGCAACAGAAACCTCGTGAACACACCGTCGCCGGTCGGCGCGCGTCCTTCTGTTGGGCTCGGTCTAAAACGGGTCGCATTTTATTTACGCCCAACAGTCACTGCCATTTTACGCCCAACAGCTCTGCGAAGGGTCGCACAAGATACCCACGCGAGAGATGTCGGCCCAGGCGGTACGGACTGTTTTCTGTGGTAAATTCGAGTTCAGAACCAACGTAAAAAGTCCATCACACGGCAGAAACCCAAAACCCTCGCGCGTGAGCTCGAACAGGAGGTGTGAGCGACCCCATCGACGCGCGATCTAAACTAACATTTCGTCGCATCTCCTTCCCTCCTTCCCATACATGCTCGATGTACCTCGCTGACATATCCTCTTTTCACTTAACAGGAACACGATCGCGATGGCTAACGCCAAAAGCGGCATGCAGATATTTCAAGACCAGGCTGAAGTCGCGGACGCACTGGCGAGTTTGACGATGAAGGCTGCCGAGCAAGCGATCGAGGAGCGGGGCTCCTTCACCGTCGCGCTCGCGGGTGGCTCGTTGATCAAACTTCTCGGTGGGCTGAAGGGAAAGAGCGAGATCGACTGGAACAATTGGCACGTCTTCTGGGTCGATGAGAGATGCGTTCCTCATGACGACCCCGAAAGCAACTACGGCGGGGCCCTGCAAGCACTGCTATCGGACGTGCCCATCCCTGCGTCGCAGCTTTATGCCATCGACGAGAGCTTGTGCCAGAAAAACGAGGATGCGGCGCAGCCCTGCGCTGCGGAATACGATGCGAGACTGAAAGGACTGTCGAGCAGTGTTCTACCAACGAAAGATGGCTTGCCCATATTCGATCTCTTACTCCTCGGGTTCGGACCCGACGGACACATCTGCTCGCTATTTCCGGGGCACCCGCTTCTGAAGGTCACGGAGCCCTGGATATTGCCCATCTCGGACTCGCCAAAACCGCCACCCGAGCGAATCACATTTTCGATGCCCGTCGTGAACGCTGCGAAGAAGAAATGTTTCACCGCCATAGGGGAGGGCAAGGCTGAGATGGCGGCGACAATCATAAAGAGTGCTGGCGACGACCCAAACATTCCGGCTTCGTTTGTCAAGGGTGACGTCGCATGGCTGATGGATGCCGCAGGGGCGTCCCTTCTGTGAAGAGAGCGAGGAGGCTGGTGTTTGTAGTTTGAGTTTTCAGAAAAAGTCTTTAATATTTCACTTTATTGTATTAACAACACGAGTGGGAAGCTTCAGCGCCCCAGGGGACTGCAGGCGTCCTTCTTTAGTAGATACCGATCACTTTCCACCAAACAGAGCCGACACCCAAGAATGTGGCGATGTAGAAGACAGAGAGACCGAAGCCGATCTTCCACCAGGTGGCGAGGGGCACGTAGCCAGCGCCGAAGAAAGGAGGCGCGGATCCGATGCCGTAATGAGTGGTGCAACCCATGATGTTGGAGAAGATGCCGAGAACGAGGGCAGACATAAGGGGAGGGGCGCCGCACGCGACCAGCACGGAAAGGAAGGCGGTGTACATGGCACCAATGTGCGCCGCACCGGAGGCGAACATGTAGTGGGAGTAGAAGTAGAGGAGCACAACCACGAGGAAGGCTGGCTGCCATGCGAGGCCGGCGGCGGAAACAACCTTCACAACGGTCGAGGAGAACCAAGGGATGAGGCCGTATTTGTTAAGGTAGCCAGCCATGGCGATGAGGGCTGCGAACCAGGTGAGGGTATCCCAGGCGGGTCCCTCAGCGAGGCACTCCTTCCAGGTGATGACGCCGGTGATGAGCAGGGTGGAGAGGCCAACGAGCGCGGAGGCGACGGAGCCGATACCAAACTTGGAGCCGAAGATCCAGAGGGCAACGGTGACGGAGAGAGCGCCAGCCATGATCTTCTCGTCGCCGGTCATGGGACCAAGCTTCGTGAGCTCTTCCTTGGCCTTGAGCGGAGCCTCGGGGGAGTCCTTCACCTCGGGGGGGTAGAGCACGTAGAGGATGAGGGGCACAGCGATGAGGCAAATGAGGCCGGGAACAGACGCGGCGAGAGCCCACTGGCCCCAGGTGATGGTCTCGCCGATGGTGGCGGCGGCGAGGTTCACAGACAGAGGGTTGGCAGCCATCGCGGTGATGAACATACCGGAGGTGACGGTGGATGTCTGGAACACGGTGGTCATGACGTAAGCGCCCATCTTCTTCTCGGTGCCCTTCTCGGGTTCCGAGCCGCACGCGACGCAGAGAGCCTTGGTGAGGGGCAAGAAGATGCCGCCAGCACGCGCCGCGAGGGAGGGAATGGCGGGCGCGAGCAGAGCCTCAGAAAAGACCAGAGAGTAGGTCAGGCCGAGCGTGGACTTGCCGAAGAGGGAAACGATGTAGTAGGCGATGCGGTTGCCGAGACCAGTCTTGATGAAACCGCGCGCCAGGAAGAAGGCGAGCGCGATGAGCCAGGGAATCTCAGACGAGAAGGCGCTGAAAGCGGCGGAGAAGGGCAGCAGGCCGGTCACCATGGAGACGCCGAGACCGATCATCGCGGTGGCACCGAGGGGAAGAGGCTGCGCGGTTAAAGGATCGCGTGGAAGAGTGTCAGCGTCAGACATGTGAAGAGGGAAAACTATCTCCCCCGACTGGGGGCGGGAAAAAAAAGAATCCGATTATTGGAATTGGACGATCGGGGGGGCGGGGACGCACGTTGGTGATGATGCCGACAATGGTGCCCACGAAGACGGCGAGCAGGTGCCAAGCCTGAGCGGTGACACCAGCAGGGGCCGGGATCAGCCAGATCAGGAGGCCCGCGAGGACGGAGTACCCGAGGGGCTTCAGCTTCGCGCCCTTCCATTCGGAAGCCGCAGCAGCCTGCACCGCCGGGACTCCGGAAGATGCGCTCGCGCTGACGACGCGCTTGGCGAACGCGCGCTTAGACACGGCGGGCGACTGCTGACGCTGACGAAGCGAAAAGGCCGCGGCACGTTCACCCTGGAAGAACTGCGCAGAGCGAGAAGCCGCCGCGTTGGTGCGCAGGCTCGCGGTGGAAACGGAGCTCGCCCGGGCGGTCGTTGTTTTCGGATTAGTGGCCGCGACGCGAGATGCGACGGGCGCCGAAGCCACATGAGTCATCATGGCGGCCATCTTGGTGGCAGAGAACGTGAATACTCTGTCGGACAAGCCTGTCGCGAAGAGGTCGACGCGTGAGGGTTCTGATCGATCGCGGGATCCCTGCCGCCTTTTGGAGGAAATTGTTAACCGGCCCCGGTTCTAAAAACTCGTACCTGGCAATGAAAGATTTTCTTGGCTGGCGGTTGGACATTGTTGGATTCGGGAGTCAATGACTCAACATCAACAGTCGATGATGGTTTCGACGGTTCGTCGACGCATCGATCGAAAATGGAGGCGGGGACCAGACTGCCAGAGTTATCTCAATCAGCTCAGCTCTATACCTAGCGGGCGCTTCCGACACACGCGGTGGCGAAGGTGTGCCGATCCATCGCGCGAATTTCCTCCGCAGTTCAACACTCGCGGCCAGGACGTGACTTCAAGCGATAGCTCTCGCAGATTCTCTCGGTTGCCTCGCGCCGCGTATCCCACCAATCGACAGCGCGATGACCACCACGTCAGCTTCTCGCGTCACAACTTTTCAGCCCGCCACGCTCCTGTCCCGACAGAGGCGAGCTGTGCGAAGGGTCGGTGTCACCACCAGGGCCTCTACGGAAGACACGAGCTCGGTTCAGCCGAGTCGTCGACAGATCTTCGGAAGCGGTCTCGCCGCTGCCATCGCGGTGGGCCTCCCGTCGGAGGCCAAGGCTGAGGCCACGGTATTCAAGAACCCACAGGAACTCGACGATGGATACCTGAGGTTCTTCGGCGAGGCCACCACGTCTTCGTCGTACGGTGGATACGGCGGTAACGAGAACAACTTCGACAAGTACAAGTACTACTACGACATCCCCAATGGTTGGACCGCGGACACCGTGAACAAGACGGAAAAGTCCACGAACGGCACGGACAGTCGCTGGTCCAATCCGAAGAGCAGAGGGGAGAAGGTGTACTGCACCACGCTCACGGGCTACAACAGGCTGAAGGAGGATCGCCAGGACATCCTCTCCGACCTCGCGCTCTCAGACTATAACCTCCAGGATGCCATCGTCGGCGCGGATTCCATCGAGGTTGCCGACCGCGACGTGAACGGCCAGACGTACGTGGACTACGACCTGTACGGGTTTTTCGGCGCCATCTACGTATCCATCACGGTCTACGGCGGTCGCCTCTACGCCGTCTTCTCGGCCGTCCCCGACACCCTCGTGGAGACTGACAAGGAGCAGGCTAAGCGTCTCCGCAATTCGTTCGGTGTGATTCCGAAGGATGATGAGCAGACGAAGTACGACCTCGAGTTCTACAAGCGAAGCTAGATACGAATTGGCAATTGATGAAAAAATGATACTATGTTCACGTGTTGTCTTCCGTGTGTAATTATGGTTTATCGTAATCTCGACGCGTCAACCACGGCCACACAGCAAACTCCCAGGACCCGTGAAAGTTCGTGTTTTATCCGATCGTCGGCCACTTCGACTGCACCACTCGACCGCGACCTGAGACGTCCAACTTCACGTTGGTTAAACCCAGCTCGCGAATTATTCGTAGATTGCTTTGATCGTCGGACCCATCCTCAGAAGATGTCCGTCTCCTTCGTCGCGTCCACGGGCGCTCTCCCCATGACGGCCAAGCTCCAACACTCGAGGTCCAGACGCCCGATGTCCACCGCTTCGCGTGGAAAGATGTTGACCGTGCGAGCTGAGAGCAAGGATCAGGCCGGTTGCACTGGGAGCTGCGACTCTTGTGGCCTCGCCAAGGATAAGATGCAGTGTGATGGGTCCGGTCGTATCATCGGTGGCATGGGCGCGATTCCTCTCTTCTCGTGGTGGCCCATCAAGGCGTACCGCCCCTGCCCGGGGCTCATTGAGAGTGGAGGCGTGTACGTTCGTAAGGGTCAGGATGTTGACTCAATTCTTTGGGGAGAGAAAGGCAAGTGAAAGGGCGCTAACGTCTGAAGGGTGAGAGCAGCCCTCGCTCACAAAGCGAGGGAGAAGCTGTTCGAATGGGTTAGCCGCGCTGTCATTATAAAGAGGAGTCATCACACGCGTGTCAAACTCCCTTCAGGATAGCCGCTCCACTTGAAGGAAGCGAAGCGAATAGTGCCTCGGAGATGCCGTCTTCAAGAAGCCTGCCACTCTCGATTCGAGCCTTGAAGAACATGTCTTTCACTCGAGACAACACAGAGTCCACCATATCTAGCTCCACCAGAGCAACCGCGCACCCACCCCATCCAGCACCAGTCAGACGTGCTCCAATAGCACCACAAGACCTGAAAGCCTCGACCAGCTCATCCAGCTCTTTGCAGGAGCACTCGTAAAAATTGCGGCAAGATTCGTGGCTCGCGTTCATCAACTCGCCAAGCCTTTGGAGCGAAGGATTCGCCGCGCACTCATCGGAAAATTTGTGAACACGCGCAGCCTCCGAATACACATGCACAGATCTATCATGGAGCTTGAATCCCTTGGTGTTGTGCTGAAGCACCAGAAGAGAAGCCGGAGAGCCTTTGAAAAGTTCTTCCAAAGATTTGCCGAGCTTTTCCTCGAGTTCAACCTTTGTGTATGCTCCGTCGTGGAGGAGCTTGTCCGCAGCCTTCTCAGACTCTTCGAGGCTGCCTATGAGCTTCTGAACCTGCAAAAGTGTCGAGTACTCGAGAGCCTCTGCTTGAGCGACGCCGAGCTCCATGGCGAGAACGATTGAAGCCAATCGGCACTCCATGACGCGAAGGTTGTAGCGCTCGTGCGCCGTCACCGCCTTGTTGCTGACGGCGAGGCAGTTGCCAATCAAAAACGCCGATCCCTTCGGAAGTTTGACGTCACTCGCGCGCACTGGATTGAAATCAACGAGTTTGGCCACTCCAACCTCACCCATGATACTAATCGCCTGGTCCATGCCGCCGGATTGTGTTCCGCTGTGTCTCTCGCACTTGCAGGTAAAGTCGGCCACTTCAGCTTTTGTGAATGAGAGTTGGTGAGCAGCCATGACAGCAACCGCGGTGGCGCAGGTGAGAGCTGAAGAGCTGCTCAATCCGCTTCCCGTGGGAACACGCCCGTCCACCATGATTTTCAGTCCGAATGCATCCGGCAGAGCCTTCCCGGATTCTCCGAGAAAGTCGAAGACACCTTTGTATCCGCACATGCAATAGTTCGTCCAGTGCAGACTCGCGGTGTCAACTTGCTGACTCGGGTCCGTGCTGAACTCCTTCGTGGTGTACTCCGGGTTTGTGTTCGAAACGATCAGCTTATCAGAGCCCACGTCCACTTTCACGGCGACGATGGTGTCCAGGGCGAGAGCCATTGGCAGGACGCTGTAACCCTCGTAGTCGATGTGCTCGCCAATCAGATTCACGCGCCCGGGGGAGCGAGCCAACAAATCGGGTTTGCCCCCGTACTGCTCCTCGAAGGTGGCGATGAGCCTCGCGTATCGCTCTTCCGCATCGCCGAGTTGATCACCGTACACCACCTTGATGTCATTCACGACGGGAACCCCGGTCATCGCTGATCACGAATCCGGCGACGACCGAAAGCGCGTGACGATTGATTGTTGTGATTATCGACTCGCTGTTCTCGAGACACACAGAAACAGTTGCCGATCGGTTGTGTGAGATGTTGCAGCTGAGCAGCTGACTCCTTGAGAATGCTGGAAAGAATTAGCGAAAAAATCGCGAAAATCAAACGATAAAGTCCGATAAAGTTAACGAACGACTCAGACGAACCCCAAACAAACCGCGAGGGAGCGAGATGCATAGCTTGGAGATGTCTTCAAGCACGCTCATCTCGGAGGGTGATGTAGACAGAGAGAGGGAGGGAGGTCATGCGAGTACCAGGGACGCCATCACACTCGACGAAATGCTGACCTTGCACGTAGGGGAGAACGGGAAGGCTCAACTTAGGCACTTCCTGCTGTCCTCCATGGCTTGGGTGCCGGCGGCCATGCTCACGCTCATGTCGGTGTTCACGGAGAGAAAACCCGAGTGGCGCTGCGCGTCCGATGACAACGTGCTCTGTGGAATCGGCGGCAACGTGACAGATATTTGTAGCCTGGGCCATGATGATTGGGAGTGGGTTTCGAAGTCGGCCTCGGTGGTGTCCGAGTGGGATCTCGTGTGCAACGACGCATGGAAAGTGTCGTTCGCCGACTCGATGTTCTTCGTTGGGTTCTTCTTCGGTGCCGGTTCAATGGGTCAGTTCGCAGACATCAAAGGGCGTTGGGTCGCCATGTACACGTCATTGGCGATCGCAGCGGTGGGTGCGGCAGCCTCCGCTGCATCTCTCGGTTACTGGCAATACCTCATCTTCAAACTTCCCATCGGGTTCGGTTGCGGCGGTATAGGAGTGGCATCGTTCGTCCTGAGTACCGAGCCGCTGGGAGCGAAGTGGCGTGCGTTCCTTGGAATCGCCACTCAGTACTGGTGGGCTTCGGGCATATGCTTCATGTCTGGCGTCGCAGCAATCGTGACGGAGTGGAGAACGCTCACTTTCTTCTTTGTTTTCCTGACGGGAATGTACGCCATCTTCTCCTCTCCACTCGTGAAGGAGTCACCGAGATGGCTACTCATCACTGGCGAGGCGGAGAAAGCCCACGCAATCCTCACAGCATATGCGAAAGCCAACGATAAAAGAATTCCTCCTGAAGGCCTGCCCCCGTTGGTAAGTCATCGGGAACCCCCTCCTGTCTGAAACTTGATGTTCACTCTCTTCTTTTATCTCACAGAAGCTGCCGAATGAAAACAGTAAGACCGCGAGCATCCAGGAATTGCTGCCATTTCCTTCCCTGCGGTGAGAAAATAACCCAAAGAAAACGGTTGAAAGAGTGACTAACGATGTCTCCCCAAATTCCAGCAAGCGACTCATCGCAATGGCTTTCATTTTCTTTGTCAATAGCATGGTGTATTACGGTCTATCGCTCAATGTCGGATCATTGGGAGGGTCGATTTATTTGAACAATTTTCTTTCCGGACTGGTGGAAATGCCCTCATACGCCTTCGCTCAGTACGCCGTCGAAGCGATGGGAAGGCAACGAACTTTGGTTCTTTTGCTCGCGATCGCTAGTGTTGGCTGCCTGATAAGTGGATTTGCACAGGTTCGTAGAAACCCGAGTGTTGTCCCGCCTTCCGGCAAGTTTTCATTGCGCGCTAAACTAACTAATCAACTTAAAACAGGGCACAGCGAAGACTGTTGTCGCTCTCGCGGGTCGATTCGGAATCGCGGCATCATTCAACATGATATTCCTGTATACTACGGAATTGTTTCCAACAGTTGTGCGTAGCGCGGCTTTGGGCTTTTGCTCCTTGGTCGCCCGTGTGAGTGGAATAGCGGCCCCGCAAATAATCGCGCTTCAAAATCTAGAACCTGCCCTACCTTTTCTAATATTCGGCGGGTTCGCCGTGGCTGCGTGTCTAACAGCGACGACGTTACCAGAGACTAAGGGTATTCCGATGGAAGATACACTCGAAGGCGCTGCTGCGCAAAGTGTATCGCTTACGGGTGCATCTAATTTCACGCGGCTTGATGAAAGTGATGAAGAAGAAATGCTTAGTTAGCTATAGCTATCATAGTTTTAATAGGGTATGCCTAAGTCTAACGCTCAAGCGGCTACTTTGCCACAATTTTCGCATGACGCTCGCTAGTCGACCTTGCTCCGCGTCTTGAGAGCCATCATGCTCGCGAAAGCATCGCGCTCAAACAGCCAAATCGTTGAAAGGATACCTCCAACTGAAATCAAACCGGCAGAAAGATGCTTTATCATGTCAAGCCTCGATGTTATCGTCGTCACGACGGACGAAGTTAACAAAGCAACGAAAACGCCGCGGCTCGGTAAGAATGACGCGAGCGGCAATGTGCAGTCGCGCAATCGCTGATAGAGCACGAATCGCAGCGTGTAAGCTAAACGCAAAGACATTGAAACACAGTTTGAAATGATCAGACCAATTGGTCCAACACGAGGCTGAAGATAAATAGACAGAAGGACGTTCAGGAGAGAGGAGCTGAGAAGCACGATGTTGGCTGCGTTCAGTTCAGTCGGCTTCATGACAGCGTGCGCGTAAGCCTCACTCGTTCCATTTAACGCGAGAAAGAGCACCATGATTGAGAACGCGCCTGCTCAAAGATTGCTTGAGATGAACATTGCAGAGCTTTGTTGATAAACACTTACCAAGTGATTTTGACGCATCTTCCGTATCTGCCCATCGTTTCCCGTAAAGTAATCGAATAGCAAGTTTTGAGTATTGCGGGCCATGTAATGCAACGAGTAGGCCGAGGATCCCCGCGACTCTCATAAGCGTCGCAAACACTTTCGCTTCGTTGTCAAACCTCTTCTGTTTCGTTGCTCGCGAATCCATCTTCTTAGAAAAGGCGACGAACGCGATTTCTTCGAACGGTTGTAGCACTATTCTTACGAATAGGGATCCCAGGGAGGAAACCAGTCCGTAAACGCCCTGGGAATCCGCGCTTCCGACCAAGAGCAATACACCTTTCTCTCCTTCGGCAAGGAATAATTTCAACAGGGCCTGCGTCGAAAAGGTTTGCACAAGCCGCAGTGTTCCTCCCCAATTCATCTTCCTTTTCCCGCACAAAAGCGCGTAACCCGAGTAAGCGAAATCGACCTGTGCGATTGCGTAACATATCAAAATGGTCACGCCGTATGCAAGCTGACCATAAGCAAACCCGAGTGAGACGTGAGCTTCCGTGAAATTCACAAAATAAAATGTCACAAGACTGCGTAGAACAGTGGCAATCGTCTCAGCAGCAAACCGAAGGCGAAATCTTGACTGTCGCTGAGCTCGAATATAAAATGGTTCCGCCAACAGTTCCTGGGAAATATGAAAATCAGCCCAGCCCCGTAAATTATTTCATGCTCGAAGCGCTAATATTCTTTCGCTTACCAAAAAGGCTGAGAACCCGTAGTAGGCCACGGCTTGGGCATATGGGTCAGCCTGCAGATGCGTATGTTGAGATGGACGAAAGGAACATTGTACACGTGGACCTTCTCAACTGTGCTTACCATTTCGAGCCCACCCAGCCCTAGCACCGCGCACGGAACCCCCGCAGACAGAGCTGCTCCAAGCGGGATCACGAGCCAACCGGCGGCCTCTGTTGTTGATAGTCAGGCAGAGAGATGGATCAGAACCCTTGCTGGTTCGAACACGCATCATGATGATAATCTTACCTTGGCTTGCGTCTGTGACATCGCCATCTGCCGTGCCCGATCCAGCGTCTCGCATCAGTGCACGCCGGAAGCCCTGGTTGCAGAAAGCGGCGATTAGATTTTCTCTTGGCTTCCTCGGACAAAGACTCAGGCTTACCTCTCGACAAGTGAGTATGATGGTGGATATGAGCTGGAAGTGAACCTGTGGAGAGGGTAGGCTGTCATGTCACGATCATTCGCAATTAACGAGAGGCACGTCGATTGGCACACTCGTCGATCGATCCCAGATGAGGAGGGACCACTCATGGCTTGAGCCTCACCGTTGGCACGCCGTACTCCTCTGGCGTCAGCCTTCGAGCAACCATGATGTTAACCACGAATGGTAGCAATCTAGACATGACCTGGGTCACTGCAAATAGTGAAGAAGTGTATGGCAAGTCAGCCGGGTTCACACGTCAAAAGGCCGGAGGGCGAAGAAATCCAGCGAGCTTCGCCCCCGTGCCGACTTTGGAGCGGGGAAGGAGGAGGCCGAGTCGCGGTCTGGGAGCAGACGCTGTGCGATGGGGACATCGATGGGATACTCACGGAAAAGGTACGCATACCCACGCACGAAACCGGGCTCCTTGACAACCATCGTCTACGTAACCAAGTTCCCGACTGCTAACAATGTATGTGCTGTGGCTTTGATTTCGCACATTTTCCCATCTTTTCTCCACTGCTTTTCCATGCTTTTCGCCTCCCTTTTCAGTGTTTTGGCAGTTTGGTGGGTCCAAGGTGAAATCTCCCGTTCCACTGAGTCACAGCACGGTTGGACTGAGCAGGACCTGGGTGGCGTCCGGAGGTCTCAGCGTCTTCGCATGGACGAATTCTAGCCGTCCATCGCAAGAATTCCCCTCCCGCGCTCGGTCCGAGAAGACGAAAGTGAAGGGATGAAGGCAGCGCCGAGACAGAGTCTGAGGGCTAAAACCTCGGGCTCCTCGGGTGCAGAGCTCACGAGCGCTCCATCACGCCGTTGCGCCTATCTGCAAGAGGCTGCCCAGAATATGGCGGATGAATTACCCAGCCTAGCCGCCGAACTCATGAACACCGCGCACCTCGTCGCTAAGAAGAATAACCTTCCGCGTGGAGTATTCAAGGTGGGTCCACCGTCCACCTCAATTCCAACAGCCCTCACCTTTTTACTCCTGCCCGTCGTCTTACCTGTTTGGTTGTGTGATGATATCCTGACCTCGGTCGTTTGCGTCCATCAGGGCATCTCATCTTGTCCAGCGTGTGCGCTCCCATCGGAGAGGGCGAAAGACGATGATAAACCGTGCAAACTGTGCGATTTTGTTCCTCGTCGAAGGAAGAGAACAAAGACTTTGAGGAGTAACTGAGGACGGGTACGCGTAGTGTACGAGGTCATGGAGATGCGTTTGGGTGACACACTAGAGTAGATTAGTAGCTAGTAGCATGGAATCATAGTATACACTTCGCTTGGACCTTCTCACACAGCGCTGCTGTTCGTCGATCCGGTCCCGATAAGCCGCTCCCCCTCACCGTCGGCTTCTAGGCCGTCATCTTGCGTCGACCCGGCCCACATCTCCTTCAGGTCACCCCTGCAGTGAGCATAAGCCACCGTGCCTCCGAGCACGGTCGGCACCAGATAGCAAAGAGCGGGCTGTCCCCCCTGACCGCCGATTTGCAGGTGCAGCGCCAGGAACGTCAGCAGCAGACCGGCGACGTAAGCCACAATAGAGGGCAGCAGGTACGCCAGGCGGGCCCTGCTCGACTCGTTGTACCGGTTATCAAAGAGGTGGTTGTGAACGATCAACAGACCCGGCAGGATGACGTCACCGTAGCCGAGCATGGAGTAGTCGCCGACGTTTCCTCCAAGCCTCGGAAAGAGGAAGAGCATCGGCAGCGACTCGTGTTGCTCACCTCCTTTGGCGACCTTCACCATGACGCTCTCTTTGCCAAACAGGTGGGGCTGGATATAAACCCAGAAGATGTCGTAGCACATCGCACCAATGAGGAGGAGGGTGCCAACCTTGAGGTTCGGCAGGTGCACGAGTCGTAAAACATTGACCAGGAACGACATGCCCATGACATCTTGAAGCACCCAGGCCCAAGTCGCCTCCTGGTTGAGCAGCCAAACGAGTACCACCACTACGGCACAGGCGACGCTCGGAACGGAGAGCTGGTTCACCGTGCCAAAGACGGGGAGGTCAATGTCTTTCGAAAGTGCCTTGAAGCCCGATTCAAACACCGCGATGAAAAGAGCGTGCAGGCCCTGCACCGCAGCGAAACAGAACACACCCTTGATGATGAGGAACACCCAGTGCTGCATCGTGAAGAATATCACCAGGAGCACGATTGAGGCAAACACGACAAAGTACGCCGCACTCATCTCGGTGATCTCAAGTCCTTCGATCCCACCGCCGGAAGCTTCGCGCCCGCCGCCGCCACTGCTTTGACTCATATCGTCGTCGGATTTCGGTTTAAACAGAAACCCCTGATCCGAAAGGGACCACATGGCACCGAACACGATGGTGAGCGACGCCATCGCCAGCAACGCAAACGACGCGACCAGATCCACGGATCCCTTGAGCTTGAGCTCTTTGAAGGTGACGCTCGCCCCGTTGGCTGCGCCAGATTTCAGTTGATCACCATCCTGCGCGAGAACCTGCATGATGGGGATAGTGACGGTCGCGTTGCCGACGCAAGACATCGGCGTAAGCTCGGCTTCGTCGGTGACCACAATCATGGCGGCTCCACCAGCCGCTTCCACCGCAGCAGCCTTCTCACCAAACGTGCACTCCCCCCTCCAGACGAGTACCGCCTTGCCCGTAGCCTGTGATATCGGCTCGCACCCGTACTTATCCGAAGCTACGGTGAGATGCATCGGAGCACTCTCGCTCTCGCCGACGGCACCGCCGAAGAACGCGAGCAAGCCGAGGAAGGAGTTCGACTCCCCGTGCACAGTCGTCTCCTCGATGGCGACGCCGATGGGTGTCGAACGCGTCTGGCAGGCATCCATGGTCTGGCCGCTCACCGTCGTGATCGCCGCGAGGATGACGATCGCAGCGAGGGCGCACATCGCGGTTCTACGAACCATCCTGACCCGTCGCGTGCCGGGTGACTCGCCGTCGTCTGACGCGCCGCGGAAAGTTCCTGGGGTTGCCGGGTGCCGAAGGAAATCGGCGTCGGCGCTGTCGTCGAGGGCGCTTCGGCGCGGCTCGGTTGCGAGATTAAAACGTTGCGACTGTCGTCTCTGGGCAATTCGCATACAAGGCTCGAAGCCTCTCTCTCGCCCCGCACGCACGCGCGACGCACACTGTGTGGAATGACGCTTTTTTCCTCGCTTCTTCTCGTCGGCGAGCCCGCGGCCTTTCCCACTCAACACCCACAGATTTGACGTGGACGTGATAATTCCCGACTAATTGCCCGTATGGATCTTGAAATTGCAACGCAAAATAGCATTTTCTTTGTGACTAGCTAGCTGTGGACTGTTGCTGTAATTTTGCGATTGTTGAACATCGCGAAGAAACCACTTGCAAAACCGATGGCATGAACCCCAAGCCCGAACCGTGAGAAATCCAAAACAAGATATTTTTTAAAATCTCCCGTGGCGACTTGTGATTGGTTCATGATCCTTCCCGATCGTGTTTATATGGCGCAGGAGAGATAGAACTTTCCCAAGTCCGAACCGTCAAAAAACGAGCGGCAACCCGCGGCATTGCACACACCTCCGCGCACGTAGAGTGCGAAGGAAGACCACGAACGACCGCGTCGGACCGTTTAAGGACCCACTAAGTGTCAACGAGTCCCTTCTCGCGCCGGTGAAGTCCCATCGAGCCGCTCAGACGAGGATAGAACATCGACTTTCACGACGCGTCTTCCCGCGAAGTGAACCGCGCTTCGTTCTATCTTCTTCTCTCGCGAGTTAGAGCGCGTCTCAAGTTCCTCGAGGGCGAGCGGCGAACTTAAGAGGACGCGTCGAGTAAGGCCGAGTAGCGTCGCGTGAACCCGGAGCGTCGAATTCGTGTGGGGTTCGCGAGCGAAGGGACGTCGGTCAGCGTCACATGCAACGGAAGAAGCAGCAGAGTCAAAATCTGTCCGCGAGGATGCCAACACACGAGCAGCAGCGACAGAATGCGACGGGCGCGGACGACAGATACAACAGCGGCGCCGGTGCATCTGGTAACACTTACGCTCAGCAGGGTGTTGGTGGCTACGCGCAGCAGGTGAGCTCCCCTTCCCCACGTCTCCTCCTACCACACAGCAGAAACACGAGGCTCGCTCTCATTCGGTGCGCTGATCGCACACTGACTCACTCACTCCTCCACGTTCTCGTTCCCAGGGATACTACTATCAGGACGCGAACGCGCAGCAGCAACAACAGCAACAGCAGCAGCAGCAGTACGCGGACGCCGGATTCGGGGCCCAGGCTTACCAGCAGCAGCTTGCATATGCCGGGGTGTCGTCGAATCAGCCGTACTGGTACGCTTCCTTCGGGGAGGGGTCGAACGCGGCGGCGCAGAACGGCGGTGCCTCTCAGGAGATGAACGTCGCCCTGAAGGATCGTGACATCAAAACGCAGAGGAGGAAGGAGGCAAATCGCGAATCCGCGAGGAGGTCAAAGCAGAGGAAAAAGGAGGAGAGCGAGTTGCTATCCAGCAAAGCCCAGGAGCTCGTCCACGAGAGCGCGACGCTGCGCGCGGAGCTGGAGAAGGTTCAGAAGCACGTCGATAACCTGTACGACGAGAACATGGCCCTTCGTAAGCAAATCTCCAAGGCTGGTGGCTCGCTCCCACCGGCACCCGCGAAGATCTCCCCCATGAACATTCCTCCTCCGATTGAACTGCCAGCCTCTCTGTTGAAGGATGCTACGCAACCCACTCCGCCGGGCAAGAAGGACGCGAGGGACAGCCCAGCGGCTGAGGTTAAACGCAAGGGCGACACCCAGAAGACGTCCGCGGCGAAGAAGACGCGCCACGAGGCGGTGGACGACGGCACGATTGGTCTGCACAGTCTTCTGGATAATGACCTCGCGAACCAGATCCCCCTCTCCCCGTCCCCAGCCCCCACAGGGTATGGCAGTCTCGCAAACACCGGAGCTGGCGAGGCAAATGGAATGATGATGAGTGAGGCCATCGTATCGTTCCGTGAGCCCATGAGGGGAAGTCTCTTTCCTGCGAACGCTGCTTTGGACGAGGCTGACATCATGTTGGGAGGAAGGAACACACCAAACTTCATCAGTGGAAAGACAATCACCGATGACGACCTGTCGCTGGCCACTTTTGTAAGAAGGGGCAGCGACATTGGTCAAGGAGGTTGAGAGTGTGAAGCAAAAAATGAAAGTAACGCAGCTGTATTTGTACGTTTATTGTTTAGGGACCCTTAGGCTTTTAATTGATAATCTTGCGCATCTATAAATACTTTACGACGAAAGACTGTTCAACGCCGCGCCCAAAGGCCAAGCTGCCTCAATATTCTGTCCCTTGTACGTAATCTGCTTGACCAGAGTGACCTTCCTAGAGTCTGCAAGCTTGTAACCCACGGTGAGAAGGGAGTGAGCGTAGGATAGATCATGACAGTAATACGGGGCATCCTTCTCTTCCACACCCTTGAATTCTTGAAGCACCTCCTCGGGGGAGAGGGAGCACGCCTTTTTCGCAGCTGCGAGTATCTTCTTTGGTGTGGTATCTCCACTTGGCTTGTCTGGGTCAACCAGACCAGCCTGACTGACGCGATCGAAGAGATACGAGGACAGGTAGAATGTACTGGCTCCAGCGCCGCGGGATCCATCCCAAACACCGTTGAAGCTGCAGTCCTTCTGCGAGCTTGCGCCACACTTTTTCTCAGGTGCTAGGACCTCATCCACAACAGACTTGCATGCCAGTGCGTCGGTGTCTTTGCTACCCTTCGCACGATGCGTCTTGCCCCCATAGACATACTCACCATCATGTCCCACAGGGACGCACGGGCTTGCGTTTCCCTCCGCTTTGCCAAGCACGGCGGCGCGTGCCGCCATGAGGCCATATCCGAGGTGGCTGTAAACATAAACGTTATACGCGTTGCCGCCACTCTTCATCTCTTTGAAGTACCCCGGCGGCGCATTCTGAGCGTGTGCCGACTCTGCAGCGTATGCGAGCTGCACGCTTCCGCCACCAAGATCGACCGTGGCCACGGTATCTTCGATGCCTCCTGCGAGGTTGCCAAGGAGGTAGTTCATCGTCAACCATTGAAACGCGCCCTCTGACTCGCCGTCCATGATGCTGACACTATCCTTATCGAAAGCAAATGGATACTCGTCAAGTAACCTTCGAACCGCTTCGAGGAGATCGTCAGCTTCGCTGCCGGGAAGCATGCGAAGTCCAGCTGTGGCTCGCACCTCCACAGTCGTGCTGGCGCGCTGCGCTGCCGGGACTGTCTCCAAGGCAGTGGCAAGCAGGGGCTTGAGGCTCGCTGCTCCCTTTGCCGGCTCCTTCGCAAACGAGCTGAGACCCGGCTTGAGCTGCTCGAACGTATCATCGATGAGGACGAGCTCGGTACGAGCGCCAACTTCGAATTTGAAGACGTGGACTCGTGAACCAGTCGATCCGGCATCAAACACGATCGCGAATCTGTTTTGACCGTCACCGTCGATCTTAACCTCCTCGGTAAAATCGTCAGCGTGAACAGGAACCGTTCTATCGAGAGTGTCGACGGGAGCACGTCGCTGCGGAATCCCAGAACCACTGGCTGAAAGTTGATCGTGAGAGAACGGAAGGTGTTCGTTTGGTGCTGACGGCATCAACAGCACGATCGCAAGGACCAGCAGAAATACAGGGAGAAAGATAGCGATTAGTCCTCTGAACCGCCATATCCTCGACGCCATCGAGTCTCGTCCGAGAGCTCGACGAGCGCCCCGCATCTCTGTCGTCCTTTGAACCGCACGAGCACCGCTTCGAAGATCAGATCGACACCGTATGGTGTCCGATCGGTCCGGGGCTCGCCAAAAAAAGTGAACAGGTCTGGGACAGGCTTGACGCTTTGGTGCTTGACTTTTTTTCTAAACGCGCGTCCGAATGGACCGGACCCATCAGGTGCTCCTGAAACTCAAGTCTGCGTTCGGTGACAGTTTCGCTGCTCGGTTCAATCGATGTGACGCGTCGCATTGTTTTCGTTGCTGGCATCATTTATTCTAACATTCTAGTTTCGTTTCGGCGGCCGCCTGGCGACGCGCTTCTTCCTTCCACCCTGTGCAGCCGCATTCGATCCTGCGCCCATGCTCATCCCGCCTCCTCCCATCGGCATCCCGCCTCCTCCCATCGGCATCCCGCCTCCTCCCATCGGCATCCCGCCAATCCCCGGAGCAGCGAAGCCACCCGCGGCAGGCGCACCTCCGAAGGCGACGGGCGGTGCCCCAGTGCCACCTCCGAAGGGTGCCGCACCGAATCCACCACCGGCTGCTGGTGCCGGGGACGCACCCCCGCCACCAAACAGGCTCGGCGCGTTCATGGGAGGCGGGGCACCAGAGCCTCCGAAGCCGGCCCCGTCCCCGCCGGCTCCGAAAGACGTGCCCGGCGGCGCACTTGCACCGAAGCCACCGAACGTGCTTGGAGCCGGGCTGTTATTCGTCGCGTCACCACCCCCTCCGAACGGGTTCGCCGCGGCGGCGCCGAAGCTAGGGGTTGACGCTCCCCCGAAACCGCCGGAGGTTGGCGCGTGGGTTCCAAACGGCGTCAAAGCGGGACCGGAAGACGCGGCAGTTGAAGCGCCCGCGCCGAAGGTAAATGCGCCCGCCGTAGATGCAGGTGCAGGCTGAGAGCTAGACGCGCCAAAACCTCCAAATCCAGTCGAGGAAGGAATCGCCGTGGACGCACCGAACCCTGCGCTCGACACAACAGGCGCCGGTTTCGAGGCATCCCCTCCGAACGTCGGAGCAGGCGCGGCGCCGCCGAATGCGGGGGTGGACGAGGCGCCTGCTCCGAAAGCGGGCGCCGATGAGGAAGCTCCGGCGCCGAACGCTGGCGCAGATGTGGCTCCGGCGCCAAACGCGGGTGTGGATGCCGGTGCGGCTCCAAAGGCAGCCGTGGATGCTGGTGCAGCGCCAAAGGAGGGTGCAGAAGCTCCGGCGCCAAACGCGGGTGCAGATGACGCGGCTCCAGCGCCAAACGCAGGCGCCGATGACACGGCTCCAGCGCCAAACGCAGGCGCCGATGACGCGGCTCCAGCGCCAAACGCAGGCGCCGATGACGACCCGCCAAAAGTCAACGCAGGAATGGACGACGGCGTTGATGACGACGGTGCCCCGAAAGTGAATGCAACTCCACCTGAAGTCGCCGGGGTATCTTTCGGCTCTGAAATCGTGGACGGATTGGAACTAGGAGCTGGCGCCGGCTTCCCAAACGTGAAAGGCGCTGGCGAGGACGCAGGTGCATCTGAAGGCGCGCTCGATCCAGGTTCCGAAGTAGCCAGTGCACTAGCTGACCCAAACAGTCCAGTGCCAGACGTTTTGGGGGCAGAATCAATCGCCGCACCAAAGGCGAATGCAGCACCGGTGGACGTCGGAGCATCGGGTTTCGATGAGCTCGTGTCCTTCAGAGAAGCCGCCTGGATGGGGAAAGAGGTACCGAACGAAACCTCGGGTTTCGCCGTTTCCTTGGTGACTGCAGGTTCCGTCGTCGCAGCTTCAGATACCGGCGTAGACGAAACACCGAAAGTGAACGGAGCAGCAGTCGCCTTCAGAGGAGATGGGGTCGTTGACGGGGCACCGAATGTGAAAGGTGCCGGAGCGGCGGCGGGTTTTGCCGCAGCCTCTGCCGTTGAAGCCGGAGCCGATGTTCCGAAAGAGAACGGAGACGGTGATGTCGACGCAGTGAGAGGCGATGGCGCGGGCTCCGTCGCCTTCTTTTCCTCTTCGTCGATAGCATCCTGTACCTTCTTCTGATGCTCTTGGTTCTGTTTCATGAAATTGGAGCTCCAAAGATTAACCTTTTTCGGTGCTTCCTCCTCAGCCGGCTTGGCCTCCGCGGGCTTGTCTGCATCGGTTGCTTTGGCAGGAGCGCCGAAAGTGAACGGAGCAGCAGTAGAGGCCAGCTTGTCATCCTTTGACTTTTCAGCTCCATCAGATGAAGACCCGTTTCCAAAGCCAAACGATGGAGCAGCGGCAGGAGCTGTAGGTGGATTTGTGCCAAATGTAAACGCAGGCGCAGATGACGCCGCCGCGCCCGACTCTGGAGCCGATGTTCCGAAAGAGAACGGAGACGGTGACGTCGACGCAGTGAGAGGCGATGGCGCGGGCTCCGTCGCCTTCTTTTCCTCTTCGTCGATAGCATCCTGTACCTTCTTCTGATGCTCTAGGTTCTGTTTCATGAAATTGGAGCTCCAAAGATTAACCTTTTTCGGTGCTTCCTCCTCAGCCGGCTTGGCCTCAGCGGGCTTGGCCGGCTTGATCGCTTCGGTAGCCGCAGGAGCAGGGACGGATGTCGCTGCTCCAAAAGTAAACGTCGCCGGCTTTGTCGCTGCCGGCGCGGCAGCAGGGGAAGATGAACTTTCACCAAAGGTGAAGTTTTTGTCGACGTTTTCGTTATCGTGCCCGGCGACTGAACCGAACTTCACAACATCGATACCCCCATCGTCGTCATCACGGAAAGAATAAACTGGCAGATCATCGTTAACCGGCAGTTCATCCTCTTCATCGCCTCCGAATGCATAGGACGGAAGATCAGAATCGATCTTTGAGGACGGGTCGAACGTTGTCGCAGGAGCCGCCTTTGGACTGGGTTCTCCGAACGTGAAAGAGGGAAGCGCTTCTGTCTGAGTCTCTGGTTCCCTGGCGACAGGTTGCGCTGCAGGTGTTCCAGTCGCGAACAGCGGAGGTGCACTCTTTTGCAGCGGTGCTATGCCACCGAAAGGACTGTTTGACGCGGCAACCACTGGCGCAGTCGCCGGTTTGTCCTCCTCCATCGCAGCCGAAGCTGATGCCATGCTCGCGTCTTTCGTAGAAAGCACATCAGGCTTAAACTGAAGCGGCGAAGGTCTCGGAGTGTTCGCAGCCGCGCCAATCTTCGATTTAATGTGAGATGCGATCGATGGTGCCGGCGAGCGTTTATCGGCGTCGGCGAACGACTTTGCAGGCGTGGCGCGCTGGATACCTCTGAACCCATGCAGAGCTGAGGTGGGTGCCGCCGCCCTATTGAGGCTCGACGAGAGGTTCAACGGCTTGGGCAGCGGCGAGGCAGCGGTACCTCGCGTCTCCGGGCTGGCCTTCTGTCCAGAGAGCATGTCTAAAGTCTGCAAAATTCTCCGTGCAGTATCCGTGGTCGTTGCTAAAGACGAAGGCCGAGCCGGTGTCGCTTTGGGGCCCATAACAAATCCAGGCGTTTCCCCGGGTGCAGGGAATGCCGGAGGCGGCATGGAAGTGGTAGGTCCAGAGAGTCGCGGCATGGTAGAGCGTCCTTGCTCTCGTTCATGCACGTCGAATTCAGCCACGTCTCTGCTTCTTTTAGATCCGGCGGACATCATGGATTGATAACCCCAGTCCATTCCCGCCCCACTCGCCGTGGGCGGCGAGCCGGAGCCCCCAATCCCGCCGGCACCTCTTCGGGCAGTGCCGAACCCCGCGGACCTGCGGACACCGGCGCCCCTCATCGATGCACCGAGTAGCGTAGATCTCTGAGACGGTTGACGAGATCCGTAAAGGGACGCGCCGTCTACCTGGGAAGCATCGGCCACGCCACTGCGACCGCCGCCCCAGCCCATTGTTGACGTTTTAGACACGCCGCGCGCATTTGGAAGGGAGAGGAGAGCCCGCTTGCGCTCGGCGTTCGTCTGTTGCAGGTACTGACGAATGCCGGTGAACGGTGTTTCCTCAGCGCCTGCTGTCGATGGATTCGCGGCGGGATCCGCTGCTCCTGCGGTCCGCGGAAGTCCAGTTGCCGCTGGATTCAGATCGGAACCAGCCCCCTCACGAGCTTTCTCATCTTCCCTCTGAAGAAGGCTGATAACGGCGTTCGCCTCCTCGCGGGTCAGGCCACTTTGACCTTGGCGTCGTTTCAATTCATCGAGTAGACCGCTTTGCGATGCCGCTAGCTGGTCTCTTTCACCCGTCACCTGCGTAGGCTGCAAGATCGCGGAACGGGGGAGCAAATTCAGATTTGACGCGCGATCGCTTAGGGTTAAAATATTCGGGCAGGTGTCGCGTAGTTGTCGAGGGCTCTCGATGCTCACCTGGGCAGCCGTGTGCTGTCGCGACGCTACGTTTGCATTCTGAGCGTTCTCGGCATCATCAGTAGGCGATCCCAGTAATCCACGAACCTGCAGAGGGAGAGAGGTCACCGTCGTCAGATGCTGCAACTAGAAAAAAGTTTTGAAAAACGAGCACGTGCAGGGAGAGGTTGATCGACGCGGCGGTTGCTCAGATTCATTCACGCACCGTCTTCGTGATGCCTCCGATACCCCATCGGATAGGTGTGACGAGGTTCCTCAGCAGCTGACCGCCGCCGACCTCGCCGTCAATCCCGTATGGCGACCGGCTGTCACCGGGGGTGCGGCCGCCGCGCTGGGCCGCCATGGTTGCACGGAGGGGCTCAAGCCGGTGTGCGCAGACCGGTCCAAGCCCTTAAGACGTGCCGACAAGAACGGTCGAGCGCCTCGACTGGCGTCTTATCGGGCGGGCTGCGCGCGATGAACTGTGCTCACACCCGCCACAGAGAGCCGCCTGTGTGGGTGCCTCCACGCAAAAGTTGAGTGTGCGGCGTTGTACAAAATTAATTTCTCTGAGAAAGGACCGTTATGATTCGATTTCCCCACTTCCTCGAGCACGAACAGGAAGTAAGAGGGGCATCGGGGATGGACGAGCCGATGAACGCGTACACGGATGCGTGCGCCACGATCAACGCATCTTTGGAGGCGGTCAAGGCTCTTCAGGTCAACTTCTCAGCGAAGGTCGACACGTTGGAGGCTGAAGCCAAAGATCTCCGCTCCAACCTGAAGCGAGAGCAGAGAGAGGCTAGCGACTTGCGTAAACGGCTCGAGAGCGCCGAGGCTACCGCCGCTGCCGCCAAGAGTGAGCACGCGGCGTACAGGGCTCAGGTGTCGGCCGCGGAAAAGGAATCAACCGCCCTAGTCAGTTCCCTCAGGCAGGAGCTTGCAGTGAGCCATGCGACTCACGAGGAAACCAAAAATAATTTGGTTGAGGAGCGCAAGAGGGCCGCGGAAGCAGCCAAAACATCTTCGGATACCGTGAAGGAACTCAACACAAAGTGTGCGGATGTGCAGCGAGCGATGGACGTAGCCAAGATGGAGGTGGAGAATGCCCATGCCCGCGCGGAAGATGCGATGCATGCGAAGAGGGAAGCGGCGGTTGGGAGAGCAGCCGCCGAGAAGGACGCAAAGGCCAAGTTGGAAGCCTTGCTTGCCTCGAAGGAGGAGGTGGCCGAGCTGAAAGCTTTGTTGACCGACAAGGTGGCGGAAGAGGTGGCGGCTCATGACCTCACAAGGACACAGCTGGATCGACTGAAGCAAGAAAGTTTCAACCTGTACACGGCGTATACTCAGTCGGTGGAGAAGCTCGAGGAATACAGGCACGCGCTTGAAGCTGAGTCACAGGAGAGTGCTCGCCTGCACGAAGCCTTGGCCCGACAGAAACAACAGGCCGCTCGCGAAGCGATGCGCATGAGTAAGTCGTCGAGCATGATGCTCCCACCTTCGAGCATCGCAACGATGGGATTGTCGAGCCCAGCCGTCGGCGACAACGTGGACACTCCTACACCGCTGAGGCCTCTCGGGAAAGAAAACAACTTCACCCTCGACACCATCGAAAGAAAGTTCGCGGTGGTCGATTGAGACAGTATACACGTACATGTTACAACAGCCTAGACTATCAATCACTCTGTGAGGACCGACCGCCAGCGTTCGCTCTTAACGACTCCGACCTCGCTCATCGGCCATAATTTCAAGAAAACCTTACCTCGAAGCATGCCATAGGGCACAGGTCCGTAGTCACGTGAGTCGGTCGAGTTGTCCTTGTTATCCCCTTGCAGCCAAAGGTGCCCAGAGGGAACCTCCACCCTTTGTGTGCCACCGAAGCTGCCAGCTTTCGGCACGGCAATCACGTCCCCTCCTCTTCCGAGGACCCGCTTGCACACCGTGTGCCTCGGATTCGTCGGCGACTTTGAGATGACAATGTCGCCGCGCCTGATGTTGTCAGCCATCACCGACAGCTGCTCCACCAGCACGAAGTCTCCCGATCTATTGAACGTGGGCAACATACTCGGCCCCAGGCACATGGTGACGTGCACACCGTAGTTGTGGATGACGTTCACGAGGCAACCCATCTTGAAAGCCATCGGACCGTGCTTGACGATCTCGCGCCAGACGTGCGCGAACACTCCCTGCGCGGTCGGGCTCGACATCTTCCGTGCTGGTGGGAAAGGTGACCTTGATCCCTTTAAGTGTCGCGAGTCACGGACGAAGGACCCGACGGCATACCCTCGAGCAAAGGGATGTATGTGCCCCGCGTGTGGGTTTGTGAGACGTCCACGTGAAATCACGAGTCCAAGGCTCTCGATATCGGGGAGACTCTCACAGCGAGACAGGGGTGTCGGGTACAAGCAGGTGTGTCGAAATGGTTCACAACTCTAACGCGGCTCTTACGCCGTGAAATCTCCATCGTCGAACGATGTCATCTTCTCCACGAGATAGTCCGCCCCGCTGAATCCCTTAGAATTGTTGAACACCAGGGCCAAGGTGTAGAGCAACCCTTGGACTTGCGCTGATGTCAGCTTATTCCTCGACTCAAAGTCAGTCAGCTTCATCTCCCAGATCGAAGCGCCGGAGGGTTTTGAGACGCCGAACTTGGCGCGGTTCATCCTGAGCCCGAGTCCGGTGATCGTGGATGCGACCGAGAGGAGGCTCTTGGCGCCGGTCTCGTTGACCCTCACGGTGAGAAGGGTCCTCTCCGGGTCTGTCTTGTTGTCTATCCTGATCCCGCTGTGCTCCACCACGCCAACCTTCTTGCTCTCCGCCTGCGTGCAGAACCTGAGGTACTCCGTCACGCGCTCCTCCACAGCCCTGGGGTCATTGACCTTGGACTTACCCTTCCCGATACCCTCGGTGACGAACATCTTGATGTGCACGATGTCGTTGTTGCTCCCGTCGTCGTCAACGTCCTCTTCAATCTCCCAATCGGCGTCGTTTAATTCGAGGTCCAGGCCGTTAAGGAGCCACGAGAGGATGCGCATCACGCCGGGCACTGCGGAGACATCGACTTTCAGCAGCGTCGAGGTGGGGTGCGCATCGTTGTCAACCTCCGCGTACGCGATCGCGCACGAGTACGAGTCGTCCTCGTCGGCCTCGTCCTCGTCGAACGACGGAGGCAGGGGCGGGCTCGTCTCCCCGCCAAAGAGGATGCCCTCGCGTTTCTTCGCGACGCGAACGGGAGCGCCCCTGCTGGCGCGAGAAGCGCCGGCTCTGCGCTGGACGAGAGACGGGCGCGAGAGACGGCAGTATGCCCGCGGGATGTTCGCGACGGCGAGCGCCATGACGGTGGTCGGAGTGAACTGGCGCGGATCAGAGTGTGCTAAAATATCTGCGAGAGGCCCTGACTCTTTTTGACGACGACGCGCTTTTTGTCAGTTTGTTGAAACCGACCGCGACAGTGTCCGACCCGAAAAGCGTCAAAAAGTGTAATTGATGGGTGACGTTGAGGGAGGAGGGTGTGCGCACCCGGTCACTCTAGTCGCGCGAGGAGGTCAATAATGGACATATTCGCTTGTGCTGGTCGCACATCAACAGCGCCCGCGGCGGTTCGATCAACGTCCGGGCCGTCCGCGCCGGCGACGCGTCGAATTAGCAGGTATAATAGGGTAAAGGGTTTCTGTGTCGGCGGCGGGGCGCTGGGGAATGACCGCTCGGCGCGGCCCGGAGCCTCGCTTCGTGGATCCGTCCAGTTCCCTCATACTCGTCGCGGCATCATCAGGGTGTGTGCGCTCGGAGGCGATGATGAGGACGACGACGCGGCGTTCGACGCCAACTTCGGCGACATCGACAGGCTCGCCGCCGAGGCGGAGGCGGCTGCGGATGGCGAGGACGACGACGCCGGCGACGAGGACGACGACGCCACGCTGATGTCGTTCGGCTCTCAGAAGGTCGTCGAGTTCGGTCTGTCCGGCCGTCCTCTCTACGTGTGCCAATCGATCTGGTGGCTGCGCCTGTCCCAGCTGAAGACCTACCCCCCCGACGTCGACGACGTGCGAGACATTGCCCGCCGCTCCGGCCTGACCACCAAGGCTGTTCAGAAGTGGTTCGCCGATGCGCTCGATCACTACCACGGCCTGTCGCTCGTCGACAAGGCCAACTACGACGTCGAAGCCCAGGTGAAGCTCGACAGGATGGAGGCGCTCATCGTGAGGCTCGGGACCGAGAAGCCCGGCCTCTTCGACGGGAGGGACGACGAGCCCGTGAACGTGGCTGCGCCGTGGAAGGAGGAAGGTAAGCTCGACCGCGATGAGCAGGAGAAGCTGACGCTCAAGGACCCGCTCTACATCGCCATGGATGCCTTACCCGACGTCATGGCCAAGGAGGCGGCGGAGGCGAAGCTCGAGAAGGACACGGAGGAAGGTCTCGACGACGACGCGATTGCGCGCATTCCGCAGGATGGCTCAGCCGAGCAGCCGTTCCTGATCAACCCTTATTCGAACTCCAAGGTGGGTTCGTGGTCCATTGTCAAAAAGGTTGGACCTCCGACTGCGTTCGAAGATTCCATCGATTGGCTCGAGAGCGGCGGGTGGGAGGCTCTCCCGGATCATGAGATTGCATCCGCAGTTGACGGTGGGTCGCTGAAGTTTGTCGGCGTGAGTGACCAGACCATCGAGGGATCGCGCGACAGGTTAGATATCGCCATGCCATCCAACGCCGATTCACTCGCGGTCGCCGAGGAGATCGACTCTGACGGAATCTTGAGGGAGGCGGTCAGGCACATCGGCGATCTCTCCCGCAAGCCACTCCACAAACTGACCATCGGCGAGGAGCTCGAAGGAGAGATTGTTTCGGTTGAGCTGTACCACGGTGCGCTGGTTGACTGTGGGTGCGAGACTGATGGCCTGATCCCAATCTCCGAGAACGATTGGCCCGACTTAGTTGACACACTGACCACTGGTACCAAGGTGAAGGTCAAGGTCAAGGCGCTGTACGAGAAGTGGTGGCGATTCAGGTTTCCCATCGAGCTTGATGTCTTGACACCGAACGTCGGGCACCTCATCAAAACCCACCCGCACGAGGACGGACCCCCCATCAACATCTACAGCGGTGAGACCGTGCCCTACGCGAACATGGACGCGGGGCGCCCTCTGGACAAGTTCTTCGAGGTATCTGACGTGGACGATGAGGAGGAGGAGAGGCTCCGCGTGCAGGCCATCAGCGAATGGGTTGACGAGAAGATGGCGGAAACGGAGAAGACCACCAAGAAGAAGGGCAACAGGATGCAACGGGTCCTCGCGGCTGCCAAGGCCGCGGCGGCCGCAGCCGCCGATGAGAAGAGCGCTGCGAATCAGATACCCGTGGACGAAGACGAGGAAGACGCTCGCGGCATGTCCGACGGTGGAGCTGCGCAGGCTCTGGATACCGGAGATGGCCTGCGAGGCATCGGCGAGCGCACTGAAGAAATGATCGCCGCCGAGGAGGAGGAAGAGGAGGCTGCACTTTTCGGAGGGGAGAAGACAGTGGTACCAAGCGTTGTTGGACGTAAGGAGGATCCAGATGCGGTCGAGGAGGGCGAGGAGGACGAGGAGGATGACACGGCGGCTGACGAAAATTTCGACGGTAACGTGAACCCGGAGGCTGAGGACACGCGCGGAGGTGTGGTGACCAGCGCCGATGACTTGACGGCCTCTTCCGTCGACTACGAAGACGATGACGAGGGCGAGGACGATGACGATGAGGCGACGGGGAGCAAACCCAAGAAGGCTTCCGTTGACGATGACGATGATGAGAATGAGGACGAGTAGTCATGTGATCCAACAAAAGAAATCTCCCGAGGGCATTTCATAGATTACCCGCAATGGCGGTGAACGCGTAGGTTCGGTAGTCTTAAAAAGCGACGATGATATCTTCGGGACAGAATCGACTCGTCGCATTCGGCGTCGTGCTCCATGCACTGCTCATCTATGCCATGTTCGACGTTCATTTTACTAGCCCTCTCGTGCACGGCATCGAGCCTGTGACGGCAAACTTTGCCGGCCCAGCATCGCGCTTGGTGGTCATCGTCGCCGACGGACTTCGTGCGGATCGGCTATTCGAATTGGAGAATCGTAATGGCGGAATAACCGAAGTACCGACGGGCGAGATGGCTCCTAGGGCTCCTTTCCTCCACCAGGTTGCACGCGAGATTGGAAGCTGGGGAGTCAGCCACGCGAGGCCCCCGACGGAGTCTCGACCCGGGCACGTCGCCCTGCTCGCCGGGTTTTGGGAGGATCCGAGCGCCATCACAAAGGGTTGGCAGGCGAATGCGGTTGAGTTCGACCATCTCCTCAACCAATCTTCGGCGGCGTGGGCCATCGGAGCTCCATCGGTCGTGCCTCTGTTCTCGAAGGGGATCCCGCACGTGCGTAGCCGGATGTACGCGGAGGAGCTCGAGGACTTCGCAGCCTCGAACGATCACGCCGCCCTTGACGAATGGGTGTTCGATCGGGCTATCGAGGTGCTCACAGGTAACGTCACGGAGCACGAGCTGCGGGCAGGTGCCACCTTGGAGACGGAACGACGCGCGCTGGAGGGCGACAAGGTGGTGTTCTTACTGCACCTCCTCGGGCTGGACAGCGCAGGGCACGCACACAAGCCAAGCGGGGAAGGGTACGCCGAAAACATCAGGGTCGTGGACGCGGGTGTTCGAAGACTCGCCGCGGCGTTGGAGGAGCGGTTCGGCCCGGAGGACGGGGGTACGGCGTTCCTGTTCACGGCTGACCACGGCATGAGCAACAGGGGTGCGCACGGCGACGGGGACCCGGGATGCACGGAAACCCCCATCGTCGCCTGGGGCGCGGGTGTAGCGTCCACGGCCACCGAGACCGAAAGAGATATCGCGTGTACGTCACGGGGGAAGGATGCACCAACTCCAGAGGCGAAGTGGGGTCTCACAGACAGGGAGAGATGCGACATTGAACAAGCCGACCTGGCCTCCTTGGGTGCTGCCTTGCTCGGTATCCCGCCACCCATACATAATGCAGGTGTGCTCCCTGTGTCTTACTTGGACTCAACGCGCACGGGTCTGCGCTCGGGGGGCGCCGTTTCGAATGCCGCGCAGCTGCTGTCGGTGTATCGAAGGAAATCGGCCGTCACTGCCGAGTCCTCACTCACCGCGTACCTCGCGCCGGGTGGGTTGCAAGCATACGAACCTCTGGCCGTCGCCGAGGACAGGCTAGGCGAGGCTGTGTCAGCGCACCAAAACGGGCGTCACATCCATGCGGTTGATATGGCACAGAAACTGGCGCGTGAATGTCTCGATGGTCTGACATACCTCCACCTGTACGATCGCTGGCTGCTTTTGGGCACCATCACCGCTTGTTTCTTGGGATGGATACTTTTCCTCGGGTCAAGGCTAGTTCTCGAGCAAACGGATACGACAACACCAGATCACGGCAAAGATATCGACGCACGCAAGATACATTCAATGGTTGCTATCGCAGTCGCAGGTGTAGTTTGCGCTGTCTTAGCGGTGAGAAGATCGCCTGTAACGTTCTATGCCTATTTCAATCTGCCTTTGTACTTTGTGTGGTATTCATCGGCGGTCCTGTCGAAAAGTTCTGCGAGGAGAAGTGCTCGAATGGGATTTTATCAGGCTTGTCGAGCGTTTGCTACCGTCGCTACCGCCGTGGCAGCCACACAGCTGTTGTGTCACGGGTTTCACGAGAGAATCGTGTTCTCTTGGATGTTTTGTGCCGCTTCTGGCGTTTTGTTGCTGCTTTCTGGATGGCTAGGGGTTAGAGGCTGGACATCTGAAACTTCTCGAGATCGACGCCGTGTGGTGATGAGGGCGTCTGCTGCTTCTGCGGTGGCTGCCCTGGCGTTTGCAGCACTCGCACCTTTCACGACATTTCCCATTGAGCTGGATGCGGACTCCAAACTCGTTCTCGCCGGCGTTGTGTGCACCACGGCTGTGGCGTTGATCATCCAGTTCATTATACGACCTGCTGATATTTTCGGCGATGACCCGCCAGACTCGAATCCAAAGAGGGGACGCCCAGGAAGCGCCCTGCTCTTAGTTCAACTATCAGTGTTATGTGCCGCTGGTCTGGTCGTTTGGGAAGTGGACGGGCTTCAAGCGGCCAAGGTTGAAATTCCTGGGCTCCTGCATGCTGCCTCTTGGGGTGTCGCTGCCCTGGCTGCACCTCTGCCCTTCTTTTCTCCGACGAGAACTTTACCACGATTCACGTCAGTGTATCTCGCAGCTGCGGCGGTATACGCATTGTTTTCCGTTTCTTACGAGAGTTTGTTTTACGCTGCGTTGGGGGTCGCATCGCTCGCCTGGCTGTTCCTAGAGCGATGCATGCAAAAACTGAACGCGATGAATCAGATTGATCACCGAGGAAAGAAAGGCGAACTAACGTTCGCCTCTGTATCACATCCGCGTAAGTTGGAACCAGGGGACATAAGGCACGCAGCCATTTTCCTCGTGCTAATTAACGCGGCCTTCTTCGGGACCGGCAACATTGCAAGCGTCGCATCTTTTGAGATCAGCAGCGTGTATAGGTTTACCACGCGATTCAACCCATTTTTGATGGGCGGCCTCCTGATGCTCAAGGTGCTGATCCCGATGATAACCGTCGCTGTCGCATTCTTAGCGCTTCTGAAGCTTCAGGGAGTGCCGGCTTTCCCGGTGTACCTCGTGTTTGTCGTACTGTCCGATCTGATGGCGGCTCGTTTCTTCTACCAGGTCACCACCGAGGGTAGTTGGCAAGACATTGGCATGAGTATCAGTCGATACGCGCTGATGGGAACCCAGATTGTGTTGATTCAGGTGTTTCTTGGTCTCGCAGATTTGTACACTCACTGTCTTCCCATCAACGGCGTCGCGGCGAAGGCGAAGACACAATGATGACATGTCTAGAATTCTTTTAGCGACTAGCGTTCTAACAAACATGATTCTGGAATCATCACGTCAAATCTACGGTCTCCACACACAACTCCACATCGATCGGCGAAAATATGTCGGGAACTGTGCCCGGCGTGTTAGGCATCGTCAACACCGCATCCTGGAGATCCGATAGATGTGCCACCAGCAGACTGTGAACCGTCTCCATGCTTGAGGCTTTGATGTTGCCCTGCTCTCCGCTCACGTCCGTTTCTTCGAATTCGACGTTTGCAACTGCCTTCACGGCGATCCTTGAAAAGTATTCCGCAATGTCACCAGAGCGAGCCCGATACCACTGTCTGCACTTTCTCTCCAGATCAAGAATGGCGATTACGTCATCCTTCGCATCCGAGGATAACAGTGCAGTCGATACGTCTTCGCCGAGATGTTCCAGGAAGGAACAACCAAGGAAAAACTCCGCGGGGCTCGTCTTCTTACGCTCCTCGTCGAGCTCCCGCTTTTTTTCGGATTCGGCCTCGGCTTCCTGCAGCGACTCCTCCATCACTTTCGCGAGGTCCTTCTCCTCTTTCTCCAGCTCTTGGTGCTCCACGATTAGCATGACGGCTGCGTCGACATCCCCTTCAGCGTTTTCGAGCATCCGTTTGGCCACATCCTCGCTCACCCCCTGCGCTTTGAGCAACTCGACCGGGTCCTCATCCTCGTCAATTTCGATCTCCCCTTCCTCCTCTTCCTCCTCATCCTCTTCCTCTACCTCGGCCTCTTCGGCCGGTTCCTCAGCATCGTCGGCCGTATCTGGTAGTTTGCGATGTTTCTCAGGGACATCGTCAACCTGACCATCCGTGGGCCTGGCACGGCGACCTGCCATCGCCCTCCGATGTCTGTTTTTCCGGGTTCACTCACTTTAAGATATCATATCGGATCAGCCGAGGGGCCACCAATCGTCATTCGTCGGCTCCCCGAGATGCAGAGGCAACGGGGGCGGAGTCGCCCGCGCGCCGTAGTTAGGTTCTTGGTGGTGTTGGGTTTCGTCCTATGGATCGCCCACAGTCTGCTCGTGTTGCATCACAAGAAGCAGCGCACGCTGGTGGACAGGCTTGTCGATCGCGTCCACCAGGATTCCGATGCCGGGTTGAAGGGCGCGGTACCGAGGACGAGTGCGCTTCCCAGCGATGAGGGTGGGTTCGATGTCGATTTTGACGACAGTAGACACGACGAAGATCACCTCGGGAACGAAGAAGAGGAGGTAGGGTCCACGTCGCGCTCGCTTGAGCCGCCCGAGCCCTCGTCCGTCCAGGCTGCAACGGGGCCGGAGGAGTTCACTCCCGTCTCGCGACGGAACGAGGCGAACGGAGGCGGCGTCTGGATGCCTCGGGATTGGGGCACACGTGAGCAGAGTAAGAACGCGGAGAAGAACGCTGAGGCCGATGCGGAGTGCTTCCCGGGAGACCGCGATGCCGGCAACGGAGACCGCGTCGTGAATCCGGTCGACTCTCTGTACAGCAAGGGGGGCTCAAGTTGCAACGAACTGGAGACAATCCCGGGGCTGTGCGACGTTCTTAGTGCCTTACTTCCTAGCGATGGCGTCGAACGTGCGGTGATGCTCGTGTTTGGAGGCGAGAAGCCTCAGGATACGATCGCACTGGCCCTCGCCGCCGTGGATGAGACCGGCGCGAAGGCCGTCCTCATGGTCGCCGGCGATGACGATGCGGCTGCTGCGGCTGCGAAGGAAAACGTTCCTTACATCCAGCCGGATTGCGACGGGCCGTGTGGACGCCCCGAGTTCGCCGTCGCGGCGGCTGTTCTCGGTCTCGGCGCTGACGTCCTCCTCGTCGGCCGCGGTGTCGAGCTTCGCGGTCCAAACCCGCTGACGAACATTCCAACGCCGCGCGGGGCGGACGTGGAGGGCGTGACGTACCGCGAGGGCATGTTCGGTGATGTGGTCGGTATGAGCGACCCCGACATGGGATGGTCTGCGTACAGCCAATCCATGGCGGTTCCGCACATTATCTCCTCGCTTGTACTCCTACGTGCGACCGAAGAATCGATCAGGCTGGCGGCCTGGCTTGCAGAGCGCCGGGACGATGTCGACGCCGATGTGGCACTCACGGATGAGTTGCTCATGCCGGCGCACGACGCAAGGCAACGCTCAGGTGCCACATTCAGGCTGTTACCACCGAAATGTTTCAGACACCATAAAAGTGGCGCTGCGGTAGTGGAAGCGGCGGAGGGATTCGCGGTCAAATCCTGGCACGGGGACGAGAAGAGCCTGTTCAGTTTCGGGAACAAAGCCGAGGACCCCAACAAGATTTTGTCATCGGAAACATTCGACGCAGCGCGCTCGGTTGTGCTACGAGATGGACCGATCGGTGACGGAGACAAGAGCGGTAATTGCGCCGCTGTAGACTCGCACGATCGTCTCGGCCCTAAGCCCCGTGCTTTACGCTACATTGCCGCCACTGATGGTGAATTCCCAGTGAACTGCGATGGTGACCTCTCACAGCTTTGCAAAGTTGTTAGCCGCGTGGCTGTCAAGCGTCAGGTGCTCGCAGCCGTGTCGAACTCCAATATTCTGTACATGCTTGGTCTGTTCCTGGACGGGGTCGCTGCGGCGAATATCACCAATACTATCGTGGTAGCTCTCGATCAGAAAACAGCGGATTGGTGCAAGGATCGCGGTGCGCCCTATTATTATCGAGAGTTGAAGTCTTTGACTGGCGCGACCGACAACCACGCAACATCCGGACTCAAATTCAGAGTTTTGCACGAGTTTCTCAGTGTTGGTGTGTCGGCTCTTCTTTCGGATGTCGATGTGGTTTGGATGCGTAATCCCTTTGGTGGATCGCGGCTGGTGGTGCCTGCGATTGAGTCTGATCCCGACAGGGTCCACGTGGACGCGCCGGCAATTTACGGCGACTCGGACGTGGAGGGTATGACTGACGGTTGGGACGACGTTTCCGCGTATGGATTTGAGTACCCAGGGGTCGGGGGTACTCCGATGCGTCGCCTCGCAGCTCGTAACAGCGGGTTGTTTTACCTCGCCGCCACCAAAGAGTCCCTGCGAATGGTTGCGCGGTTGGCGGAGCGCATGGCGACGGAGCGCAACACCTGGGACCAGACGGCGTACAACGAGGAGCAGGTGTGGATGTGGACGTCGGAGGCACCCACGGCGGGAAATAGGAGATCGGTTCCGGCGGGGGTGTCCCAGCGCGTGATGAACTACGCGTGCTTTCAGAACACCAAGTATCTGTTTCGATACATGAGGTACGATCCTGAGTTGTACGACGGGGCATCCGGTCGCTCCCTGCGGCCCATCAGCGCCCACGTTAATTATCACCCGGAGAAGCCGCAAAGGATGGTGACCCTCATCGAGCAATATCTGAAGGGAGAGCGCGACGCGATATCGAAGTGGAACTGGGGAGAGGGCATGGCATTCGCGAAGCCTTGTCTCGCTCGACCCAAAAATTCCAAGGAGGCGGACGCTTTGATGGAAGAATCTGATCTTGCTCGACAGATTCTGGAGCGTATATCCGTCAGCGGTGATTCGGGCACGTGGGCGGGTATCCAAGGTTTCGCACCCAGGGAGAAAGGTGCGCTGGCTACGCCGTGGGGTGATGGTAAATGGGGTGTCATTCCCCCGAAGGAGGTTGACGGCGGTGATCGGCTTTTTGTCGACTTCAGCGGCGCGAAACACATGGTGCACGGCAACCAGGACAGAAACAAGGGTTCCAGCGAGAAGCTCCATCTCACATCCACGCGTTGTACCGACGGAGAGAAGGTGGATATAGTCATCTGAGAAGTAGAGGCTAGCGTCTAATTGAATGTCTAAGTCAGGCGGAGCGGGTTGAACTAGCTAGCTGCTAAATGTGATGTCCGCTCGCTTCTCTGCCAGATCGTTGAGCTTCTCCGTCCACCTCAACGCATCTTCGGGCGTTTTCCCCGCGAATGTGTGCGTGCGATTATCACACACAAGATGAAACGCGCAGTTATCGCCAGGCTGCCCGTTCAGACCCTGAGGTGCCACCTTCAACCGAGAGACGGCCAGCCCACCTCCCTGTCTCGCAGGAAGCTTTTCAAGAAGAATATACTTAACGTCCGGTTTAACGTTGTCCGTGCTCGTCGCGCTGCCGTAGCAGAGTCTATCTTCCAGCAGGTACACCCATCGTGGCCTCCAACTCTTTGTCCCTCGGTCGTCGCAGTAGTATTTATCCAACCATCCGCACATGTGTATGGAATCCTTCGTTTGAGAAGGTCCAGTGAACAGGTCCGGCATCAGATGCTTTGAAAACTGCTCGTAGTCGTGATGGCCAAGAAGGTTCTCGCTCGCCGGGTGTCTATCCTCGAACTCGAGAGCATCTTCACGCGTTGTGTTTGATGTCATCGTGATTCGAACATCTAAAACGTCGAAAGTTCCGACTCTTCGTCCTGGGCCGATGTCACGAGCAAGCGCAGGTGCACAGTGGCCGTCAACCAGAACAGTTTGTCGGTTGCTCGCGAAATCGAGCTCGAAGTCCGCTCCAAATCGGGTTCAAGTGTCCGTAAGAATCTTAGTTTTTGAGGTGTCAGGAGCCGGGCCCACCCCCGAAGGTTGGCGCGCGCCGGAAGGAGACGCACGCCAACTTGATTCGCGAATAGACTGCTGCAACGCCTGTCCGGGGAAGGCGCTTGAGCAGGACCCATGGTGCGTCCCCGGCCAGTCCCTACCGAACCCCGCGCCATCCGATCGCCCCCATTTCTCATTTCAAGGAAGGCGAGCATCGGTCAGGATCCGTTTGGAGAACCACGGGGCTTTCCGGCCGCTGGGTCGCCGACGCGAGCCAACCGACGGCCGTATGGACCTCGCGTCCGTGTCGTGGACACAAATAGACAGTAGTGCTGACCTGAACCCCTCTCCCGCCCATCCATCCGCAGTCTGTGACGTGGGAGGAGGCTCCCCTGAAGGGGGAGTCGCCCGAGGCTCGCTCCGGGCACACGTTGACGGTAGTGGACACCAAGGCGTACCTGCTCGGAGGTACCGGACGTAAGGATGGTAAGTGTCCGATCTAAGCCCTGAGATGTCGTTTGGCCCGTGTTGGTTCTCGCTGCGCCCCAAATAGCGGTACATTCTGTTCGCGCGCTCCCACCGGGCCGTTCGCCGGCGGCGATGGACCCCACGGCAAATCTTTCTTGGCTCTCCCACCGCGCTCGGGAGAGTTTTTGGCATCTGGTTGACCCCGGGCTTCGTTTCACCGAAACTCGCACTTCCCTGACCTACGATTGCGATTCCCACTCCCGCAGGCAAACCTTGCGTCTTCGGTTCGATGCACACGCTGGACCTGAACAACTCGGAGCAGCTGGTCTGGTCCGAGGTTGACGGCGAGAGCCTGCCGCCGCGCTCGAGGCACAGTTGCGTCGTGGTGAAGCACTACCTCGTCGTCTTCGGAGGTTTGAACCATCGCGCCAGGTACGATGACGTGTGGATCCACGACACGAAGAAGAACGCGTGGCACGAGCTGAAGTGCGGCGGGGCTGCCGAGGACAGGCCTTCCCCCAGGGCGCACCACACGGCGACGATTGTCGGGAACCAGATGTTTGTGTTTGGCGGGTACAGCGGCCACGGCAAGTCCTCGAACGAGCTGTTCGTGCTGGACTTTGGTACCGTCTTCGAGGAGATTGAGACGCCCGATGACGTGGATATTCCCACGCCCGCGACGTGGTCCAAACCCGTGCTGAACGGCAACGGCCCGACGGCGCGGTTCGATCACGGAGCGTCGTGGTTCCCGAACAAGCTCGTGGTCCTCGGCGGCCGCGATAACATATCCATGTTCAACGACACCCACTTCCTCGACCTGGACACGATGACGTGGGTGGAGGAAGGCACGTCGGCCCCTTCGCCTTACACCATGGAGATTTCGAACCATCAGCTGAGCGCCATCGAGTCAGTGCCAAAGTACAAGATGTTCTGCCTCACCGGAAAGAAAGGGCAGAACGAGTACATGAACCACGTTGACGTGATGGACTGCGGCACCTTGGTTTGGAACACGCCTAAGGCGATCGGTAGCCCGCCTGTGGTGCGCGAGGATACCGCGATGGCTTACGATCCGAAGACCTGCAAGGTGATTCTGTTCGGAGGATGGAGCAACCGCTGGCTCGGCGATACGTGGACTCTGAACGTCTCGCCCATCATCGGCCCGCCTTATGCTTGCTCCAAGGTTGTTCCGGACATTGGCCCCGTGTTTGGCGAATCCGAGATTGTCATCCATGGTCTGCAGTTCAAGGAATCGGACAAGATCGAAGTGTCCTTCAGGAGTGGCAAGAACGAGGAGATTGCGCCGGGTCACTTTGTCGACGAGCACACTCTCACTTGCCAGACGCCCAACTTCGAGGACTTCGGCGCCCTCGAGGTCGATCTGCGGGTCAACATCAACGACGAGGGCTGGACTGTGAACAAGCTGAAGTTCAGGTACTTTGCGAACACCTCCGCCGAGAACTGCATCGCGTACGGTCCCGGTGTCAACGCAGACGTGGAGGGTGTCTTTGGAGTTGAGATTCCGTTCTTCATCTGTGCCAAGGACACCTGCGGCGCGAAGCGTACCTCAGGTGACGATGAGTTCATCATTGAGGTCACCAACGATGAGAACCCCAAGGCGCTCAAGGGTTCGGTGCGCCTCGTCGACTACGACAACGGCACGCACGAGGTGTACTACACGGTGCCCACGCCGGGACGTTATCGCATCGACGTTGGCTACGACGACCTCGGCGAGCCCCAGGAGATTATCCCCATCCGCGGTTCTCCCTTCTACATGAACTTTGGAGATCCTTGGACGTATCAGCGCACGTCGGGTCCCGCGCCGCTCAAGCGCAAGCACGGCGGGCTCACGTCAGTCGGACCTCAGCAGGTGTGCCTGTACGGCGGCGACGATAGCGGGGTTAGCGTGCTCAGGACAAAACAAGATGCTTGGACCTGGGGCACCGCTCCAACCGATGGCCAACCCGAGCCGCGCAAGATCCAGGGGCAGGATTCGGGCGGTGCCGGCAAGATGGTTATTTTCGGCGGCACCGGTGCTGCTGCCAAGGGCGAAGAGCTCGGAGACCTGGCCACCTTCCAGGCTGACCCCGACGGCGTGTCGGGCTCATGGAAAATCATCGATGGGATCAAGGGTTACGTGCCTTTGCGCCCACGCCATGCGAAGGACTCCGGATCTTCGGGTGAAGCATCGCCGCATCAGACCCCTCGCGAATCAGAGATGTCTGCGAAATCAGAGATTTTCATTCCGATGGAGTCTCCTGCTCCAGTCGAGGAAGCCGAGCCTGCTGATGTAGCTGAAGAACCCGAGCCCGCCGCGCCTGTTGACGCTGAGGATCCTGCTGCGCCTGCTGAGAGTGAGGAGCCCGCTGCTGATGGCGAAGAGGCGACTCCCGCTGAGGGCGACGCTGAGCCTCCTGCTGAGGGCGAGGCTGAGCCTCCCGCTGACGGCGAGGCTGAGCCTCCCGCCGAAGGCGATGAGGCGAAATCTGCCGATGGCGATGAAGTCGGTTCTGTGAAGAGCGAGGGCGCATCGGGTGTTAGCACGCCCGCCCCGAGCACTCCCGTGCGGCCGCTTTCACCCGAAGCCGCGGGTGCCACGCAGCCCGTCGCACGCTCGGCTCCCGCCGTTGCTATGATCGGTCAGAGCAAGGTTGTGATCTTTGGCGGTGAGACGGAAGGCGAGGACGGAAAAGTTAGCCTCGAGGACTTCCTCACCGTCGACCTGAGCGCCGGTAGATTGAGGTGGAACGAGATCCCGGTCGAGGGAGATATGTTCCTGCCCCGCAAGGGCGCTGCGATTTGCACCGTCGGTGATGTTGTTTATATCTTCGGTGGCATTCACAAGGACGAGGAGGAAGACAAGGAGATCGTTCTCGAGGACTTCGTGATGCTGAAGCCTGAAGGAGATGTGATGGTTGCGGAGTTGATTCCTCTCATGGGATCTGCCATCCCTGATGCCCGCGCATTTGCCATGATGGAATCTATCAGCGATTCTTCCCTGATGCTCTACGGAGGCGTGAACGAGGATCCGCTCAACGACGCGTTCATCTTCGACTGCAACAAGCGTCAGTGGAAGCTGGTGTATCGTGCGGACCCGTCCACGTGCGAGCCCACTGGCGCTCTGGCGACGATCCACGCCGGGAAGCTTTTGACCGTTTCATCCACGGGTGGCAACCGATTCGACGTCGTGGCGACACTGGATCCTGACTTGTCGGACAACTATTCCTTCGCTAGCTGCATGAAGAATGGCGTGTCCAAGCAGCTCGATCATCTGGAGAAATTCTTCAACATGACCGAGGGTGCATTCGGCATGGCCGATGACGCCGAGAAGTTGAGTGAATCTTTCGACGTGCTCATGAAGGTCATGGCGGCTTTGTTCAATGCCAGGTCGCGCAAAGAAGCAATCGAGCTCGAGCTTGATTGCATTGAGGAGACCCTCTTCATGCTCAACAAGTCCAAGATACCGACAACAGCGAACGATAAGCGCCTCGAGGAAGCCAGGGTGCAGTGGGAGACGATTGCGAATCTCACTCCCGAAGTCAAGGAGGCTGTCACGCCCGTCCAGGAGGCCCGCTCTGAGGGCATCAAGAAGCAGATCAAGGAGGGCACCGAAAAGGCGGCCGCCTACCGCAAAGAATTCCTCGAGAGTCCCATATTCAAGTACGAGACCGGTTTCAAGGGTGCATATCCATTGCTCGACGCTGCTCACAGCAAGCTGGGCGGTTTCGATGAGAGTGTGAAGGAGCTCACTCACCTAGCCAACATGTTTGAGTTCCCCGAGGCTGTCGAGGATCTGACCGCCTGTGTGGCTGAGTGCCACGAAGATCTTCGCAACGCGAAGGACGTGTGGGACTTCTCCTCTCTCGTGGAGGTGCAGTTTACCAAGTGGCGCTCGACCCTCTGGGACAGCATCAACTGCGAGGAGATGGAGGACCAGACCAAGGGGTTCCAGAAGGACTCCAAGACGCTTCCGAAGAAGATTCGCGACGCCGACTGCTACAAGGGCCTGGACGATGCCGTCAAGAACTTCCTCACCTCCGTGCCGCTGGTTGCCGACCTGCGCTCGCCGGATATGCGCGACCGTCACTGGTCGTCTCTCATGAAGGTGACCGGCAAGGAGTTCACCATCGACGAGAAGTTCAGCCTCGACAACCTCCTGGCGCTGGAGCTGCACAAATTTGCAGACGAGGTTGGCGAGATTGTCGACTGCGCCAACAAGGAGGCCAAGATGGAAGTGTCCCTCGCGAAGCTCGACCAGGTTTGGGCCAAGGTGGAGTGGGTACAGATCAAGCACAAGGATACCGACTACAACACCATCAAGCTCGGCGAGGAAGACTTCGAGGGCCTCGAGGACAACCAGGTCATGGTGCAGGGCATGATGGCCAACAAGTACATGAAGACCTTCGAGGAACCCATCACCAGCTGGAACAAGAAGCTCATGATGGTCGCGGACGTCAACAACATCATGTCGGAGATCCAGCGCACCTGGGCCTACCTCGAATCGCTCTTCATCTACTCCGACGAGGTCAAGAAGGAGCTCCCGGAGGCCGCGGCTCGATTCAAGAAGATCGACACGATGATCAAGAGCATCCTCAAGGAGGCGTGCGCTACCAAGAACGTCGTCGAATCCTCCTGCAAGGAGGGGCTCTACAAGGAGCTCGAGAACCAGCAGGGCGAGCTCGAAAAGTGCGAGAAGGCTCTCGCCGACTACATGGAGTCCAAGCGACGTGCATTCCCGCGCTTCTACTTCGTGTCCACCGCTGATCTCCTCGATATCCTCTCGAACGGAAACAACCCGGTCAAGGTTATGATCCACATGAACAAATGTTTCCAGGCGATCGAGAAACTTACCTTGGACACTGAAAACCCCGGAGCGGGCAAGCGTCCTAAGGCAAAGGCTATCATCTCTTGCGTCGGCAAGGAGACGATCCCCTTCAAGAGCGACATGGGTCTCGACGGCAAGGTTGAAGATTACATGAACCTGATCATCGACAAGATGAGAAGCGAGCTCAAGCTTCACTGCTTCGACTCGATGCAGGCGTACAACAACCCGAAGCCTCGACACGAGTGGTGCTTCGACTGGTCCTCCCAGCTCGGTTTGGTGGTTAACCAGATCTACTGGTGCTCGGAGGTCGAGGAGGCTTTCGACAAGATGGCTGCGGGCGACGCGGGTGCCATGAAGAAGTACAGCGAGCAGCAGGTTCAGCAGATCACGGACCTCATCGCCACCACTCGTCGCGACCTCGACAAACCGTCTCGACAGAAAATCATGAACATGATTACGATCGATGCGCACTCTCGCGACATGGTCATCAGTATCGTCGAGAACGGCGAGAACAGCAAGAAGTGCTTCAAGTGGATGTCGCAGCTGCGCACCTACTGGGACGCGGATATTGACGATTCCGTCATCAAGATCTGCGACGCCTTTTTCCCTTACGGTTACGAGTACCTCGGTAACGGTGGTCGCCTCGTCATCACGCCGCTCACTGATCGAATTTACATCACCGCCACACAGGCGTGCTGGCTGTCCATGGGCACCGCACCCGCCGGCCCGGCTGGTACCGGCAAGACGGAGACTTCGAAGGATCTCTCCGCTCAGCTCGGAAAATCGATGTACGTGTTCAACTGCTCACCCGAGATGGACTACCGCACCATGGGCGACATCTTCAAAGGTTTGGCCGCGTCCGGCTCTTGGGGTTGCTTCGATGAGTTCAACCGACTTGTCCCCGAGGTGCTCTCGGTGTGCTCTGTCCAGTACAAGTGTGTCACGGATGCGCAGAAGCGGAAGGCTAACATGCCCGGCCGCGGTCTCGAGTTTATTGACAAGGAGGGCGTGAAGCACGAAGCGATCCAGAACTACAAGTTCATCGCCGCAGACGGCGTCGAGATGCCTCTCGAGGAAGGCTGCTCGGGCTTCATCACCATGAACCCGGGTTACATCGGTCGTGCTGAGCTCCCTGAGTCCCTCAAGGCCCTGTTCCGGCCGATCACCGTGATGGTGCCGGACCGCCAGCTCATCATGGAGAACATGCTCATGGCTGAGGGTTTCGTCGAGGCGAAGATGCTCGCGAAGAAGTTCGCTTCGCTCTACTACCTCCTGGAGGACATGCTTTCGCCGCAGACCCACTACGATTGGGGTCTCCGTGCGATCAAGTCCGTGCTGGTCGTCGCCGGTTCTCTCCTCCGTGCGGAGGAAGGCCAGGACGAGTCGGATGTGCTGTTCCGCGCCCTGCGTGATTTCAACATCCCCAAGATTCTCGCGGCGGATATGGTCATCTTCAGTGGTCTGCTGAACGATCTGTTCCTCGGCGTCGATCCCCCTCGTAAGCGCGACATGACCTTCGAGAAGGTTATCGAGGAGACCGCCGCCGAGATGGGCCTCACCGTGGAGGATGATTTCATCCTTCGCGTCGTCCAGTTGAGCGAGCTCATGGCGATTCGCCACTGCATCTTCTTGATGGGCGTGACGGGAGGCGGGCGCACCGAGGCGTACCGCGTCCTCGCCAAGGCCATGCAAAAGGGCGTCAACCAGCCTGAAAAGGATATCATCAACGACTATCTCCGCCCGAACAACAAGAAGAAGGTTGTGATCCGCGACATCAACCCCAAGTCCATCTCTACCCAGGAGTTCTACGGTTATGTGAACCTCTCCACCCGCGAGTGGAAGGATGGCATGATGTCGTACTACATGCGCGAGCTTGCCACCATCCCCGACGAGGACCCCAAGTGGATCATCCTCGACGGTGATCTCGACGCGAACTGGATCGAATCCATGAACTCCACCATGGACGATAACCGCCTGCTCACGCTGCCCTCCAACGAGCGAATCCGTCTCTTGCCACACATGAAGCTCATCTTCGAGATTCGCAACTTGAAGTTTGCAACGCCGGCGACAGCTACTCGCGCGGGTATCCTCTACATTTCCGAGAAGCTGCAGTGGAAGAACATGATCACATCATGGACGAAACGCGTGGTCCCTGATTACGCCGTGAAGGCGAAGTTCAAGGACCCCACCCAGCCTGTGCAATGGCTCACAGAGCTCGTGGACAAGTACCTGCCCGACACCATCTTCGAGATGAAGAAATCCTTCCAGCATATCACGCCGCTGGAGACGATGAACTTCTGCACCACGTTGGTCAATATTCTCGAAGGAATGCTCAAGCCGGAGAACCTTAACGCCAAGGCTGACCAGGAGGCTTTCGAGACCTACTTCGTGCTCGCCTGTGTGTGGGCGTTTGGTGGAGGACTTGCGCCCAAGGACGGTATCGATTACCGCAGGAACTTTGACAAATGGTGGAAGAAGAAATGGACCACGATCAAGTTCCCCCAAAAGGGCACGGTGTTCGACTACTACATCAACGCCAAAACGGGAGCATTCGCCCCGTGGGCTGACCTGGTGACGGACGTGGCGTACGACTCAAAGCTCACCCCGATGACATCTGTCTTTGTGCCCACTGCCGAGACGTCCTCGTTCACGTATTTCCTTGACATGATGTTAGAGCTACGTGCGCCCATCATGTTCGTTGGCCCCGCCGGTACTGGCAAGACCCAGTTGGTGAAGGGTAAGCTCGCATCGCTGCCAGAGGGGAACATGAGCCTGAACATCAACTTCAACTACTTCACCGATGTCATCTCTTTCCAGAAGATCCTGGAGTCCCAGCTGGAGAAGAAAGCTGGCGTCAACTACGGGCCCCCCGGAAACAACAAGCTCATTTACTTTGTTGACGACCTCAACATGCCCAAGCTGGACGCTTACGACACCGCGATGCCCATCTCTCACATTCGCCAACACCTCGGCTGGGGACACTGGTTCGATCGCGCGAAGCTCTCTCCCAAGGTGATTCATAACACGCAGTACGTCGCGTGCATGAATCCCACCGCCGGTGCTTTCGTCATCAACCCGCGCCTGCAGCGCCTGTTCATGACCCTGGCGGTGGACATGCCGGCCCAGGATTCGCTCATGAAGATCTACGGCACCTTCCTCAACGGGCACCTGAAGCATTTCAGCGCTGATTGCCAGGAGCTTGGCATGAAGCTGATCCAGGCTTCTCTGGCGAACCACGAGAAGGTTGTGCAGAGCTTCCGCAAGACTGCCATCAACTTCCACTACGAGTTCACTGTCCGCCACCTCACGAACGTGTTCCAGGGTCTCCTCTTCTCGACCCCTGATAACTTCAATAACGTTGCGAAGCTGTCCAAGCTGTGGCTTCACGAGTCTGAGCGTGTATACGCCGATCGTCTGGTCAGCCAAAAGGATCTGGAGACTTACAACAGGAACGTTGTGCAAATCGCCAACAAATTCTTCAAGATCCCCGGCATCGATGACTTCTATGCTCGCGAAAAGGCCAAGCCTCTCATTTTCTGCCACTTTGCCGGTGGTATCGAGGAGAAGATCTACAACGACATCGCCGAGTACTCCAAGCTACAGAAGATCCTGGAGGACACGCTCGCAGAGTACAACGAAACCAACGCCGTGATGGATTTAGTGTTGTTCGAGGACGCTATGAAGCACATCTGCCGCATCAGCCGCATCATCTCCAACCCCGGTGGCCACGCGCTTCTCGTCGGTGTTGGAGGTTCGGGTAAGCAGTCGCTCTCGAAGCTCGCTGCTCACCTGTGCGGCATGACGACGTACATGATTGTGATTTCTGGATCCTACAACGTCAGCTCCCTCAAGGAAGATCTTCAGAAGATGTACAAGCGCGCCGGTCTCAAGGGTGAGGGCATCCTCTTCCTCTTCACAGACTCGCAGATCACAGATGAGAAGTTCTTGGTCCTCATCAACGACTTGCTGTCGTCGGGTGAGATTCCTGACCTCTTCCCCTTGGAGGACAAGGATGAGATCATCAACTCGATGCGCGGCGAGGTGAAGGCGGCGGGGCTGAACGCGGACAACCGCGACACCTGCTGGGACTTTTTCATCCAGAAGACTCGCGAGAACCTGCACATGGTGTTCACCTGCTCGCCCGTCGGCGAACAGTTCCGCACCCGCGCGCAGCGCTTCTTGGCTATGGTCAACTCCACTGTCATCGACTGGTTCCAGCCTTGGCCGGAGCAGGCGCTGCTCGGTGTGTCCAAACGCTTCCTCGGCGAGCTCGATCTGGGCACCGAAGAGGTTGCCAAGGCAGTCATGGAGTTTATGCCATTCAGCTTCAACCTCGTGGGCAAGGTGAGCGAGAAGTTCAAGGATTCTGAGCGCAGGTACAACTACACCACGCCCAAGACATTCCTTGAGCTGATCAAGCTGTACAAGAACCTTCTCGCTTCCAAGCGCGAGGTGACCGAGGGACAGATCGACAGGCTCGAGAACGGTCTCGAAAAGCTGGTGAAGACCCAGAAGGATGTCGACATCCTCGTTGAACAGGCCAAGGTTAAGGCAATCGAGGTTGCGGAGAAGGTTGCGTCCTCCGAGACGTTCGCCGCCCAGGTTCAGATTGAAAAGGAGAAGGCGAACGTCGAGAACGAGGCGGCTCAGGTTGAGGCCGAAAAGTGTGGGGTTATCCAAGAGCAGGTGTTGGCCAAGCAGGTATCCGTGCAGGGTGATCTCGATGCAGCTGAGCCGCTCGTCGATGCCGCGCTTGCGGCGCTGGATACCCTCAACAAGAAGGATCTCGGGGAGGCGAAGTCTCTCAAGAAGCCTCCCGCTGGTGTCGACGACATCACAGCCGTCATCGTTATTCTTCTCCAGAACAACCCGAGGGATAAGTCATGGAACGCGGCCACCAAGATGATGAACAACGTCGAGCGATTCATGGAGACCCTCAAGGGTTTCAAGGCTCAGATTGACGATGGCAAGGTTCCCAAGAAAAACGTGGACGCGTGCCGCCCTTACCTCGAGCTGCCGCACTTTAACAGGGACACGATTTACAACAAATCTCGTGCCGCCGCCGGTTTGTGCGAGTTCGCCATCAACATCGTCAAATATTATGACGTGATCTCGATGATCGAGCCCAAGCGTAAGGAGCTCGCCGATGCAAACGATCAGCTCAACGAAGCGAACGCAACTCTTCAGGCTGTGCAGGACAAGGTGGCAGGACTCAACGCCCTCGTTGCCGACCTCGAGCGCCAGTTCAACGAGGCCGAGTCGGACAAGAACGCCGCCATCAACGAGAAGGAAAGGCTCGAGGTTAAGCTCGGCCTGGCCACACGTCTCGTGAACGCGCTCGCTGCGTCCGGAGAGCAGTGGAAGAACGACGTCGCCCAGCTCAAGATTGACAACGATCTGCTCGTGGGCGACTGCCTGTACGCGGCGTCATTCGTCACGTACAACGGACCGTTCACCGCGAAATTCCGCACCGAGCTGAACACCGCGTTCGAGAAGAGACTGATGGAGCACAACATCCCCATGACTGAGGGAATCGATGTCCTCAGGGTTCTTGTCGACCCCGCGACGATCGCCGGCTGGGTCAGTGAGGGTCTCCCCTCTGACCGCACCTCTGTCGAGAACGGCACCATCACGTGCAACTCCGAACGCTGGCCACTCATGTGCGACCCGCAGCTACAGGGTATCGCTTGGATCAAGGAGCGTGAGTCCAAGAACAACCTTCAGGTTGTCCGTATGGGCGCGGCAAAGACTGCCGACATCATGGAGAAGGCGATCGAGGCTGGCCATTCCGTCCTCATCGAGAACATGGGTGAGAGCATCGACGCGGTGCTCATGCCGACGGTGACCCGATCCACGTACAAGAAGGGCCGTGCCCTTTTCGTGAAGATGGGTGATAAGGATGTGGAGTACAACCCCAACTTCAAGTTGTTCCTTCACACCAAGATGTCCAACCCTCACTACCCTCCCGAGATTCAGGCGGAGACCACTCTCATCAACTTCACGGTGACCCAGGATGGTCTCGAGGATCAGCTCCTTGCGCTGGTGGTGAACAAGGAGCGCCCGGACCTGGAAGAGACCAAGACGGCCCTCATCATCCAGAACAACGAGTTCACCATCAAGCTCAAGGAGTTGGAGGACACGCTCTTGTTCAAGCTGGCGAACGCTGAGGGCGATCTCACGGAGGATGTCGAGCTCATCGAGTCCCTGGAGGAGGCGAAGCGTGTTGCCGATGAGATTGTTCTCAAGGTGGAAGAGTCCAAGGAGACGGAGGAGAAGATCAACATCTCACGTGAGAAGTACCGCGTGGCCGCGACTCGCGGAGCGTTGCTCTTCTTCATGCTGAACTCCCTCAACAAGGTTCACGCCTTCTACGCCTTCTCCTTGAACGCCTTCGTGACGGTGTTCTCCCGTGGTATTGATCTCGCCCCCGGCGGGAAGAAGCGTGCGGCCAAATTATCGTTCCGCACCGTCGCCAAGCGAGTCATGGGCAAGTTCGACTGGAACATGGACTTGCTCAAGACGCTCATCCCGTCGGTCAAGGGTGGAGACCCCAGGAAGTCTGAAACATCTGAGGAGCCGTCGGATGAGGCGATGGCCAAGCGCCTCAACGCGCTCCTCGAGACGACCACGTACACCGTGTACAACTATACCCGCCGTGGTCTCTTCGACAAGGACAAGCTCATCGTGTCCACGCTGCTGACGTTCTCCATCATGGTCAAGGATGCACTCCTCGAGGGCGACGAGTATCAGGCTCTCCTCAAGGGCCTGAAGTCCATGAGGGGCACGCCCTGCCCGGATGACCTGGCAGTCTGGATGACTGACGCGCAGTGGGCAGGACTCTGCGGCGCGGAGGAGAAGCTCGCTGCTTTCAAGGGTATCGCTCGTGACATGGAGAAGCGAAACGAGGAGTGGGCAGAGTGGGGCATGCACGAGCTCGCCGAGACCGAGCCGCTCCCCGGCGAGTGGAACAAGAAGCTCACCGAGTTCCAGAAACTGCTGCTCATCCGAGCCGTTCGCCCCGACCGCATCACCTCCGCCCTCTCCCTCTTCGTCGAGAAGACCATGGGCTCGGACTACGTCAACCAGGAGGCGTTCGACGCGCGTAAGATGTACGAGGAGTCTGGACCGTCCACGCCAATTTTCTTTGTCCTGTTCCCCGGCTACTCCCCGTCCAAGGACATCGAGAAGCTGGCGAACGAGATGGGCAAGTCGTCGGACAACGGAAAGCTCACCATCATCTCAATGGGACAGGGTCAGGAGCCCATCGCTGAGGCTGTGCTGGACAAGTACACCCAAGAGGGTGGTTGGGTCTTCTTGGACAACGTCCACCTCATGCAAGGTTGGATCCCACATCTCGAGCGCAAGTTGGAGATTGCCGCAGAGTCTGCGCACAGGGATTTCCGCTGCTTCTTCAGCGCGGAGCCCATCAACGGCGCGCCCTTCGCCAAGATTGTGCCCGAGTCCATCCTGCAGACGTGCATCAAGATTTCCAACGAGCCTCCCTCGGACCTGAAGTCCAACATGCGCCGCGCCCTCGCGCCGTTCAGCCAGGACGTGCTCGACCGCTCCACCACCGACGAGAAGAAGACGGTTCACACCGCCGTCCTCTTTGCGCTGTGTTTCTACCACTCGCTGCTGCTCGGCCGCAAGAAGTTCGGTGTCGGTATCGGCATCGGCCTCGGGTCCGGTCTCGGTTACTGCCGCGGCTACTCCTTCAACATGGGCGACCTCGTCAACTGCACCGAGGTATTGTTCAACTACCTCGAGGGCAACGACAACGTCCCCTGGGAGGATCTCCGGTACATGTTCGGCGAGGTGTTCTACGGCGGACACATCACCGATGCCATGGACAGGCGACTCTGCATCTCCTACCTCGACGTGCTCGTCACCCCGGATCTTCTCCCGGGTGCCGACGGCGAGGCGCCGACCAAGCAGCTGGCTCCCGGCCTCATCGCCCCGAACCCCACCAGCTACGACGAGCTCAAGAACGTGGTGGAGACCAAGCTGCCGCAGGAGACCCCGTCCATCTACGGTCTGCACTTCAACGCGCAGCTCTCGCTCCTCACCGCCGAGGGAGAGATTCTGTTCAAAACCATCGACGACGTGCAGGGCGGCGGCGGCGGTGACGGCGGCGGCGCCGTGGACATGGATTCCATCGTTCGCAGCGGAGTCAACAACATGTACGACTTCTGCCCTGAGCCGTTCAACCTCATCGACATCGAGAGCCGCATCGAGGATAAGAACCCCTACGTCGTGTGCGCGCTTCAGGAGGCGGGCCGCATGACTGACCTGCTCAACTTCATCAAGCGCTCGCTGGAGGAGCTGACCCTCGGTCTCGACGGCGCCCTGAACATGTCTCCCGCGATGGAGGAGGTTCAGAACGGCATCTTCCGCAACAGCGTGCCGCCGAGCTGGATGAAGCAGATGTCCACCCGCGTTCAGGAGGTTTACACCCTCTCTCGCTGGTTCAAGGACGTGCAGGAGCGCCACGCGCAGCTGGACAAGTGGACCGCGAGATCGATTGAGCGCCCCAAGTCGGTTTGGTTGCCCGGTCTCTTCAACGCCAAGGCGTTCATCACCGCCGTCCAGCAGGTGTACGCCCGCGCGAACCAGCTGCCCCTCGACGTCATGAAGTTCCACACCGAAGTGACCAGGCTGCAACCGAGCGACATCGAGGAGTACTCCGAGGAGGGCACGTACATCCACGGCTTGACCATGGAGGGCGCTCGCTGGGACCAGGACCAAGGAATGGTGATGGACTCCAAGCCAAAGGAGCTCCGTTGCCTGCTCCCGGTGATCAAGGTCATCCCAGTCACCGCGGACAAGTACGACACGGACGGTTACTACATGTGCCCCGTGTACATGAACATGCAGCGCGCCAACGTGTACTCTGCGCAGGTGTCCACGTTTACGCTGAAGCATCCCGAGGATCAGCCCCCGGTGAAGTGGACGCTCGCGTCCGTGGCGCTGCTCATGCAGGACGAGCTCGCGTAAGCGAGGCACCCTGCCTGTTACATACCAAACTAACCAAAAGACGTAAAGCCTTACACACAGGTTGTCGAACAAGACCCCGCCGGTGTCCTCGGCGGGGTCCTACTATATAGCTAGCTTTAGAAAGACTTTGATTCCACTCCAAAAAGTTGCCTCAGCCTGCTCTCGCTGAACCTGTTCTGGCAAAATCCGTTTCTTGTCAAGCTTTGCTCCGATTTTGGGATTGAGCGAGAAAAGTAAACCGTCGTTTACGGTTCCCGCGTCATCGTATTTTCACCAATCACTTTATTCCTGCCATCTTCCAGCTGGCATCTTCGCTGGATCTCCTGCCCCAGATTGGCTCCGGGATAGAGTGCACCGGAAGCACCGATCGGATTGTGGTGGTGGATATAGCGGGTTCCGGACCACCGGTGTGCTCACTTCACGTCGTCGCGTCGTTACATTTACACGCACACTAAACACAAAGATGGCCTCCATGACCATGTCCGCCGCGTGCGCGCAGCCCCTTGCGGCCCGCAAGTTCCAGGGTTCCCGCGTCTCCGGGAAGTCCGTCGTTCGCGCTGCCAAGCGCAACGTTACCGTCAAGGCGGAGCGTGAGGGCCCCGTCCTCATCGGTCTCGCCGCTGACTCCGGCTGCGGCAAGTCCACTTTCATGCGCCGCATGACCTCCCTCTTCGGCGGCAAGGCCTCCCCCCCCGAGGGCGGCAACCCCGACTCCAACACCCTCATCTCCGACACCACCACCGTGCTGTGCCTCGATGACTACCACCTGAACGACCGCAATGGTCGCAAGGAGTCCGGCCTCACTGCCCTCAACCTCAAGGAGCAGAACTTCGGTGAGTTCATTTCCCCGCATTCCCAACATATCATAGCATCAGAAACCGCCCCGAGATGCGCGCCGGGGTCGTCGCGTACCGCACGGGGTGACGCCTACGGCACCGGGGTGGGCCTCATTTTTTCGCGATGCGAGCAACTCCCTAGGGCTTATCCACTTGGCCAGACTGGTCGGGCTCCACGCCCGCGCCGAGCCGGTGGCCCGCCGTGGGAACGGGCACGTCGCCGCCGTTGGGTCCGGTCGTATGGACCGCCCTCGGCGCTGACGTACCGTCGGACGACAGTCCGTGCCGCCTCGTGGCGATGCCGAGGCTCACCCCGCGCGCCCTTGCACACGACCGGCCAGCCCCTTTGGATATTCTCGATCGCGCCAAAAAATGGCTTGTCAATCATTATCCACGACTGACCCGGCTTCCCTCCTCGTCCCTCTTTCCAGACCTCATGTACGAGCAGACCAAGGCTCTCATGGCCGGCGATGCCGTCGAGAAGCCCATCTACAACCACGTCACTGGCGTGATGGACCCCGCCGAGAAGATCGAGTCCCCCGACATCCTTATCCTCGAGGGTCTCCACCCCTTCGCCGACGAGCGCGTCCGCGAAATGTTCGACTTCAAGATCTACCTCGACATCTCCGACGACGTCAAGTTCGCCTGGAAGATCCAGCGTGACATGGCCGAGCGTGGTCACTCCCTCGAGTCCATCAAGGCTTCCATCGAGGCGCGCAAGCCCGACTTTGACGAGTTTGTCGACCCCCAGAAGCAGTACGCCGACGTCGTGATCCAGGTGCTCCCCACCCAGCTCATCCCCGACGACAACGAGGGCAAGATCCTCCGCGTGCGCATGATCATGAAGGAGGGTGTCGAGAACTTTGACGCCCCCTACCTGTTCGACGAGGGCTCCACCATCTCTTGGATCCCCTGCGGCCGCAAGCTCACCTGCTCCTACCCCGGCATCAAGTTCTTCTACGGCCCCGACACCTTCTTCGGCGAGGAGGTCTCCGTCCTCGAGATGGACGGCCAGTTCGACAAGCTCGAGGAGCTCATCTACGTCGAGTCCCACCTCTCCAGCACCTCCACCAAGTTCTACGGTGAGATCACCCAGCAGATGCTCAAGTACCAGAACGGCCCCGGCTCCAACAACGGTACCGGCCTCTTCCAGACCCTCTGCGGCCTCAAGGTGCGCGAGCTCTACGAGCGCATCTCCGAGAAGGAGGTCGTCACCGCCGCTTAAATCTGATGCACTGGGTGCTGGAGTTGGTTTAGTGGGTGTCTCGTGGCGAGATCGCCGTTTGGATCTAAGGTTGGTAAGCTGCTGGCGCAAACTGACTGGAGTTCTCGATTTGGTTTTAGGAGAACGGGCGGCGTTCTGCCACGAGGGGGTGGCAGCTGCAAGTTGGGCAGCTGTCACATTGAACGGTGTATAGAGAAATAGCGTACGCTTGTGTATCGTATCCAACAAATTCTTTCCTGTCGTCTCGTGCGCCAGTCGTAAGGATCCAGAGAGTGGATTGCCAATTCGTCCCGTCGATTCACACCCAATCCTCAGCCTGTAACCCCGCAGCCGCCGCGCTCGGATTCGAACCTCCCGCACCTCTCCCCGCGGCGCCCAGTAGCGAGTTCACCAACACGCGAGCTCCGCCCCGACCCCCGCCCACCGCTTCACCCGGCGTGTGCGAGCGGCCGCGGGGTGGAGCGTCGTCGGCGTACCCGACCATCTGTTGCGACTCCATCATCTGCGACCCGATCACGCCGCCGATGCCCCCGGCCATGCCACCCGGCGTCGTATCCTCCGGAACCCGTCGACGCTTTCCGCGACCGGCGCCCCCGGGCGACGCCATGCCGTCCCGCACCGCCGCGACAGCCGCCTCCGTCTGCACCGGGTCGGGAACACGGAACCCGTCGAACCCGTCGTCAAACTGCGTCTCGCCCCCGTCAAACATACCCGCGGCGACCGTGTCGATGAGGTTGGCGACCATCTGGCTCCCATCCGCCGCCGGCTGCGCGGCCCTGCCTCCAGCAGTCGGCCGCTGAGGCGCGGACGCGGGAGGCTCGTGCTCCAAGTCGACGCCGAGAGCAACCGGGCTCCGGTCCGAACCGAGGGGCCGCTTCACGCCCGTCGCCGGAGCCGGAGCGGCGGCGGTGGGCGCGGCGACAGACTCCCCGCGCCTCTGTTTGGACCTCACGCCCGCCTTGGTCTGCGCCGGCGTCTTGGACATGGGCCGCGTGGACTTCCTCGACGGGGGGGGGGGCTGGGTTGAACCCTTGGCTGCGCGTTGGACCTCGCTCCCGACCAGGTTGAGAGCCCCGCGCTGCGACCCGCCGCACACGCCGCCGCCGCCGATGTCGATGCCCGCGGAGCGACGGCGATCGGACCCGGCGGTGGCCGGCGGTGCAGCCTCTTGCGTGTTACCGCCGTCCGCCGTGAACGCGCCCGCTTTCCCGTCGTCCCCGTTCCCATCGTCGTCTTCTGACGGAGGAGGCGGGGGATGGAAGGCGCGCTCGTCAACCTTGCGTCCCGCCTCGATGCACGCGTGCAGCCACTCCACGGTCACCGCGTGGAGTCCCCATCCGACCGCCGCCTCGTACTTCTTACCTTCGGCGTAAGGTACAACGAGGTGGGTGTTCTTGTTCCTGCCCAGCCTCTCCGTGTACTTGGCGCCCAGCAGGTGGCACAGCATGTTGACGGATGACTTGACGTCCTCGTCGTAGAGGGAGGTGCTGATCCTGAGTCCGTGCATGGAGTCGAACGGCGCGTCGCAGGGCAGAGGTCGGCAGGCGGGGTTACCGCCGCGGTTGCTGTCGAGCGGGACGACGTACCCGAGCTCGCACGATATCTCCAGCCAGTGGCAGGTGACGTGCCGTTTCCTCTCGGATTCGGGAGCGGAGTTCAGGATGGCTCGTTCCTCCCGAGTGGGAGCAGCCGGACAGACGATGTACGCCGACGACGCCGTCTTCTTCTTCGTCGCAGTTCCCGAACCACGAGACACGAGGTCGCTCGCCGCTTCCTCCTCTTCCTTGCTCAGCAGCGGGCTCAACGCGATGCGCATGCCCCTGAACACGGTGGAGTAGTCCTCCCCGTCACCCGCGCCAGCCCCGAACTCGTTGGTCTCCAGGATGGCAACCGCAGTAGCGGGAAGCTCCGTCCCGGTTCCCGGGTCGAACGAGCACCCCGGGTCAGCCGCGGGAGACAGAGGCTGGTGTAAATGAGGCGGCATGTTCTGATCCGCGGGGGCAGCCTTGCTCGCCGCCGCAGCCTCCTCCGCCGCCGCCTTTGCAGCCTCCGCGGCGAGCGCCTGACGAGTCAGCGGGTTCGGCGACGCCGGCCCGTTCTGTTTCCGCCGCCGCCTGTCCGCCACCTCGGTCGCCTTCGACGCGATCGGCTTCCCCTTCCCCTTGTCGTGCGTCGACGCGGCCTCCTGGCTGAGAACCAACCCGTCCACCCTGTTCAACTTTGAAGTTTTGTTCGGCTCCCGGCGCGCGGCGAACAGAGCCGCCGGCGTCGCGTGGTCACCGATCGGCGCGGGCGCACCCTGCACCTTGCACGCGTCCAGCCAGGTGCTGAACACCACCTTGTCCCTGTCGACGCGTAGGTCCCGCAGGCTCCCCGCCACCGAGTTGACGCTGACCACCACGTGCGTCGCCTTGCTCGCGTTGGAGGTGGTCATGGCGGAGCCGTGTCGCACGGCTTGCGTGGCCCGCGCCCACTCGGTCGATTCTTTCGGGTTGCCCAGCTCGTGCAGGTACACCGTGCACCCCATCAGATAGCACGAGTCCCACGCCACCGCCGCGTCCGCAGCCTCGTCCGCGTCGTTGTTCGCCCTCGCCGCGGCAGCCGCCGCCTCCGGGGTCCCCTCCACCGGGAACCGCACCTCGTTCGCCTTGACGCGCTCACCCGCGCTCTCCCGCACCCACCCCCTGCTCACGATCTTGATGAACTCCCACTTTTTCGCGTGCGTGTACTTTCCGCTCGTCGTGCCGGACGCCACCAGATGCGTGCACTTTCCCTTGACCAGGTCGGACATGTACACCCCCCCGTTCTTGGTCACCATCGCCTCGAGCTCGGCGCGCTCATCTTGCGTGTATCCCGTGACACATACGCACAGCCCGAGGAAAGCCTTGGGTACGTGGCCGACTTCCTCCACCGGCAGGAGCTCGCCAGCCTCGGCGCTGTCGCGGAGCCATGCGGAGGTGACCACGGGCTTGAACAGCTTCACCGCGAGGTCGTACTTGGGCGAGTTGGTGTTCTTCGTGACGCAGTAGTCGAACGGACTCGCCGCGGTGAAGTCCTGATCTCCGAAGGTGGCGCCGAGCTTCTCGATCAGCGCTTTGATCTCGCGCTGCGATGGAGAAGAAGGGATGGAAGATGGGGTCAGATGTGCGTCGAGGGGGCGGAACCACGGGAAACACGGGATGGATCGGCCGGAGCGCGGGCCGAACGTCGTCTCTTCGCCCGGCAAGTTGGGCACCCCTCTCGAGGTGCCACGGATGCCGAGGAGTGGGCCCTTCGCAGGGCGGATCGCTCACCTTTTCGTTCGGATCGAACCCCGTCGTGATGATTATCGCGCTCATGAATCCACGCGTGTCGCCTCTGCGCACACGGTGGCCCTCCGTCTGGGCGCCTCCGAGTCGGGGCGCCTCCGAGTCTGATGCGAGTTCAAAAAATCGATCGATTCAGTTTCGACACAGCTGTGCGGAAAACCTGAATTGATTCAGAGGGAGTGAGGCGAGAGACGCAGAGGGTGAGGGAGCGGGCATCGATAAAATGTCCGTCGCTCTCTTCGATTGCACATCCGCGTACGACACCACGACCGCGGAGTACTCCGCGGTCGTCAGAGAGGAGCGACTGGCTGCGACGAGAGTGTGCTACGCCAATGTTTTTTTCGGCAAGAGCGAGGGGGGCGCCGGATACCTTGCTTGTGGATCCAGCAGCGGTGCTCTCTCCGTGTTCAACTTGGATGACGTTCTTCGTGCGCAGAGGGGTAGCGGCGGGGACGCATCTAGCTCGGACGCGTCGCCCCGTCCCTCGCTCGTGGTCCCGGACGCTCATCGCGGCGCGTTGTACTCCATCATTGCGTACACCCTGCAGGGATCGGAGATGCTCTGCACCGCGGGCGAGGACGGGCGGAGCGTGCTGTGGCGAGCCGCGGACCTCATCGCGGCCGCGAACGCGAGCGGATCGGATAGGACCGTGAAACCCGCGGGCGAGTTCAGGAACCCCCAGGAGAGTAAGGCGAGGGGCGCGCTCGGACCGGTGCCCGAGACGACGGCGCTCGCGGTGGACCCCACGCGGGGGATTCTCCTGGCCGCGGGAGGAGATGGGGTGTGTTACGGGTGGGACCTCGGCGAAGGTCGCGAGACACCCGCGCTACATCTGCGGGGGCACAATGACCTGCTGCACTGCGTGGCGGCGCGTGTCGGCGCGAACCAAGCGGTGACCGGGTCCGAGGATGGCACGGCTAGGATCCACGACCTCAGGTCCGAGACGTGCTCCCACGTCATCGACGTGTGGCGCGCCAAGGAGGGTAAGAGCGGCGGACACGGGAGCGGCGCGTGGGTCGGGTGCGTCGCCCTGGACAAGGCTGAGAACTGGGCGGCGATGGGATGCGGCGGAGGGTGCATCACCATGTGGTCGTTCGCCGCGGGGGCGTGCGCTTCGAGGGTGCCGACAGCCGCGCCGCCGCAGGCGCTGAGGCTGACGGGCCAGCACGTGATGGCGGCCGGGGCGGAACCCGCGGTGTACCGATGGAACCTCGCGGGTGAACAGATATCGAGGCAGCCGTGCACGCCGAAGAGCGTCTTCGCGCTGGACGTCCAGCCCCGGGGGGGGTTAACCGCCGTCGGGGGCGCGGGGGCCAGCGTCGATCTCTTCTCAGAGTTGGGCACCAGGGTCACCACCCTCAGGTGCCTTTGAGCTTGGGTGATTGATGACATCTTCGTAATTGATGACATCTTCGTAATTGATGACATCTTCGTAATACATACACTAGCGTAACTCCCTCACGCGGGTGTGGCCACCCCACACACCGGGGCGGCATCATACGCGCCGTACACACCCGCGAATTTGTCATCCGGGTTGTACAGAGCGTCGCAATCGTACCCCTTCAGGTGGAGCACGTAGCCAATCAGCCTCAGCGCGTGTGCCGCATCGAACTGCACATCCTTGACCGTCCCCGTGCGCCCGTAGTCATCCGTGAACGTCCCGTCAGCCCCGCACTGGGTGCACCGACCGGCGAGGCCGCTCTTCCGCGAGGGATCATCCGGCGCGCGCTCGTCAAACACGAGCGTCGAGCGGTAGGTGACGTTCGCCGCCGCCACGTCCTCGGCGTCCACCAGCGACCCCGCCGCGGCTAGGAACGCGTCCACGTGCGCGGCGGCGACGGCGTGTGCACCCGCCGCGACACCCCCGCCCACGCCATTCGTCTTCCCCGCCGTCGGTCCGCCGTTCAAGCCAGTCTTGACCCCTGAGAACGCCGTGCACAGCTCAGCCGCGAGCGTGGCCGCGGTGGTCGACGTCCCCGCGGGTCCCATCTTCGGGCCGCACGCGCTGACCCCAGCCTTGAGCGTGGTCCGCCCCGTGGCGCACGTGCACGAGTTCCTGGGGGTACCCCCGTCGTCGACAGTCGCCGCGGCGCCGTTCTCGCAGCTCACGCAGTGCCTGCTGGGAGAGTACCTGTAGGACTCCACCTCGTTTGCAGCGCACGCGTTGCACGCGGGCTGGTTGGTCGCGCCGCACCCTTCGCCGCTGGTCGCCTCCAAGTTCGAGGCGGGAAGGTCGTAGAGGGTCGCGCTCACCGTGGACCGTATGCCGCACACCGCGCCAGCCTTGTCGCCCCGCACCGTGTACGTCACCCTGTTCGACGGCTCCATGCCTCCGGCTCCGTCGGCTTCCGTGGAGGCCGCCGCGGCGTAAGTGATTGGCGCCATCCACCACCCGAGCGCCGTCGCGCCCGTGGACTCCGCCGGGTTTGGGGTCGTGAACTTGAGCTCGTACCGCGTATCCTTGGCCCAGCTGCCGGACAGTAGGGCGCAGTTGCCCGTCGGTCGGTTGAGCTCCGCGAGGGCAGCCATGGCCGTCTGCCGCTCGGTATCGGTTTTCGACGCATCGGAGAGCGTGGTGATGTGAGCGTCGGTGGCGGTGAGGCGCGCCGCCTCGGACGTGGACCACACCGGGTCCTGGAACACGCCGGACATGCTGGTGCCGGTGGAATCGAAGGCGAGGTCGTCGTATCGTCGCCTTAAGTACGTGGAGGCGTAGTAAGGGTCGGTGCCGAGGACGTCAGCGGCGACGCCCGTCTCCACCGCGCGGTGATTCCAGGTGGTCGCGCCACCAAAGGCGCGCAGGTCGGTGGCCGCATCGCTGCTGACCGTCTGGGCGGTGCCGGACACGAACTGCGAGCCACCCTCCTCGAGCGCTTGCACCGTGAACGATGAACGGTCGAACATGTGGCCCGTCGCGGTGGCGCACAGGAGCATGCCGTTCGGGGCGACGCCGTGGGGCGTGGAGAACTCCAAGGTGACCTGATTGCTGGCGGACCACGCCAGGTTGCTGTAGAACATGACGCTGCACACTGCGCCGGAGAGCGACATGGTGCTGGTGAGCGCGCCCTCGTCGGATATACGATGGGTGCCTCTCCCGTGGCTCTGTGCTCTGCGGCTTCCGGCCCGGCGCTGACGTTTAAACAGATTTATCAACGGTCAGACGGTACGATCGTCAACATTAATTGTGCTTGCATTTATTTATTGTCAATTTCCTCCAACCGAAAAGGGATAGTCAATGGAAACGGGAAAAAACATTCCTCTAACCGTGCCCCATACAATCATGCATGCAATCACGCTGAAGATGTCGTTTCGGGTTTGCTTTTCCGATCGGATATGGCGAGCATTGGCCACACCGAGTGACGCCTCGACACACCGAGATGGCCGCTCAGATTGCATACGCCTCAGCGCGCGCGCCCCTCCGCGTCCATGCGTCCGCCTCGGAGCAGAACGGCCGCCTCATCAGGCCCAACGCCGTCACGCGCCCCGCCCTTCGCGCCGGCGCCCGAGTCGGCGGATTCTCCGGGAACATCATGGCCGCCGCGGCTGAGCCCGAGCAGATCGAGAAGTTCCTGGACGGCCTGAAGTACGACGACAAGGATTTGGTCGTCGCCATCGCCCAGGATGTGGACACCGGCGCGATTCTCATGCAGGGTTTCGCCGATCGCACCGCCGTGCGCTCCACAATCACCAAGCGCAAGGCGACCTTCTTCTCTCGCAGCAGGCAGGCGCAGTGGACCAAGGGCGAGACCTCCGGCAACTTCATCTCCGTGAAGTCCATCCACCTCGACTGCGATAAGGACTCGCTCATCTACCTCGGCGTCCCCGACGGTCCCACCTGCCACACCGGCGCGCACACGTGCTACTACAGCCAGGTGGACGGCACCGACGGAGCCGCCGCGGTGGACGGCGGCGGTCGTCACGGCCAGGAAGAGGCGCTCACCACCCTGTACGAGCTCGAGGAGACCATCGAGAAGCGCAGGACGGATGTTGTGAAGGAGGGTGACAAGCCGTCGTGGACTCGCAAGCTGCTCGATAACCCAACGCTGCTGTGCGAGAAGGTTCGGGAGGAGGCGGGTGAGCTCTGCGAGTCGCTCGAGAACGACGAAGGCAAGGATCGCGCGGCGAGCGAGATGGCCGACGTGCTCTACCACTCCATGGTCCTGCTCAACCTGCAGGGCGTGGGCATGGAGGACGTGCTGGCCAAGCTTCGGGGCAGGTTCGGTACCAGCGGGGTCGAGGAGAAGGCCAACAGGCCGCCCAAGTCGAAGCAGCAGCACAGGACCGGGTAGGAGAGAAGCACCCCGGGGCGAAACTAAGATGTCCATCACCTTCGATAATAATACACCTCTCATCACTACGCTACATCGCACACGTCTCCACCGTCGGGAAGTCCCGTCGTCAGTCGTAGTCGGGTATCTCCGGGTTCTTGAGCTTGAGGTGTTTCGACTCGTACGACGCGTACAGGTAGTACTGATACACCAGCGTGGGAATGGACGGCATGAACGCCTGCGGCTCCACCCCGAGCAGCTCCTTCATGAACGGCGCGTTCTCCTGAATGGTGCTTCCCATCACGTGCCCGCCGGGCTTCAGCAGCCACCTGGCCGTCTCCGTGTACTTCTCCCAAACCTCGCGGGTGATGAACGGCGGGTCGATGATCACCATGTCGAACGTGCCCTTGAGCTCGTCGGCACCCTCGAAACCGATCGGCTTGTTGAAGTCGTAGCACACGTACCCGGGCTCCTTCTGCCACTGCGTGTCCAGGTCGAAACACCACGACCTGGCGCGGACCTCCTTGCTGAGGGAGAAGTAGACGCTCGGGGTGGAGAGGAAAGCCGCGCGGGTCTCCGGCGCGGCGCAAACGTCCTCCACGTCCCGAGCCATGGCCGAGATGGTGCGGTTGGAGTACCAGTACTGATTCAAGTCCTCAACCTCCTTCGTGGTGCTCAGGAAGCGGTTCTTCTTGAGAGTCTCCCCATCGCCGTCAGCCCCGAACGCGCCCTTATCGGCGAACACCATCGTGCGGAAGTTTCCCTCTCGCCGAGCCGGCTTTGTGGCTGTCGTTCTCCGCGCGGTCTCGAGCTTTATTTTGAACAGTCGAAAGTTTCAGCAGTTCAGTTGACTACAAAGTGCTAAAATGGGCTACTATGGGTCCAGATTGGTGGCCTCGCGCCAGGACATCTGCGACACCAGCGAGTACGACGAGTGCAGACGCAGCGCGGGTGGATCAGGCAGGTTCGGCTCGCCCGCCTCCAGCCTCTCCAGCGCCGACGCAAACTTGAACATGGACTTGGCAGTCATGGTCAACGCGTCGCACAGAGCCGAACCAAACGAGCTCGAGCCCGCCCTCCTCTGCGCCAGCTCCTCGCTCAGCGCCACCGCCTGCCCGCTCAGGCTGTCGAGCGTCTCGGTACCCAACGCCGCCGCGGGGTTGGCGCGCGGGAACGACGCCAGGAACGCGGCACACCTCGCGGCCGTCGCGTAGAGTCGACCGGCGATCAACTCCGAGTGCGCGTTACCCGCGGGGGACGATCGGTCGTTGGCGGCGACGGCGGCGGCGATGGCCGCGGCGGGTGTGGCGGCGACGGGCGGGACGCTTCCCAGCGCGCACGAGTGGAACCACCCCGTGGATGCGCCGACGAGCGGTGGACGCTTGGCGGCGGCGGCCTGGGTGCTCCCGCGCGGCGCGCAGCTCACGCCCCGTCTCGGCGGGGGGGGCGCCGCGATCCACCGCAAAAAGTCAACGGCGGAGGCGCGCATGCGAACCTGGTGCGCGGGAGCCTTGAGCTGCCACGGCCCGTTCGATGCCGCCGCGAGCGAGTGGAGGAACGTCGCGGTCGCCTCCGCCTCGGCGAGCGCCGCGACGGTGAGCTCCGCCGGTGCCAGGGCGGCGGCGAACCGATCCGCGAGCTCCGTCGCCAACGCGATGAGCTCGTCGGTCACCTCCGGCTTTGACCCGACGGCGTCGGCGTGGGTGGCGGCCACGCGTAGCGCGAGGCAGTACAACGCCGCGGGGTCCACGTATGTTTCATCCACCGGTTCGTCGGCGGCGTCCAGCGTGTGGCCGTTCCTGCCGCGACCGCGGGTGGGCGAAGGTTGATGCGTCGGCGCCGGGTGGTACGTCGAGCAGCTCAGGGACTTGCACAGCGTCGTGAGCTGCCCAATCAGACCGAGCCTGTGGAGGGATTCCGCGCCTTCCGCGGACCTGCCCAGCACGAGACACAGTCTCAGCGCCGCGGGTACCTCAACGCCGCCGAAGACGCCCGCGTCGAAGGACCCTTCGGCGCCCATGATGTTAGCCTGCAAGTTTTCTTTCCCGTCGGCGCCGTCGATGGCCGCGTTGAGCTCCAGGAACGGACGCAACGCCATCGTCGGCGCGTCACCGAGGTACTTGAACGGAACCGACACGAGCGACGTCTGACCGACGGAGTCCCCGAGCGATCCCCCGGGGATCGGTGCGAGCGGCGAGGGACTCCTGGGCGGCCGCGGCGGCTCGAGCGGCGGCAACGGAGCTCGGCTCTGCATCGCCGCCGCCAACTGGGGCGTCGACAGCAAACCGTCGACGAGCTCGCGCAGCACCGACAGCGCAATCACCGAGTCGGTACCCCCGTTCGGCGTGGACGCCGCGCCGCACAGCATGGGCACGAGCGGCCACAGGATCTGGCCCAGCCGGTTACCCTCGCGGAGGGGCGAACCGTCCCGCCCGGGAGTCCCAGCCTCCGAACCGCTCAACCCGGGAGTCCCAGCCGGCGCCGACTCGGCTCGGGCCCGCCACGCGCGTACGGACGCCAGTACGGCGGCGAGCAGCGCCCTCGTGATGTCCACCGTGTCGCCGTCCATGTTGTCCGACCTCTTGGCCAGGGCTTCGACGGCGACCCGCGCGACGTCCGCCGCGACGGTGAAGGCGTTGATCGCGCCGTCGTCGGGATCCGCCGAGGACGCCGGCAGGTTCAGCGAACTACCAAACCCGACAGCCTTCGTGGGCGAGACGGCCGCCGGCGACTCCATCGCGTGGCCCCACAGCCTGACGAGGACCGCGAGGACCTCGGCGAGCTCGACGGCGAGTGCCTTGGCGTGGTCCGCGCCTTCCTCGTTCGCGGCCACCATCGCAGACTCGAGCGCCTCCAGCGCCAACCGCACGGCGGCGCGGCGCTCCTTGGCGGGCCACGACGAGAGCATGCCGTCGTCGTGGGGCGGAGCCTCGATGGCCTCCTCGTCGTCCATGGTCACCGCGGGGACGGTACCCGCCGCCGCGTCGAGGAACCCCAGGCAGGCGTTGAGCGCGGACAGCTGTGAGCTCTCGCGGGAGGCGGCGCGACCCGCCAGCCTGAGCGCTTCAGCCGCGGCGTGACCGGCTCGAGCGAGCGGCCCGTCCGCCTCGGCCGATCCGAACGCGCCTTCGCCGACACCGTCCACGGGCCGCGCGTACCCGGTGGCGGCCTCGATCCAGCCGGTGTTGTACAAGAAGTCCCCGCCGATCTCCGGGTCGAAGCCCGGGAGCGGCGCCGGGGTGGGCGGCGCGAGGACGGCGCGTTCAAGCCGGAGCGTCCTCGCCGCCTCGAGCAGGCGACCCACGGGATCACCGGGCGATCGCGGCCTCTCCTGCCCGGCCGCGCTGGCGGCAGCCCCCGCGGCGATCGCGTCCAGGACGGCGGCTCGGGGAGCGCCCCCCATGAGGATCTGTTGCGCAGCCGCGTGGGACAGAAGCGCCGTCGCGGCGTCCGCGGCTCCGTCCCTGAGAGACGCGTCGGGCAGGTCACTGGCACCCGCACGCTCCGTCTCGGCCGCCGCGAGCAACACGACGGCGTGCGCGTGCGACCTGGCCCTCGAGAACGTCCCGGGGTTATGGCGGATCTTCATCCACCGACGGAGCCAGCGGAGCAACAGACTCTCGCCGCCGCTGGCGTCGCACCACGCCCGCACCGACTTTGCGATGGCGGTGTCCCTCGCCGGGATCACCCCGTCCGCCGCGCTGGCAGTCTCGGACGCTAGTATGGACATCGCCGATGCCTCCACGGAGAAACGGAACGCCTCGACCTCGTCGTCGGCTTCGGTCTCGTCATCCGCGGTGGGAAGGCAATTTTCGAGACGGGACACCAAGGAACTTTCACCCCTCAGCGTCGCGATGGCGCCCCCGAGCAGGCGGTCACCGTCCCACACGGAGAACAAGGACTTGAGCGCGGATGCGAGCGATCGTGGGTCGTTCGCCCGCATCTCCTTCGCCTCGCCCAGGCACTCGTACAGCGAATCGAGCATGCTCGCCTCCGTCTCGTCCGGCTTCTCGGCACCCAGCTTGGCGGGGATGAGCATTGACTCCGCGAGCATGGGCTGTCGCACGGCGGCGGCGGTGACCAGCGCGGCGGCGGCGCGGAACCCGTCGGGGTCACCGCGAGCCGCCTGCGGTTTGAGCGCGTTGACGATCGCCGCGCGCACGTCCAGTTTCGCGTCCCCTTCACCCTTCTTCCCAACATCCGTGTCGTTGTACGGCAAGGCAAAGGCGGAGTGGGCACCCGACGCGGGCGCCAGCGACGGAAGCGCGCACGCCAGCGGCGGGTCCACGGGCGCGGCTGCACACAGCGCAGCCAGCGCGGGGAGCGCGAGCGGGCGGAAGGTGGCGTCGAACGGGTACGCCGCGTACGACGCGACCGCAGCCGCGAGCGGGGAACTTCCTCCCGGACCCTCCACGAGAAGCGCGTGGGTCAGGGGTCCGGGCTCCAGCGGCGAAGGGGAGTTTTTCTCCTTGGCCACCTCGGCAAACACCGACATCAGCGGGGGAAGCATACCGAGCGTGGCAGCCACGGCGTCCTCCGCGGCTCCAACCTCCGCCGCGTGGACGTCGTGCATGCGTCGAAGCGTGTCCGCGTCCATCGTCAGCGGAGCCAGCGTCGCCGCCGCGGCAGCCGCGTCCGAGGAGACAAAGCCCGCGACGGCGGCTCGGCGCGACCCGTTGGCTGGCCCGGGCCGAGGCGCGAGCGCGGCGGCGATGACGCGCACCAGCGCCGCGTGCATGGCCCACCGGTCCGCCCTGCGACGGTACCTCCACATGCCGTGCTGCACGAGGACCTCCTGGAAGACGTGCTGCAGGATCGGGGTCATCATCGGCGCCGCGCCCGCGCCCGCCCAGAGCAGCTTCGCCGTGAGCCCGAGCAGCGCGAGCGTCACCGGATACTCCCCGGTGGTGCACTCAGCGGGAAGGACGGACCTTTCGAACATCGCCAGGCCGATGGCGGGCCCGGGGGCGTGCATCGACGCCAGCGCGCCCCGCGCCATTCCCGTGTCCGCGTGAAGAAGGGGCGTCGCCGAGAGCTGAGCGAGCGCGCTGCTGGGCACGGCGGCTGCGAGCGGCGCCGCGGCGGAGAGCGCCAGCGCGGTTCTCTCCAGCCCCGGGTGGTTCTTTCCCCCGAGCTTGCACGGTAACGTGGACCACGCCCTACCCGGTGTCATCGCGGTGGATATCACCGCGGTGAGCGCGGCGAGTATGGTGGTGGGTGTCCCCTGCGGCACGCCCTCGGACACGTCCACCGCCGCAAACTTGGCGGCAAACGAAGGAGCCGACGCGAGAACCTTGGCGATGAAGCTGAGGATGGCGTCGAGTTCACCCGCGTCCGCATCGGTCACCGCGCCCGCGGTGGACAGGACGCAGAGGCGCGCGATTGTGATCGCGAATCCATCCGCGGGCGCGTCCCAGGTGACGATATCGGCCCCCGGCCCCGAGGTGGACGGACCCGCCGTGGCCATCACCGCGTTCTCGTCATCCTCATCCTCCTCACCCTCGCCTTCGTCCGCGGCGTCTTGTGTGGATCCCATGCGGGCGATCGCCACGCCCCTCGTGCCCGCGGGGATGGCCGCGCCGGGAAGGTAGGCACTGGCCAGCGGCACGTTCGCGCGGACAGGACCCGCGGGTAAAGGCGGCGCTGGGGGCGCGTCGTTGCTCCAGCCCATCGAGGCTCTCTGTTCGTAGTCGGCGTACTCCCCTTCCCACCGCTCGATCGCGTTCTTCCACCGGCGTGTGGGTTCACCGTCGGGTCCGATGGGCACGATCGATCCGACCATGTCCGCGCCCGGCCCAGGGGCGGGCAGCGCCACCGTCGGCGACTTGGAGATGAAAGCCAGAGCGCACGCGGCTGCGTCGGGTCCCGAGGAGAGGGACGATAGGGCCCTGAGCAGGGGCACGCCGTCCGCCGGGTGACGTTCCCTGCACCCGAGCAGCAGGTTCATCAGCGGCGCCTCCTGCCCGTCCCCGTGCGAGCCACCCCAGAACTGCTCGCACAGGATCGGCTGCCCCTCGACCAGCTCGCTTAGGATATTCAACAGCGTGTCGAGCTCGCCGGGCTTCAGGCTCTGCACGGGCAGAACGTCAAACGCGGCGAGCGACGCCGTGAAGAGGTTCTTCAGCACTGACTTACACGCGTGCCCGATCCCCTTGATGTAGTCCATGCGCAGCAGCGACAGAAGCGAGTCGAATCCCGCGTCTCCGGCCGCCGCGCGTTCCGCCGTGCCAGCCGGGTCAGCCTCGGGCGGCGGCGTCAGGCCCGAAGCCGCCGACGGAGCCAACGACACGAGGGTGGCCCACGCCAGGAGCACCGGGCCGTGCGTGACGTCCGAGGGCCACTTAGCGAGCGCGGTGGCTATGACCTTCATCGCGTCGACGTTCAGCATGGCGTGCGCGTCGCCTCCGTCCGCGGCGCTCAGTGACGACACCACGTCCTCCAGGTCCATCGCCTCTATGAGTATCACCGAGCACATCGACCTGAACGAGTCCGAGAAGCTGTTCACGGTCTCCCTGGCGTACTCCTCCCCACGTTCGCCGTCCACCCACGCGTTGTTCACCAGCTCCGCGGCGGACGCCGGCGCCCGGCTCAGCGCGCCCCCCTCGAACGCGGCGGCGAGTTGCGCGAACCTAGTCGCCGAGCACTTGTTGGCCGGACTGTAGTACATGTAGAACGCGCAGTCGAGCATCACCTGCGTCTCCTCCAGCGCCTGCGTGGCCCACATTTTGGCGAGCTGGGCGTTGCACCTCCGGTCCTTCGAGTACTCGACCGGCCGCGCAGGGGTGGCGCCGCGCATGTGCGAGCAGAGCGCGCCCGTCAGCTTCTCCTCCAGGCTTCCACTCAGCAGATTCCGAAGGCACGCGCGCGAGTGGGTGAGCGCGGGCATGAGCTCCTCCTCGTCGTCGTGCTCCGCGTCCGTGCCTCGCTCCAGAAGCGCCTGGATACATTTCATCAGCTGGAGTCGCTCGGCGAAGTAGTAGCGGGTCAGGCGGACCACGAGGTCGTCGTCGCAGGCGGTGGGCAACGGAGATTTGTCCTCATCCACGCAGCGACGCAGGAGCGCGTAGGTCTGCACCTCGTCCAGCGCGAGCCTGGTCGACGCATCCACCGTCACCTTACGGATCGACTCGTTCAGGTTGAGGGGCTGATCGCCGTACCCGCTCACCGTGCCGCTCTCCACCGCGGACTTGGACGCCTGGGACGGAGCTTTGAAACTGTCCAAACCTTCCTTCAGAAAATCAGTCGCCGAGCCGAGCAGCTTCTCGACCTCCTCGGGCGATGTCGCGATCGACCCCAAGCCCTCGAGCACGGAGAAGACCTCCCGGTAGTTCGGGAGGACTTTACTTCCGGAGGCCATCGCGACTCCTGGCTTGGGCCCTGGCCCCTCGCCTCACACTATGATCTCGCGGGCGGCGGGCAAAACGAACTGGTTTTCAATTTTCCCCCGTCATCGACTTGTAATTGTTCTCTTTTTTGTATCTGTTTGCTCATACATATTGAATTTACCACCTAACCATAAATACTTCCAAACTGTTTGCGCTGCCAATCCACCTCAGCTTGATCGGTCCGATAAAAACCTGATGTATCGGTGACGATGACGTCTTCCCCTCGCTCCGATGCCCCACTTCGTGAGACGCGAGTGCGCTTCGTGCGACCGCGTAGAGTCAAAGGGACAACGAACCATGGCGGCGATCGCGGCGATGTCGCTCGGATCGCTCGCGGCGCTCCCCAAGGCGATGAGGGGGCGCCGTAACGGTGGCGAGGTTAACCGGATAAGAGGGTCGGCGTCGGCGAGGCCGATCGTCAGGCCCGCGGCGGCGGCGCGGGGCGCGGAGATCAGGACGCGCGCTGTCGCGAACGTCGGAGTGGCGATGATGCCCGGGCTCGGTGCCGACGGCGTCTGGGATCCCCTGGGTTTGGGCAGGCAGAAGGGCTGGGAGGTTGGGGACAACGATTGGAACAGCGACGAGCGGCGTCTTGAGGGTTCCGGGTCCGTGATGGCGATGACCCGCGGTGGCCGCAGCGTCAAGGCCATGAACACCGGCGCGGGCGGTAGCGGCGACTTCATGAACGATCTCATGAACAGCAAGCTCCCGGGCAAGATCGGCACCGTGCTTCTGCTCCTCATCCTCAGCCGCGTGGGAACGTACATTCCAATCTCCGGAGTCGACCGCGACGCCTTCGCCGAGTCCCTGCAGGGCGGCGGAAACGTGCTGAGCTACGTGGATACCCTCACCGGTGGAAGCATCTCCAAGCTCGGCATCTTCTCCCTCGGCATCGTCCCGTTCATCAACTCCTCCATCATCTTCCAGGTGAGTGATATACCCCGCGAGCTCGGATCGGTTTTACCCCAACGTCCCACCTCGCCCCCCTCGTCGCAAAGCACTGGCGATGACATGACCTAATGGTCTCGTTCGATTGAGGTTCGGCGGAAAATGCCGCCAGCGCCATGAAAACAACAACGGAAACTGAGCCACGCGTGCCGCGACGAGCGTCGTCTTTTTTCCCTCCCGCTTTGCCACTCGTCGGCGCTCATCACTGACCCCGCATCCCCACGCGCCCCGCAGCTCCTCACCTCGGTGTTCCCGAGCCTGAAGAAGCTCCAGAAGGAGGAGGGCGAGGCTGGCCGCCGCAAGTTCCAGCAGTACCAGCGATACGGTGCCCTCGCCTTTGCCGTCGTGCAGGCGGTGGGTCAGTGCCTGTACGTGCGCCCCTACGTCGAGGACTTTAACCTCGGGTGGCTGGTGGAGTCGTCCGCGGTGCTCACCGCTGGTGCCATGATCCTGCTTTACATCGGCGAGGTTCTCACCGAGCTCAAGCTGGGCAACGGCACGTCGCTGCTCATCTTCACCAACATTATTTCTTCCCTTCCCAGCTCGTTCGGTCAGACGATCTCCGAGGCTTCCGAGAAGGGCGACGCTGTTACGGTGCTCCCCGTGTTCTTCGGCGCATTCTTCCTCTCCACCCTCGGCATCGTTTACGTGCAGGAGGCTGAGAGGAAGATCCCGATGAACTACAGCACCAGGTTCCAGGCGGGCGGCCTGGCGAAGAGCTCTTACCTCCCCTTCAAGGTGAACTCGGCGGGCGTCATGCCCATCATCTTTGCCTCCTCCCTCCTGGCGCTCCCGGCGACCCTCGCGAGGTTCGCGCCCAACCCGGTCATCATCGGCGCCGCCAAGGCTGTGTACCCCGGCGGCGTGGCCTACGTCCCGGTGAACATCGCGCTCATCTGCTTCTTCAACTACTTCTACACCTTCCTCCAGCTGGAGCCCAAGGACGTGGCGGAACAGCTCAAGAGGCAGGGCGCGAGCATCCCCGGCGTCCGCCCCGGAGCCGCCACCAGCGGCTACATCACCAGGGTCCTCGAGCGCCTCTCCATCCTCGGAAGCGTCTTCCTCGGTTTCCTCGCGCTCGCGCCCACGGCGGTGGAGGGAGTCACCGGCCTGACCACCTTCCGCGGTTTCGCCGGGACGTCGCTGCTCATCCTCGTCGGCGTCGCCACGGACACCACCCGCAAGGTTCGCTCGGAGATTGTGATGAGCCGCTACGACACGAGCCTGGACGACTTCTACAAGGACAGCAAGCCGAAAAAGTAGACGATTGGTTTTGTATTCAACACAAATGAATTCGTAATTAGTACCTGCCGCGACCCCTGCCTCCGCCGCGGCCTCCGAAGCGACCACCTCCGCCTCCCCTGCCACCCCTGCCGCCGGGGCTGAACCCACCGCGACCCCCGCCGCTAAACCCACCGCGACCCCCCCCACGTCCTTGCCAGCCGCCGCCGCGTCCACCGCCGCGTCCACCGTACCCGCCAGACTGCGGCGGTTTCATCACCAGCTCCGGGAGCTCCTCGCACACCGAGATGGTGATGGGGGTGGGCCCCTTGTCGTCGCTGAGCGCCAGGAACTTCTCCTGGAGCTCGCTGGGCACGTCGAACACCGCACCCTTGGAGTCCGCCTGGAGCGTGAGCCTGCGGAGCTGGATGTCCTTCTCGTCCATGCGCTGCTTGAGGAAGTTCCACACGTAGGTCGGGGTGCGAATCTCGGTGCTGCCGCCGGCGGTGAACAGCAGGGTGGTCTGCCCGGTGTGCGAGGTGAGCAGCGACCTCTGGCGGAGCTCACCGTGACCCGCGAGTTTGGCGAGTGCGGCGGCGAGCATCTCCGTGGGGTCGGCGCCCTCGTCGTGCTCGCCCGCACCCTCGGCGAGGAGCTCGCGCGCGGCGTCCATGAACATCTTCGCCGCGCCCTTGTGCACGGCGCGCACCTGCTTGATGACAACCTTGGCGGCAGCCGCCACCATCTCGGCGGGCTGGGGGGGACCGATGCGTACAAACTTGAACCCACCCTTGCGCTCGATGTTGGGGATGGCCCACTCGTTGCGGGGGGTGCACAGGGTCACGCAGATACCGGTGGCGCCGGCGCGACCGGTGCGGCCGGAGCGGTGGATGTAGGTCTCCGGCTCCTTGGGGGGCTCGCACTGCACCACGAGCTCGACGCCGGAGATGTCGAGGCCGCGCGCCGCCACGTCCGTCGCCACGAGGGTCTGGAACTTGTTCTTCCTGAACCCGTCGAGCACAACCTCGCGCTGGGACTGGTTCACGTCGCCGTGGAGAGCCTTGGCACCCTTCTCGAGCTCCTTCTGGAGCGCCTCCTGAAGCTCGCCGCAGTCGCGCTTGGTGTCGCAGAAGACGATGACGCGGCCGTCGCCCGGCACCGTGGCGCGGATGAGGTCGCACACCAGGTCGGTCCTCTCGCTCCACTGGCAGTTAATCAGCCTGTGCTGCACGGAACTGGACGCCTTTTGCTTCTCGTTGCCAACCAAGTCGATGGTGGTGTACCCCGGGGTGAGGAACCTGCTGGAGATGTCGGCGACCCACTTGGGAAGGGTGGCGGAGAAGAGCACGGTTTGGAGGTTGGCGTTGTCCTTGGCGTGGTTCAGGATGGTCTCGATGTCCTCCACGAAGCCCATGTTGAGCATCTCGTCCGCCTCGTCGAGCACCCTGAACCTGAGCTTCTCGAAGCTGAGCGTCTTGCGGTCGAGGTGGTCCTTGACGCGGCCCGGGGTGCCGATGACGATGTCGCAACCTTGCCTGAGGGCGCGCTCCTGATCGCCGTAAGGGGCACCGCCGTAGACGCAGATGGAGACGAGGCCGAGCGCCTTACCGATATGCTGGAAGTCGGTGTGCACCTGCTTGGCGAGCTCGCGGGTGGGCGCGAGGAGGGCCACCACCGGTCGGCGGCCCTGCACCCTGCGGCCGTTCGCGGGCATCGGGTTCTCGCGGTTGATGACCTCGACGATGGGCAGGACGAAGGCGAGGGTCTTGCCGCAGCCCGTGCGCGCGCGGCCCACCAGGTCTTTACCGTCGAGGATGGGCTGGAAGCACTGCGCCTGGATGCTGTAGAGGGAGGTGATTCCCTTGGTCTCCAGCTGAGCGCACACCTCCTTGGAGAGGTTGAAGTTGCTCACGTGATTCTCATCCACGGAGGCGTCGCCGTCGGAGGCTTCCTGGGCGTCGTCGGTGGAAGCCTTGGGGGTCTCGGGCGCGATCTGCTCGTCGGACTCAGAGTCGGAGTCCGAGTCCGACTCGGAAGATGAGGAGCTGGAGGAGTCGGAGTCGGAGCTGTCGGAGCTGTCGGAATCGGACTCGACCGGCTTCTTGGACTTCTTTTTCTTCGCGGCGGCGACCGCGGCGTCCTCCTCATCCTTCTTCTTGGACTGCTTGGAGGCCTTACCAGCCTTGGCGATGGCCTTGCTGGACTCGACCTCCTTGCGCTTGCGCTTGCCTGGCTCCTGCATCTGCTCGGGCTCCTCCACCTTCTTCGATTTCTTCACCTTCTGCATTGTTGCGGCGGCGGTCGTTGTGTGATGCGAGATGTGCACTCTTTGGGCTTAGCTCTCGGACTGTGCCGGGCTGTGGGAGCCTATGGGCCTTCTCTCGACGGTGTGGCGACAACTAGCGAGCGTGTTCGAATGCGTTTACGCAAGCGAAGACTATGCTGCCGTGTGGTGTGGAATGCGTTCGCGGGAAAGATGCGGCGTCTTTCCGCCGACTTTTGCAACGAGGCAGCTTTTTGTGAAAATGGGTCCTGCGCTCAGGGTACAAGTACCTCGGTACCTTCGTATGTCTCACACTTTGGACCGGCCGGGGCGCGATGGGGGCGGACGATGTGTCCAATCCGCTGGCGCCGGACTACGCCAACCCGGTGCCCGAGAAGCCCACGCCAAAGTCGAATGCCGACTTTCGAAAGGTGAGAGCGGACTCCCGCGATGGTAGTCAGTTCCCAGCGACCGCCTGACGATTCTCTTTTTTCATGAGATCTAACCACCTCCCCTTCCATCCTCCCCGCGCAGCTTCTGATGACGCCGAGGGCCGTCGGCGGCGCAGGCAAGGGCGGGAACCGCGGCGAGTTTCAGAAACCCAAGCCCAAGTTCAAGCCCAAGCCCCGCCCAAAGCCCGCCGAGGACGAGCCCGAGGGTCCGGGGTATCGCGACCGAGCCAAGGAGAGGCGCGAGGAGGCCAACCCGGACTACGAGGGCGATCAGGCGCTCTTCCCCGGGGCAGCCCCGGGCAAGGTGCCGGGGTACGCTCCACCCGGTGCGCAGGATGAGCTCCGCCAGCTGTCCGTCGAGGAATCCAAGTACCTCGGAGGCGACATGGAGCACACGCACCTCGTCAAGGGATTGGACTTTGCGCTCCTCCGCAAGGTTCGCGCCGAGATGAAGGAGAAGGAGAAGGACGACGCGTACGTCGAGGGGGAGGCGAAGAAGGTCCCGGGGGAGGCGAAGAAGGTCCCGGGGGAGGCGAAACAGGCATCGCCCGAGCCCGTGGACGACGGTCGAAGGTTCGACGACGACGGAAGGGAGCTCGTGTTTCACAGCGACATGGCTCGGAGACTGCACGACTGGGTCATCGAGTCGAACAAGCGGCCGGACCCGAAGGACGTGAACATGGACTTCGCGTCGGGGAGGCTGGCGTATAGGTTCAACCTGGACGACCCGACCGGCGTGCCCGAGCGGTTCATGAAGCCAGAGTCGGAGGCTAGGCGCCCTCCGTACGTGCCGCCGCCCAAGGATGAGGGCCCGATTGTTCCAAACGAAAAGTTTGCATCCGGTCGGCTCGCGTTCAGGTTCAACCTCGACGATCCGACTGACAAGGTCACGACGGTGATGCGGCCGATGTCGGAGCCCCCGAGCCACAAGATGTTCAACCCCGAGTACCGGTTCGTCTCGGAGAAGGACAAGAAGATTCTCATGGACGTCGCGGCGGTTTTCAAGAAGCACGCGGATGCGGGAAATTGGCCCAAGAAGCCATCCGACGCGGCGACGGAGGAGGGGAAGGGTAAACCTGATAAGAAATCAAAGAAGAGGGCGGCGAGGGAGGCGGAGATTGCCGCTGCTGCAGCGCGCGCGAAGGCACTCGCCGAGGAGGAGACACGCGCGGGCCCGGTGGACTCGGACGAGGACATCTTCGGAGACGCCGGGAAGGATTACGTGCCGACTGCGGCGAAGAAGACATCCGCGCCCGGCGGCGACGTGAAGACGTCCATATTCGGCGAGGATGAGCCCGACGAGGGTACCGCCGGGAGGAAGACGTACACGGAGGAGGCGTACAAGGTGGATGGCCCCGTGACCGAGGACGTCTACGGCCTCGCGGGACCCCTCCCCGCTCCGCCCGCGCCGGATTTCAAATCCATCGACCCGTACAAGGAGTACTTCGCCGAGTACGTCGCCGCGGGGACCGTGACGAAGGACGGCAAGGAGCGGTGGGATCCCAACGCGGCGAGTGGGTACCTCCAGACCAAACCCGATTTCGCGCTCGCCATATCCGCGCACTCCGTCAAGCTCCAGGAGCAAGAGGAGGCGGCGGAGGCGGCGCGCGACAAGGAGAAGGGAATCCTCACCAAGGAGAAGGTCAAGCTCCGTCCGGGAAACAAGCCGATGGACGCCGCCGCGGCGAAGGCGGAGCTGGAACGCCGCGCGGAGATGTCCCTGGCCGCGGACGACGGCTACGGCGAGTGTTACGCCGGCGGGATCGGTGGATTCAGCGCCAACGCCTACGAGAGCGACGACGAGGACGACGGCAAGAAGAAGAAAAAGGCGGGCGACGACGGGGAGGCTGACGACGCCGGGGATGCCAGGGCGCGGGGGGGCAAGGGCAAGCCGGGGCTGGGCGCCAAGGGCGGTAAACCCGACGTCAAGGCGCTGGAGAAGGAACGGGACCAGAAGATAAACTCCGAGCTCGGCAGCCTGCACAAGATGATGAAGGAGAAGTACGGCGACAAGGTTGACGTCGCGTTCGGGGATGGAAAGGGCGGTGACGGGGGCCCGGGTAAGCGCGCTGGGGAGGAGGATGGCGAGGGTGGGGGCGGAGGGCGTAAGAAGCGCATGAGGCTTTGAAGTTTCCTTGAAGTGTTCCCGGCGTGTAGGTAGATAGATGGTTTGTGACGAGCAAACGCTCTCGACGACGTAACCACGGCTGCTTCAACTCTCGCAAAGACATTTATTTTGTGGTACAAGTGGGACGAAGCAGAGACTGCCGCGCGGGCGGAGGGAAAATGGGACAAGGGGACAGGCGTCCGCTTCCTCCTCCTCCCCCAGTCGCGGGCAATGCGACCGAGTGGAGGTATCGGCCTTTGGCGCCGCCGCCGGCAACTGGGGACGGAAGCCACAGGGTAGATCCCCTCCCGCCGCCGCGTGCGGGGGGAGATGGAACGGTGGCTTCCACGTCGGGCAGGGGCGTGTTCACGCCCCTGCCACCACCACCCGGTGGGACGGAGACGGATAACCTCATCAATGTTGTCCTCCAGAGGGTCGGCCCGACGGGTCGCATCGATGACTTTGTTCGGGAGTACTACGAAGAGATTGCGAAGCAACGGAGGCCGTCGCCTGAGGAGATGGAGGAGGCGCGACAAAAGTACATGGAACACGCAGCCGGGGGCCAGGGAGGAACGTCCAAGAAGAAGCGGGTCCGGACGCGCCGATCCAAGCAGAGGAAGTCGGCGAAGAAGAAGGAGAAGCAGGCGAGCGCGAATGCAGGGAACACCGGGGCGGGAGTTGGGAGTGCCGCCGCGGAGGTCGTCGATCTGTTGAGCAGCGAGGAAGAGGGCGAGGTGCGCGACGTCCCCTTGCGGACTCCCGAGTCCGAGGGGGGCGAGGGGCGCGGCGGGGCCGGTTCCGTCGAGTCCGGGCGGGTGGCCGAGACCGCGAAGACGGGTGACGAGCCCGTCTCCCTGGAAGATGAGCCCATCTCCCCAGTCTTAAAGGCGAGACCGAGTCTGCAGTACGCTGCGCATAGAGTCTTCTCGGACGATGCGGAGGTAGCCGCGCTGGGAGGGAGCGGCGGCGGGGAAGGGGAGGCGAATATGGGGGAGGGAGATGGCACGATTCCTCGGACGCGCACTCGCGGACGCGCCGATCTCGTCCCGCAGTGGGGACCTCAAAAGACGATGGCGAAGGGACCGGCGGCGAAGGTGAAGGGACCGGCTACGAGGACTCGCCCAGCCGTGCTGAATCTGCTCGAGCGGCGGAAGCTGGCTCTCGTCCTCGACCTCGATCACACGCTGCTCAACTCGTGCATGTCCACGGAGATGGCGGATGAGCCGGAGGCGGGTCTGCTCAAGTTCAGGCTGGACCACGAGAGGGGACTCGGTCCCGAGGGAAAGACCCTGCACTTCGTCGAGAGGCTACAGATTTGGACAAAGCTCAGGCCGGGGGTGAAAAAGTTCCTGCGGCAGGCTGCGGCGATGTTTGAGGTCCACGTCATCACCATGGGCAGTCAGTCGTACGCCGACGAGATGAGGCAGCTGATCGACCCCGGCAGGCAGCACATCAAGGGTTCCGTGATTGGTCTCGGGCAGATGGACGAGTTTGGCGAGTTGCGTCCGGCGGACAAGAAGCGGCTGGACGGTGAGCTCTCCGGCCTCGATTCCATCGCCGTGGTGCTCGACGATCACGTCGGGGTGTGGCCGGATCACGAAGAAAATCTCATCGAGATCGATCGGTACCTCTACTTCCCCTCCGCGCTCAAGCAGTTCGGGATGTGGCGGCACGGGGCGTCCTTGCTGGAGAAGAGGGTCGACGAGGTCGCGGATAGGAGCACGCTGTCCGCCGCGTTTGAGGTGTTGCGGCGGGTGCACCAGGACTTCTTCGCGGAGAGGGCGGCGCACCTCGCGCTCGCGAATAAGAAGGCCAAGGACGCCGAGATGGCGGACCTCGCCTGGGGTTTAGATTCGGAGTCGGAAGGCGACGGGGAAGGCGACGGGGCGGGGCGTAAAAATCCGGAGATTACTCCCAACCGCAAGGACCCCCAGGTCCCGGTCACCGTCCCGGAGATTCTCGCGCTCGAGAAGAGGAAGATTCTCGCGGGCACCGAGCTGGTCTTCTCCGGCGTGTTCCCGCTGGATGCCGCTCCGCACACGCACAAGATGTGGCGACTGGCGGAGCAGTTCGGTGCCAGGTGCGAGACCCAACCGGGTCCAAACACCTCACACGTTGTCGCCAAGACTTGGGGAACGGGGAAATGCCAGTGGGCAAAGGAGAACGGTAAGCACGTGGTTTCGCCGGATTGGCTGTTCTGTTCCGCCTTCTTGTGGTCGAAGGCTGACGAACGTGCATTTAACCCGCCGGACCACCGCAAATGATAGACGAACAGAAACTAAGACGTTAGTCTTCCTTCTAACTTTTAACTGACAACACGTAGCAATTCGATACTCGTACTCTCGCTCTAATATTCACGTTTCTTGCCCCGCCGACACGTCGTCGTTCTCCGCGGGAATCTCATCCGGCTCGGATGCCTTCAATTTCTTCGCCTCCGGCTCTTCCTCCTCGTTAAGAGCTTCCTCCTTCACGGGCTCCGCGGCCGGTCGTTTCAAACCGGCGGCGTCAACGCCGGCCTGCGCCTTTGGAGGCGATGGCGACTGCGACTGTATCTTAGCGATAGCCTGGAGCGCGGAGAGTCCACCGAGCGACATCTTTGGATCGGTCGCGTGGGCGGCAAGCCCGTGTGCTCCGGCCAGCCCGTGTGTTCCTGCAAGCCCGTGTGTTCCTGCAAGCCCGTGTGCTCCGGCCAGCCCGTGTGTTCCTGCAAGTCCGTGTGCTCCGGCAAGCCCGTGTGTTCCTGCAAGTCCGTGTGCTCCGGCAAGCCCGTGTGCTCCGGCCAGCCCGTGTGTTCCTGCCAGCCCGTGTGTTCCGGGCAGCCCGTGTGCTCCGGGCAGCCCGTGTGTTCCGATCGCGTTTGGCACCCCGGACATCTTCATCCCGCCCTGCGCGGCGTTGGTGCCGGCCGTCAACCCGGTGACACCCGGGAGTCCCGCCGACCCATTGGCCGAGAACAGTCCCACGCCGTTCAACCCCATACCCTGCCACCCCGCGGGCAGGCCCGGCGCACCGCCCAGTCCCGCGAGACCCCCGGCGGACATCGCCGCCGCGAGCTGCGCCTGCTGCAGCCTCGCCCTCTGCAAGGCATCCACGTGCGCCGGATGCTGCCCACCACCGGCGGCTCCCAGGAGCTCGGCGATGTTCGCGGGGGCGTGACACTGTTTGCACACCACGGTCTGGTTCCTGAGTTTCAAGGCGATCTCCGCGAGTTGTTGCTTGAGGTCGGCGTTCTCCGCGTTGAGCCGCGCGTTGAGCGTCAGAATCGTCATCAGGGTGGACTCCAACTGCTGCTGACCGAGCACGTGCTCCAACTGCTGCTGACCGAGCCCGAGCTGCTGCGCCTGCTGACCGAGCCCGAGCGTGGATGCGTTGAGGCCCATGCCCGCGTAGTTCATCCCCCCGAGCCCTCCGAGCACCCCGAGCGCGCCGAGACCCCCGAGACCTCCCAGCGCGCCGAGTCCCGTCTTCGACGCGTCAGCCGCGGCGAGGAGGGTAGCCGCGCCCGCCCCCGACCGGCGGCCGATTCCCGTCGTCGCGGCGGTACTCGCGGCCACGACCGCGGGCTGATCTCTGGCGTTCCCGGCGGAGCTCGCGGGGAGGCCGGTGGCGTCGGGATTTTTACCGCGCCGCGGGTTGGCGAAAGTCTTGGGGTTGAGCGCGACACCGTGTGCGTCGACACCCTTCTGCAGCTCATTGCCGGCCTTCCTGCGGAACCTGAGCCTACCGGCGTGGCACATCACCGGCCCGTTCGCGCAGAGGCATAGCTTGGTGCACTGTGAGACGGATGCGGCGGAGGGGAAGGGTCAGATGAGGGGACGCGATCGGGTAGAGGAGGCGGGAAGGGGAGAGGAAGGGATCCGAAGCAGTTTGTTCACCTTTGGGCAGTCCTCCAGGTTATACGCGGTGGGGTTGTCGAGCACCGAGTAGCGCTGGCCGCAGTCGGTGGTGTGGTACGTCACGCCGCACCTCCCGCATCTCTTGTGCGCGCGGCTACCCCTGCCCAGCGGCGCCGCGCACTTGTGGCAGGTTCCCTGACTCGCATACTCCGGGCGTTGCACCCCGGCCGCGTTCGGCTCCATGCCCAGCACGTTTTTGGAGTTGAACGATCGGCTTCGGGGGCGCGCGGGATGCGAACGCGATCCGTCGGGCGCGCGATCGTCCGCGCTCCGGGAAGACGAACGCGTTATTCGGCGATGGGAAGGTTTCCGG
>Ga0209631_10000120_pt1 | contig 100035 bp, 96 predicted proteins | sample COG_08_FD_184752 | JGI IMG/M metagenome (GOLD analysis project Ga0209631, IMG submission 184752) | Pelagic Microbial community sample from North Sea - COGITO 998_met_08 (SPAdes) (version 2) | ecosystem: Environmental > Aquatic > Marine > Neritic zone/Coastal water | place: Helgoland, sampling...
AAGCGTTTTGCGGCCATTCCTTTCGACACCAAGAGTGGTAGCTGGGTGCCGCGTTACTACCAAGAGAACGCCATTAACAACGCTCTAGAGGCCATTGCGCAGGGCAGCAAACGTATCCTGCTAACCCTTGCCACAGGCACTGGTAAGACGGCTATTTCCTTCCAGACAGCCTGGAAATTGTTCAACAGTCACTGGAGTGTCAGCGCACAGAAAACACCGGAGTCCGCCAAGAAAAGACCACGTATTCTGTTCCTTGCTGATCGCAATATCTTAGCTGACCAAGCCTTTAATGACTTCGCTGCATTTGGTGATGATGCCCTAGTGCGTATTGCCCCCGATGAGATCAAAAAGAAAGGCCGGGTGCCTAAGAATGCCAGCGTCTTCTTTACCATCTTCCAGACCTTTATGAGTGGTAAAGATGAAGAGGGTAACGATGCGCCGTACTTTGGTGATTACCCAGAGGACTTCTTTGACTTCATTATTATTGACGAGTGTCACCGTGGTGGTGCTAAAGACGAAAGCAGCTGGCGTGATGTCATGGACTATTTCTCACCAGCCGTGCAGTTAGGTTTAACAGCAACACCCAAACGCAAAGACAACGTTGATACTTACAGTTACTTTGGTGAGCCTGTTTATAGCTACACCCTTAAAGAGGGCGTTAATGACGGCTTCCTTACCCCCTTCAAGATTCATCCCATTGTCGGCACCATGGATGAGTACATTTATACCCCTGGTGATGGTGTGGTGGTTCAGGGTGAACCCGAGGCTGGCAAGTTATATAAGGAGGGTGACTTCAATAGAATCATTACCATTCCAGAACGTGAAGAGAAGCGTGTTCAGTATTGGATGGATAAGATTAACCCTAAAGAAAAGACCCTCGTGTTCTGTGCCACCCAAGCTCATGCAGGTACTGTGAGAGACTATATCAATCAGTACGCGGTTAAGCGTGGCTGGACAAGTAACTCCGATTACTGCGTTCGTGTAACGGCTAACGACGGTAAGGCGGGTGAGACAGACCTAAAGATATTCCAAGACAATGAGAAGACTATTCCTACCATCTTGACCACCTCTCGTAAGTTATCGACTGGGGTGGATGCGCGTAATGTTCGCAACATTGTGTTGATGCGTCCCTGTAACAATATGATTGAGTTCAAGCAGATTATTGGTCGTGGTACTCGCGTCTATGAGGGTAAAGACTTCTTCACGATCTTTGACTTTGTAAAAGCTCACTACAACTTTGCAGACCCTGAGTGGGATGGGGAACCATTACCCCCGGATAGCTGTAAGACCTGTGGAAATACACCCTGTACCTGTGAGCCTGTGCCTTGTAATGAGTGCGGTTTTTACCCCTGTGTTTGCAAGAAGGTCTGTGCTGACTGTGGAAGTGACCCCTGTATCTGCGTGAAGCCTGCCTGCCCTAACTGCGGAACAACCCCCTGTATTTGTGAAGCCCAGCCTTGTGGTGACTGCGGTAATACTCCCTGCACCTGTGGTGAAAAGATTGTCATCAAGCTCAGCGATGGAAAGACCCGAGAGATAAGGCATATCTCTTCAGTTATGTACTGGAGTGCCGAGGGTAAGCCTATAACGGCCAAAGAGTTCGTGGAGCGAATGTTTGATGACCTGCCCCAGTTCTTTGAGGGTGAAGATCAGCTTCGAGCAATATGGAGTGACCCAACGACCCGTGAGAAGCTGCTTGAGGACTTATCAGAAGCAGGTTATGACGCAGAGAAGCTAGAGAGCATGAAAGACCTTATTGATGCCAAAGATAGCGATGTGTATGACGTACTGGCCTATGTGGCTTATGCCGCTGAAACCCATACTAGAACAGAGCGAGTTGTGACTGCTAAACCCTCAATAGCCAAAGCCTTTTTGGACTCTAGACAATTAGAGTTTATTGAGTTCATCTTGGATAAGTACGTTCAGGACGGTGTTAAAGAGTTATCAACCAGCAAGATGCAAAGCCTGATTGCTCTTAAATACAACACGATAAATGATGCTTCGGCAGAACTTGGGTCACCTAAGGTGATTAGAGAGACCTTCGTTGGGTTCCAGAAGTATTTGTATGCAAATATATCTTAGTTTTACTTATCCGCACTCCTAAGATAGTTTTTCCATGAAAAGTTCCATAAAATAACTGATTCAAGCGGATGGATGCTTGTGAGGTACTATATATACTGGGGCTTAGAGAGGGTTGTTTTTAAGAATGGTGCCCAGGAGAGGACTTGAACCTCCACGCCCTTGCGAGCACTAGCACCTGAAGCTAGCGTGTCTACCAATTTCACCACCTGGGCTCTGCTCGAAGCATTGTAGCTGCTTCAGCGAAGGTGGCGAACTATAGTAATGGCGCCGCCGATTGTCAATTACGCAAGACAAAAAACAGTAAAAGCTAATTATTGGAATGAGGCAAAGCGAGAGACATTACTTTTCTCCAAGGGAGGAGGCTTGCTGGGGCTAGAAGATGCAGTTGCGACCGTTGTTTTTGGCCTCATAAAGTGCAATGTCCACACGGCGGATCAGTTCCTCGTGGCTCTCACCATGCTGATAGGTGGCAACACCGATACTGAGTTTTGGTGAAATTTCCTGGTTGGTAGCTTCTACCATGGCCTTATTGAGTGAGACCATTATTTGTTGGGCAGCCTTATGAGCACCGTCAAGATGGGTGTTGGGTAGAATTAACAGGAACTCGTCGCCACCGTATCGAAAGGGAAGGTCTGAGTTACGAAGCTGGGTTTGAATTGCTTGTGAGACCTGTTTCAAAATAGCGTCACCGCCTATATGCCCTATACGGTCATTGATCGATTTAAAGTGATCGATATCAATCATTAATAAGGACAGGCTATAGCCATAGCGTTGCGCTCGTTTTGTCTCCTTGGGGAGCAGTTCATCCAGAGCAGTCCGATTCATTACCCCGGTGAGGGAGTCGTGAAAGGCAACCTTTTCTAATGCTTGGTGAGCGATAGCATTTTTTAGGTAGTGGACTAAAACGCCAATGCTTTGTTCTTGCGTAAACAAGTCTTGTTCGAAGAAGCGCGTTTGGCTGGTGATGGTGATTTCGCCGAGATAATGTTGTTCAAGGCGAAGCACATAGTGGACGTTGTGATGCTTTTTAGTTCCGGCGGATAGGGCCAGGTTTTCATCTGGGTGAATGTATTCAATACCATCTACTAATTGTTGTTCACTAAGCCAACTGAAGAAACGATTGATTAGGGTGCCAGTATCTAGTGTTCCCTGCAGCCGTTGGTGAAGCTGCAGGAGACACCCCTCGGTTAGTCGTAACAGCTTGTCTTGGCTAGCATTCGACTCGGTGGTCGGGATCGTGGCCACCATATTGGCATTGGTGGTTTTAATTGATGACGTTTTTTTCATAATAAATTTTCTTGTATTTCTTATGCTTAGCAAGAAGATAGCAAGTGCTAGGCTAGCGTATAAATTGCCGATTTTGGCAGAATTATCCGAACGTTAGAGACATTATTAACGAAAATTCTTGTTAATGACAAATAACTGACGGAGGGAGAAGGAATTTTACTGAGAATAAAGGTAGAGAAAAAATGGACGCCGTCAGATTAGCGGGTCAAATCATCCCGCATATAATGCTAGGCCGCTGTATGTGTCGCAGTCTTGAGGTATCACCGAGATTTAGGAAGAGACCCCCTGATACCGGCATTGCAGCGAACTGATGGATCAATATCTGAGGCTAAAAAACAATCTGATGAAAAGGTCTTAGTTAGCAGCTAATCCTGATTGTCGTGAAGGCCCTAGCATGGAACGCTATCAGGGCAAATTTTTCTCTTAAAAGGGATTGGTTTATCTCCGGTCAATATGTTCTCATAAGGGCTGTAGGCATTGTTTCCAGGCCCACAGCCCTTATTAGCCCTAGGCCCTTTCATGAAAAAACATATCCATAAAGATCCTTTTGCCGGTCGCGAGGCAGACAAGTACGATAATCCTATTCCCAGCAGGGAATATATTCTCGACTTTCTCAAGCAGAGTATCGGACCACTTACTTACGAAGAGCTTTGTAAGGCCTTTGATGTGCAGGATGACGACGCACGCGAGGCGCTGCGTCGCCGTGTTTCTGCTATGGAGCGTGACGGCCAAACTGTTCGCAATCGTCGCAATGCCTATGGCCCTCTGGATAAAATGAACCTTATAAAAGGTCGGGTAATTGGCCACCCGGAAGGCTTTGGATTCGTGGTTCCAGCCCAGGGTGGTGATGACCTGTTCCTTTCTAGTCGCCAGATGCGACGCGTGATGGATGGTGATGAAGTATTAGTGCGCGTTGCAGGTGTGGATCGCCGCGGCCGCTCCGAAGCCTCGATTGTCGAGGTTGTGGAACACCGCACTCGTACGTTGGTAGGCCGTTTTTTCATAGAAAGTGGAATCTATTTCGTTCGCCCTGATAACCCTCGCATCATTCAGGATATTTTGATTCCACCAGACCAGCGAAGTGAGGTGGAGCCGGGACAAATTGTGGTTGTTGAAGTGACCACTCAGCCCAGTCGCCACAATCTCCCCGCTGGGCGCATTGTTCAAGTGATGGGTGATCACCTTGCTCCGGGAATGGAAATTGATATTGCTGTCCATAACTATGGTATTCCCCATGAATGGCCAGATGCAGTGTTATCAGAAGCTGAAGCTATTCCCTGTGATGTGTCGGAAGCGGATAGTCAGCACCGGGTTGATTTACGCCATTTGCCCTTTGTGACTATCGACGGTGAGGATGCTCGTGATTTTGATGACGCGGTGTACTGTGAACCTCGCGCTAGGGGTGGTTGGAAACTCTATGTGGCCATTGCCGATGTGTCTCACTATGTGGCAGTGGGTAGTCCTCTGGATAAAGAAGCATACCAGCGAGGAAACTCGGTTTATTTCCCCCAGCAAGTGGTGCCGATGTTACCGGAAAAGCTTTCCAATGGTCTCTGCTCACTGAACCCACAGGTAGATCGTCTGACGATGGTTTGCGAAATATCCCTGGACGGTGATGCTCAGGTGACGAAGTTTCAGTTTTACGAAGGCGTTATCTTTTCTCATGCGCGACTGACCTATACCCAAGTTGCCGGAATGATTGCCCAGAGAGGGGTGAGGGATAGTGGTGTTCGTAAGCAGTTCCATGCGGTGGTTAGTCATATTGACCACCTCTATGAGCTTTACCTAAAGCTGCATCAGTCCAGAAATATTAGGGGCGCGATCGACTTTGAGACTCAGGAAACCCGTATTCTTTTCGATGCCGAGCGCAAGATAGAACAGATTATTCCCGCCGATCGTACTGAGGCGCATAAGCTCATTGAAGAGTGCATGCTCTGTGCCAATGTTTGTGCGGCCACCTTACTGCAAAAAAACAAATTAGTCGGTCTCTATCGTGTCCATGATGGGCCGAGACAGGAAAAACTGACTAATTTGCGTGAGTTTCTTGGTGAGTTGGGATTAGGGCTGCCTGGAGGGGATGATCCTACACCTAAGGACTTTCAGCAAGTGCTCTCTCAAGTGGCTGGTCGCCCCGATGCGAGTGTTATTCAAACCGTCTTACTTCGCTCCATGAATCGAGCGGTATACGATCCGGAAAACAACGGGCATTTTGGGTTGAATTATCCCGCCTACACTCACTTTACTTCACCGATCCGGCGCTATCCCGACTTATTGGTGCACAGAGCAATCCGTTACCTTGTTCGTAGAAAGGGGCGGGCAAGTTATGTGAAAAAGGTTGAGGGTGCGCCGGTTTTGAGTGCTGGAGAGATATATCCCTACGATGAAGCGTGGATGATGGCTAGTGGTGATCAATGTTCAATGACCGAACGGCGTGCAGATGAGGCAACCCGGGATGTTGAGAGCTGGCTCAAGTGTGAATATCTGGTGTCACGGATTGGAGAGGAGTATGACGGTGTCGTCGCCTCAGTAACGGGTTTTGGTCTGTTTGTTCAACTAGTGGATATGTATATTGAAGGGTTGGTGCATATTACTGGTTTGCCTAAGGATTATTATTACCATGAAGCTGCACACCATCGTTTGATTGGTGAACGCACCCACCGAGTATTTCGACTAGGTGACAAACTAAAGGTGCGGGTTAGCAGGGTTAATCTCGATGAACGAAAAATCGATTTTGATCTTGTGGAGGAAGGGCGGAAAAAAGGTAAGAAAGATAGCCAGATGACGCCTAAGGCGCTGAAATTAGCAGCTGAATATGAAGAGGCTAGAGCTAAGACCAAGAAAAAGTCAGCCAAAAAAACAGATGGGCAGCCTGGTCGTAGAAAGAAAGCATCCTCTGGGAAGCTCGCTGCAGGAAAAGCACCCTCGGGAACGTCTGGTAAAAAAGCCAGATCAAAAGCACCTAGAAAAAACCCTCGACAAAGGAAACCCTCCTCCCCGAAGAGTTGATGTAAATAGGTGTGTGTCTTGCTAGCGGAATTTGATTGATGACAAAGAAAGAAACACCTAAAGCCAATAATGATGGCGAGTGGCTATTTGGTTTGCATACGGTGCAGGCCATTCTGAAAACGTCAGGAAGCAAGGTTCAGGAGATACGAGTCCAGAAAGGTCGAGATGATCATCGACTTAAAAAAATTCTAAATCTGGCTGAACAGCAGGATATTCTGGTGACTTGGGTGCTTCGTTCGGACCTGGATTTACTGGCCGATGGTCGACACCAAGGGGTGGCGGCACTCTGTCAGGGCGCAGATGTTCAGGATGAAAATTATCTTTTTGAATTACTTGAACACTTGGTTGGGCCCCCCTTTTTACTCGTATTGGATGGTGTCACTGACCCCCATAATCTCGGTGCGTGTTTGCGCTCGGCCGATGCCGCGGGTGTTCAGGCGGTCATTGTGCCTAAGGATAACTCTGTAGGTATCACCCCTACGGTACAAAAGGTCGCGTGCGGTGCAGCGGAAACAGTGCCATTGATTGTGGTGACCAATCTTTCCCGTACCCTAAAGCAACTTCAACAGCAGGGCCTCTGGATTGTCGGTACCGCTGGCGAAACAGAGCAGCTGGTCTATGATGTTGACCTTAAGGGCCCGTTGGTACTGGTGATGGGGGCAGAGGAAAAAGGCTTGCGGCGGCTCACACGAGAATACTGTGATTTATTGGTAAAACTGCCCATGGCTGGATCAGTGAGTAGTCTGAATGTATCGGTAGCCACTGGGATTTGCCTGTTTGAAGCGGTACGGCAAAGACAATAATATGCAGCGTAAGCGATAGGGCGGGCGAAAGACATCAAACACGGAAAAGTGATTAAAGACCGGGTTATCCAGAACAATCAGGTGGCAACCCAAAACCTCGTGGTAAACCTGCCTAATGTCATCAGTGCTATCAGGGTGGCGTTAGTGCCCGTTCTGGTTCTTTTGGCCATTGAACGAAAAGCGGATGTTTTTTTATGGGTGCTGGCTTTTTCACTATTTACCGACGCTCTCGACGGCTATCTGGCGCGTCGTTTGGGGCAGGTCACTGAGCTGGGTACGCGGCTAGACAGCTGGGCCGATTTAATTACCTATGCGGTGATGTTGCTAGGGTTGAAATTGATTTGGCCTGAAACGTTTGAACGAGAATCGAGCTATTTAGTGATAGCCTTTAGCTCGTGGATAGTGCCGCTGTTGGTGTGCCTAATGAGGTTTCACTGCTTTCCCAGTTATCACACCCTGGCGGCTAAAATTGTTGCCATTAGTATTGCTCCAGCCTATTTTGTTGCTGCGATATGGGATCACTCACTCATATTTCGCGCGGTATTATGTTTCTATCTGTGGGTGGCGCTAGAGCAGGTGATTATTACGTCGATTCTGCCTCGTTGGCAGGGAGATATTGCAGGGTTTTGGCGTGCTGCAGCGATTGCTCGTAGCTCTCACATAGCGAAAGATGCGGACGCTGCGAGCGGTGTATATAATAACGGGCAGGCAAAGTTACAACCCGGCCTACCCGATAACACAGGATAAAAAGGCTATTTAAAAGACACAGTGTTTGGCAAAGTCGCCAGCTTCGTTTGCTGACCAGTCGCCTTTTGGCTTTTCTTTCATATCTGCACACCAGGCTTCACTGCCCACTTTAGCGCAACCTGCCAGAGACAGAACAAATACGGTGGCGAGTAGTAACGAAAGTTTTTTCATTTTTTTCTGCTTGTAGACATGTCCAATTTTGGTGGAGACATCATAGCTTGTCCTTAATGGCGCTTATACTGCAAAACCAGCGGTTTACAGCTTGATATACCCCTCGTATCCCCGTAAAATGCGCGCCCTTGGTCCAGTTGGGCCAATACTCCTTGTTGCATCGCATTGGGCGAGCAGCTATTTACCCGTAAGGAGGTAGAATGCGTCACTACGAAATCGTATTTATGGTTCACCCGGACCAAAGCGAACAGGTCCCGGGCATGATTGAACGTTACACCACCACTATTACTAATGGTGATGGACAGGTTCATCGTCTAGAAGACTGGGGCCGCCGCCACTTGGCATACCCAATCAACAAAATTCACAAAGCCCACTATGTGCTGATGAACATTGAATGTGGTCAGGATGTATTGGATGAGCTGAATTCCAATTTCCGTTACAACGATGCCGTTATTCGCAGCGCCGTATTTAGCGAAGCGGAAGCAATTACTACTGAGTCTTATATCATGAAGGCTGAGAAGTCCGAAAGGTCTGAGCGTCGTGATCATCGTACCGAGGAAAAGCCTAGGAACGAAGAGCGTACTGAAGCTCAGCCCGAAAACACTGCGGACGAAACTCAGGAAGCACCTGTAGTCTCAAAAGAAGCAGTCGTTGCCGTAGCTGAAGCCCCAGTAGAAGAAGTTGCTGCACCGGTAGAAGAAGCTACCGATGAAACCGCGGAAAAAGGGGAATAATTCATGGCTCGTTTTAATCGTCGTCGTAAGTTTTGCCGCTTCAGTCAAGAAGGTGCTGCCGAGATTGATTACAAAGATCTCGATATGCTAAAACAGTATATTTCTGAAACTGGAAAAATTGTACCTAGCCGTATTACCGGTACAAAGGCCAAGTATCAACGTCAGCTAGCAACCGCGATCAAACGCGCTCGCTTTCTGGCTCTGGTGCCCTATACGGACAGTCACAAGTAATTGATAGAAAAGTCTTCTGATGCGAGCCCTAGCTGAGTTTATTATGCGTGGGCGACTACAAGCCGCCCTGGTAGCGTTTTTTGGCAGTTTGTTGCCATTGCTTAGTCCTGCTGCTATCAGTCTGGTAACCCTGAATAAGGGGTTGTCAGAAGGTGGGTTGGTCATGCTTTGGGCGCTACTGCCTCTGCTGATGGCGTTTTATGTCAGCGAGCTGAGCCCAATGATTACATTGGCGTCCATTGCTGGGTTAATTGTTGTTGTTGCAGCCTCGGAATTACTGAGGTCTAGTACTTCATGGTCTCGGACACTGGTGTTTATTGTCGTGATCAGTGGGCTTGCAGCTATAGCTCTTGATGTGCTGTTTACCGAGCAGGCAGATGCACTTGAGCTGATGATTGTTAACCTATTTAGCCAAGTGCAGCAGCAACTAGAGACTGCATTTATACCAGGCCGCACCTTTTTGTTAGGTGTCATTGGTTATGTGATAGCACTCACCTCCATTGTTTGTTTGGTGTTGGGTCGTTGGTGGCAGGCAACGCTTTATAACCAAGGTGGATTTCGTTTGGAATTCCACCAGTTACGGTTCAGTTTAGTATCAGCAGTTACCTTATTAGTTGGTGTGGTTGTTTGTTACTTTGCGCCTCAAGAGTATTCCAGTTGGGCTGGATTGTTGGGATTGCCCCTACTGTTGGGTGGTATAGCACTGGTTCACTATTCAGTGGCTTTTTATCAACTGGGCGCGCATTGGTTAGCAATTTTTTATGTGGGGTTGTTTATGATTGGCCCACTGAGCTTAATACTGGTCGGGTTAGGATTTATCGACAGTATTATGAATATACGTTCACGACTGGCAAGACGTCCGAAAGGACTCTGAACTCAGCGGAGCAAATTGATTTAACTACTTATAGATTTAACAAGAGAGGAAATCCGAGATGGAAGTTATTCTTCTGGAAAGAGTCGGCAAGCTCGGCAATATCGGTGACAAAATTAATGTTAAAGCCGGTTACGGTCGTAACTACCTGATTCCAACAAACAAGGCTGTGTTCGCCACTGCTGATAATCTGGCCTCGTTTGAAGCCCAACGTGCAGAGCTGGAAGCAGCTGCAGCGGAACAGCTTAAAGCAGCTGAAGCTCGTGCAGCACAGTTGGCTGGATTGGAGACTATTACCATCGCGGCTAATGCTGGCGACGAAGGTAAGCTGTTTGGTTCTGTTGGTACTCAGGATATCGCTGATGCGATTACAGCTGCTGGTGCTGAAGTTGTTAAGAGTGAAGTGAAGCTGCCTGAAGGTGCTTTGCGTGAAATCGGTGAATACGATATCGATATTCAGATACACTCTGAAGTAACTCAGGTTATCAAGCTGGCCGTTGTTGCTGAGTAATTTGCTGAGTAATTTGGCAGTTTTCTGCCACGTTAAAATCGGTACAATACGGCACTGCACTTGATGTGACAGTGCCGTTTTTACAGGTGACAGTGTGATGATTGAAGCGCGAGGCAGCGAAGAGCAGCAACTTCCTCATTCCGTTGAGGCCGAACAGGCGGTGCTTGGCGGGTTGATGCTGACTAATGACTCCTTTGATACAGTCGCTTCGGTGATATCCGAGAAGGATTTTTTCGCACAAGATCACCAGTTGATCTTTCAGACCATGCGATCTCTTTCTGGCGACAGCAAGCCGCTGGACGTTATTACCCTTTCTGAAGTCCTTCAAAATAATAAAGATTTGGAGCAAGTTGGCGGTGCGGCCTACCTTGTAGAGTTGGCGAATAATACCCCCAGTTCGGCAAACATTGGTGCTTACGCCCAGATTGTTCTGGAGCGCTCAGTTATCCGGCAACTCATCACTGCCGCCAGTGATATCGTTAAAAAAGGTTTCAATCCTCTCGGTTCAGACAGTAGTGCGTTGCTGGCAGAAGCCGAACGTAAATTGTCCGATATTATCGAGAACCGTCCAAAATTAGGTGGCTTCCAAGATGCTAACAGCCTATTGAAAGAAGCGATTAGCCGTATTGATGAGTTGTTTAATAACGATGCGGATATCACCGGTCTTAGTACGGGTTTTACTGAACTTGATGAGAAAACCTCTGGCTGGCAGAAAGGCGATCTGATCATTGTGGCTGGTCGTCCTTCTATGGGGAAAACCTCGTTTGCCATGAACATGGTTGAGCATGCGGTGTTACACCAGGATAAGCCTGTTCTGGTGTTCAGTCTGGAAATGCCGGCCAACCAACTGATGATACGTATGATGTCATCGCTGGGAAAAATTGATCAGACCAGAATGAGAACAGGAAAGCTCTCAGAAGATGATTGGCCACGATTGTCGAGCGCCGCTTCCCGGCTTAAAGATCGTCCGCTTTATATTGATGATAGGGCGGGTATTACTCCAATGATGCTAAAGAATCAGGTGCGGCAGCTCTCCCGTGAACACGGTGAGCCAGGGCTGATCATGGTGGATTACCTACAGTTGATGAGCGGTAGTATCCCCACAGAAAATCGTACCAATGAAATTTCCCAGATTTCCCGGGAACTGAAAACGATTGCTCGAGAATTTAATTGTCCTGTCATTGCGCTATCTCAGCTCAGTCGTAATTTGGAGCAGCGACCGAATAAGCGACCCATCAACTCTGACTTGAGGGAGTCTGGTGCTATTGAGCAGGATGCAGATGTGATCGCATTTATCTATCGTGATGAGATTTACAACGAACAGAGTGAGGATAAAGGTATTGCTGAGATTATTCTTGGCAAGCAACGTAATGGTCCCATTGGCACCAGTAAACTCGCCTTTTTGGGAAAATATACTCGTTTTGAAAATCTCGCTCGAGATTATTTCGCCGACCAGTAAGTTAGCCGGAACCCTCACTATGCAGATTTTTCATACTATTAAGGGTATCCAGAAGTCGTTGGCAGAGGCGCGCCAACAGGGAAAGCGGATAGGTTTTGTGCCAACGCTGGGTAACCTGCATGAAGCACACATAGAGTTAATAAAACGGGCACAGCAGACCAATGACGTGGTTGTGTGCTCTATTTTTGTCAACCGGCTTCAGTTTGGTCTCAATGAAGACTGGGATAAGTACCCTCGTACTTTTGAGGTGGATTGCGCCAAGTTGCGAGAAGTGGGCTGTGACTACCTTTTTCATCCAGATGACACAGAAATGTACCCTAATGGTCTTGATACTCAGACTCGAGTAGTCTGCGCTACCATGACAGATATGCTTTGTGGTGCTAGCCGTCCGGGGCACTTTGAAGGCGTGACCACAATTGTGACGAAACTGTTCAATATTGTGCAGCCGGATGAATCTGTGTTTGGCATTAAGGACTACCAGCAACTGGCAGTGATTCGTCGGATGTCAGAAGATCTGTGTGTGCCAGTGAAGATTATAGCCGCACCCATTCACCGGGAATCCGATGGTCTCGCTATGAGTTCTCGCAATGGTTACCTGACGGCAGAAGAACGCCCCAAAGCGAATCAATTGAACAAGAGCCTAAACTGGGTTGTCGAACAGATTGAATTGGGTAACCGAGACTTTGTTGTTTTGGAAAAAGAAGCCAACCGGCAGATTGAAGCTGTGGGCTTCAAGCCGGACTACATCACTGTCTGCAACAGTAAAACACTGGAAATGGCAGCAGTGGATGATGAACATATAACCGTTCTAGGTGCGATGTACGCCACCTCAGCACGGTTGATAGACAATATTTCCCTGAATTAGAGGAAGATACTATGTTGAGCACCCTGCTTAAAGGCAAGCTGCATATGGGCACAGTGACCCACGCGGAACTCTGGTATGACGGCTCCTGCGCCATCGATTCAGACCTGCTTGATCTGGCCGGACTGAGAGAGTTTGAGCAAATTGATATTTACAATGTGAATAATGGTGAGCGTATCACCACCTACATCATTCGCGGAGAAGCGGGTTCGGGTATTATTTCCTTGAATGGTGCCGCTGCTCGAAAATGCCAAGTGGGCGACCGAGTCATTATTGCCACCTATGCTCAATATAGCGAAGAAGAAATGGCGAATCATAAGCCAAAACTTGTGTATCTCAACCCTGATAACACAGTGGAGCGTGCCTCCAATACCATCCCTGTACAGGCAGCATGAGAATCACTATGTGATGCCTAACAGCCAAACTCTACACAAGAAATTTTTGGTGTAATTAATGGATAAAAATGACGGTTCATACGCTATTTTTCTTTTTCAAAATGTCATATTGATGAAAAGGCTCATCTCTACATGTTCTTGGCCACTGTTTTTCGTTGTGATTAAGGCTAGCAGGTGACTTACCTACGCAGCCTCTTAGGGTCTTTTGTGCTGAAAGTTGTCGATCACATTTGTGGAGATCGCAACCATAGTCAAACCAGCGGATAGTCGCGCATGACGGTAGTATCCCGTTTTATTGTTAAGACTAATTGAAGCGATTCCGTGAAGTTCGAGATGCTCAATTATAAGACTCTAAGGATTCAAATAATCTGGGCCAACATCCTATATTCGCACCTGTTCAGCTGATGTATACACTTTAAGCTTAGTTTCCAGGGGGCTAGGGCGCCAATTGCATTGATTTGTTAGCCGCTGCAACCTTATTATTAAATAGTTTTTTGAGTGATTGTGATCTCTTCTTATTAACACCCATATCACTATAACCGACTCTAGAAGCTGAGCGAATATGGATTACTTTTCGAGTCGAATCCATCCTTATTTCTAAATCATCCGTAAATTTAAATAGGGTCGAAGTAAAAGTAGCTGCAAGGTAATTGTCACTTTCAACCTGAACATCACCTCCCATCTCTTGAATTATATTTTTTAGAATTGAAAAAGTATCAACTGTGTTGTTTTTAGGAATAATGATCGGATCAATGAAATGATTGGCATCCTTTTTATACTCACTGCATACGCAATTAGGCTTATTCGGACATTTCGACAACACACCTCCAGCTAGCCCCATGGCATTTACTACCTTGGGTATTGACCTGAAAGTTAAAAGTAAGACAATTAAAATGAATAAAACAATGAAAGCTGTTTTCATATGCGTCTTCTTTTAAGGTGCTAACGCTTCAAGCATTGGCTCGATAGCGTCCTATGCATTGACTCGTTCTGAGCGAATAAGCTCACAGGAGCTTCTGCAGTCAATCTTTGCCGTTCAGAACCACTTGGCCGTGCTTCGCAGCAAGTTGGATGAGTTGAGCTCGGTCGGGATTTTCCCATGAGCCTTCTCGATCGAAATCTTCATACATGTGCGATGCTCCCTCGCAAGATGTCATGGAGAGGACCTCTCCACCGCCTGCGCCAAAGCGGTACCAGTGTATCGTGTTTCCTGGGACATGAACCAGTGTGCCGGGCTTGGCATGCGACTCAGCTCCGCCAACTCCGCAGACGACCTCACCGTTAAGCACGAAAAATGACTCATCCCATGGGTGTAAGTGAGGTGTAGGTCCGGTACCTTCTGGTCCTACTTGATGAAAGATTTCGTAGCCGCCGGTCTGCGCTCCAGAAGCCAAGACAGTGATTGAGACTCCGGCAATATTGAGTGGCCGATCGCGTTCTTCGGGAGAAACAATCAGAAATGGTTTTGTCATCTCAGAACCTCCTGTCGCAAATAATGTTTTATGCACCAGTTAGAACGATAAGTCTTCATCATCGACCAGAAGTATGCGCAGCGACTTGGGCTATTCTGGATGTCTCACCGGAGCAGTTATTTTGTTTTCTTTGAGGGCAGCCATCTGGTTTTTTTATTAATGTTGAACCGGGAAGACAACGCCATAATACACGGCTGCAAACATCATACACTTTGAAGCATATTGTTTTTTGGGTCACAGGTAAATAGTGGCTAGCTCATATGACCTCAATCAGCATTGGTCTGGCAGGAATAATCTTTGATCCGTGATCAGCACAATTCCTAGCCTCCGCGGTATTTGGTTTTTAAGCACGGATATTTTGAGTGGATTCCTTGGCTAACATTTCCAATCTATAGATATCCCTTGTGACTCTCTCCACGAATGCCTCTGCTGCGAGCCTTGATTTACGTTCCTTGTGATACGCAATAAAGTCTGGGTTATCCTGATCAATCACCTCAATTTTTTAAGGTGATTAAGAAACCACAATACTCGCCTTCCTCTAGCAGGCAGGGGCTATGTGCCAAATGGTAGGCTTGATTGAAGTGTTCGGCAGCACCATCAAGTAGGCCCAATGCGAGACTGCAAAGCTTACGTTTAGAGTGGTACTTAAGCTCTATCTGATATGCACTCAACCGCTTGTGTTCGAAGACAGGCGTTATCGCTCCAGGATGCATTTTGTTGACCTCGACGTGGATCACCGAATCTATTGACTCCAGTAGGTCAAGGAAATCGTGGAACTGGTTAACCAGTTCAGGGTAGCGTGTATAAAGCGCAGGAAACATATACCTGCCAAATTCAAAAATGAATACCTCCACTGATATATTTCTACGCCTGGCGATATGGGTGATCAGATCAAAAACTTCGTCGTCATCATACAAGGAATATGATGTGTAAATGCCATCACGGCCGCTCTCAGTTAGGATCGAGTTCCACTCTTCCATACTCTGTTGATCTATCACCATTTCGCTCAACATGTTGAGTATGATTCCTTTCATTGATCTTCCCCATCCGTTTGTTGAAGACATTTTTTAGTAATCAACACTACCATTATTAACATGTATAAGCCCGCTTCAATCATTTACGTATAAAGAAAAATCAAAACTGAACTTTACAAGACTTTAACAGAATTTACATGAATATTTTCTGTAATCATAGTGGCGCTCAATACCTAATGCTTCCCTCTAAGTGTTAGAGCGGCACTTACCGGCAAGATCAGCTATTGTTCCCACTGCATCATCCAGCCGATCAACTCATCAGCTGGCATCGGTTTAGCGATCACATAGCCCTGCACTTGGTCGCAGACTTGGGCAACCAACATATCCCAATCTTCCTTAGTTTCGGCGCCTTCGGCGACTACTACCAATCCGAGTGCGTGCCCCAGCTTCACGCTTGACTCAAGGATGGCCTTCGCAATAGGGTTGTGGTTTGAGCCAAAGACGAAAGCACGATCCACCTTGAGTTCGGTGAAGGGCATCTGCTTCAGCTTTTCCATGCTCGCATATCCGGTGCCGAAATCGTCGATCGACAGGCCAAACCCCTTGAGCCGGAGCCGCGTGATAACCTCTAAGCAGATGGCAAGGTCGGAAATCAAGCGGGTCTCCGTGATTTCCAGCACGATCTGGTTTGGTTTGATACCACCCTTAAGCGCGATGTCGGACAACATTTCAGGCAGGTCATATCTCTTGAGATTGTCCATCGAGAAATTGATAGAGATCTTCGGCTCGTGCCCCTGGCGCGCCCACTCGCCCATATGCTCTATCGCTTTAGCGAATACCTTCATAGTCAGATTGTCGATCAGCCCATGCTTCTCAGCCACCGGGATCACGGCCATCGGCGGGACCAGGCCGCGTTTCGGGTCTTGCCAACGCAGCAGGCATTCGGCGCCGACCATGCGCCGCCCAGTGACCGTTACCTTCGGCTGGAAAGCAACCTGCACGGAATCACCTTTCAGGCCGGCCCGGATTTCTGAGGGAGTGAGCATCTGTAGGCCGCTATAGTTGTCAGAGCTTTTGAACGTGCTATCTGAAAGCCTCGCTATAACGGCCGCCATCGCTGCTTTAGTGACTGGTTTTTCAAGCGCGCCAAGAAAGTTCAGATTGTGTTCCAGCAACAGATTGCCAACCGAGTCAAGCAAGCTTTTGTCAGAGCCGGACAAGATGATTATCCCGCCTTTGAATTGCAAATCTGCCAAATGGCGCATGCATTCAATGCCATCCATCCCTGGCATATTGAGATCGCAAATCATCAGACCCGCCGCCTCGGGACTTGATTCGATATGTTCCAGCGCCTGCCTACTGCTCTCGGTGCAGATTACGTTTTTGATATCCAGTTGGCCCAGTACTTCCTCGACGATGTCCAGCATGAAGGGCTCATCATCTACCACCAGGACTTTAAGGGAGGCGAATTTAGCAGGAAGCTCATTTATGCCAGCAGTTATCTTTCCTATTCGAGTCAAAGTAGACCTCTTGCTGTGATAGTTAAGGCTACGATGCACATTTTACAATTTTTTTGTGCTTCACGCCCTTTCTTTGGTATAAGTTATGCCTATTGTGAATATTAGATAAACAAGATTAAGGTTTCCTTAGGCGTGATCCGATCCTTCTCCCAAAAATAGGGAAATTTCATCGATGAGCGGCACCAGTTCCTTCAGCAGAGCCTTTGCCGCAGGCTTATCGTCGGCTTTGCTTGCTTTCTCCAGAGCACGATACAGCTCGGTTGAGCTCAGCGCTCCAACCGAGGCCGCCGACGATTTTTGCTTGTGGCACAGGCTGGCGAGCAGTTCCATATCGCCACTTGCCTCCGCGGACTGCATCTCGGCCAGCGACGCGCGCGACGTCTGCAAATACTTGTGTGTGAATTTGGCAATCTTCTCCGGGTCATGTGCGACTAGATTGCTCAGGACAGAGAGATCGATTGGGGGGGCTTGTTCTCTTTCAGGCAACCACTTGATCAGAGTTCGAAACAACCTTTCTGTGTCGATCGGTTTGGTATCGAAATCGTTCATCCCGGCTGCAAGGCACTGCTCCCGGTCGGCAGCCATGGCATTAGCTGTGATAGCTATCACACATAGGTCTGCCAACTCAGGTGTAGCACGGATTTGGCGCGTGGCTTCGTAACCGTCCATGATAGGCATCTGCAAATCCATCAGTACAATATCGAAGCGTTCTTCAGCCAGTACCTTAAGAGCCTCAGCCCCGTTTTCGCTGATAAACACTACCACGCCCTTACTCTGGAGTATGTCTTGAATTATCAGCTGGTTGAACTCATTATCCTCAACCACTAGGATGCGCGAGCCCTTCAAGCGATAGAGCTGATCGGTCGACAGCGGCGGGGTCGTCTCCGAAGAGTTTGTGACTTTGCTGGAGTCTGTTTTTCCAAATTTTGCTGTAAAGTGGAAATTGCTACCGACCTCGATCTCGCTATTGATCCAGATACGCCCACCCATCAGTTCTGTCATCTGCTTGCAGATCGCCAGCCCCAGCCCCGTACCACCATATTTACGCGTGGTGGACGTATCGACCTGGGTAAAGGCGTTGAACAGCCCCTGGGTCTGTTTCTTGGTGAGGCCAATACCTGTGTCGCTCACGATAAACTCAAGAAGAACGGATTTTGCAGTTGATGACCTCACTGACACGGACAGCTCGACTTTGCCTTTATGGGTGAACTTCACAGCGTTGGATGTCAGGTTCAGCAACACCTGCTCAAGGCGCAACTTATCGCCCAAAAGGTATATTGGTACATCGTGTGCAATCTTCATTTCGAAGAGCAAATTCTTTTGATACGCGAGGAAACCGATACTAGATTGGATACCACCCAAGGCTTCCTTCAGTTCGAACGGCGCTTTTTCCAAAATGAGATTGCCGCTATCAATCTTGGCGAAATCGAGAATATCGTCGACTATCATCAGCAGTGACTTAGCCGCTCTGTACACGTTTGAAATGTATTGATACTGTTGGTCCTTTAGCTCGAGATCCAGACACAATTTCGACATGCCGAGGATGGCATTCATCGGCGTGCGAATCTCGTGGCTCATATTGGCGAGATAATCACTCTTGACTTTGTTAGCGGCATCAGCTTCTTCTTTGGCCGCCACTAATTCCTGATTGACCTTCTCCAATGCCAATTGCTTTAGATAGGTCTCTCTTGTCAGGGCCTCCACCTCAGCCTCGGCCTTTAGTCTTCCTTTATTCTCGCGTTTGTAGGCGATAGCGTAAGCATCTTGTCTTATCATAGTGACACCAAAAATCTAAGATGAATCGTCAAACAGTCAATCTCAGGATAGCCTTTGATTTCGAGTCTTTCTGTGCAGCATAAAAACATAATACCCTCGTATCTCGGGTTCAGCTATTCTTGTAGTGCTTTATTTGTCGCCAAAAGGACGGTTTTATTGATGAGCGGTACCAGTTCCTTCAGCAGAGCCTTTACCGCAGGCTTTGCTTGCTTTCTCCAGAGCACGATACAGCTCGGTTGAGCTCCGCGCTCCAACCGAGGCCGTCGCCAATTTTTGCTTGTGGCACAGGCTGGCGAGCAGTTCCATATCGCCACTTGCGTCCGCGGACTGCATCTCGGCCAGCGACGCGCGCGACGTCTGCAAATACTTGTGTGCGAATTTGGCAATTAGACAATGAAAAGTTTCTTAGCAATGCGCATAAGACCCGAGTAATTATTGGCTGAAGCTAGTTTGGATTAACTTAATGGTAGGCTAAGTCAGGATGAGGGCCTTTATCAACATAATTCTAGAATCAAAGGCTACTTGGCTCTTGGCGTTTCACGAGGTACGCAGAAAGAATAATGATGATTGTTTGATGCTTTTACTGCAGGTGGTTGGGCGGTAGACTATTCACATCACCCTATTTACTAAGCAGGATTTTTTGGATGCCCTCATTTGATATTGTTTCTGAAGTTGAACAAGAAGAAATTCGTAATGCTGCGGAAAATACCCAGCGTGAAATTGCCACTCGTTTTGATTTCCGTGGTGTAGATGCCAAGGTTGAATTCAAAGATGGCGAAGTGACGCTATCGACAGAGGCCGATTTTCAATGTCAGCAACTGTTGGACATGTTGCGGTCAAATCTGGTCAAACGTAAAGTGGACCCCTATGTGATCGAAGCGGATGAGACGGCCTTGCACAGTGGTAAAACATTTTCTCTCCAAGTGCGCTTTAAGCAGGGTATCGACCAGCCCATGGCCAAGAAAATAATTAAGCTAACGAAAGATGCGAAAATGAAAGTTCAGACCGCTATTCAATGTGACAAAATACGTGTCACAGGGAAAAAACGAGATGACCTTCAAGCTGTCATGGCTCTGATTCGAGGCGCTGACCTTGGGCAGCCATTTCAGTTTGATAACTTCAGAGATTGAGGAGTACTGGCGGGCGTCAGGATGTGTGAGTTAATAAATGAAACGTATCAATATGGGCATCGTCTGAAAAGGTATAGGAGCATCGGATATGGTTGACCATCAGTTTCCTCGCTATAGCTTTCTAGCGCTATTTCTTTCTTTGATTGCGATGATATTGTTGCCGCCATTTTTTGGAGATAATTCTGGGTTAATACAGAGACTGGTGTGGATTTGTAATCTTCTGGCAGGGTTGTGGTTGGTAACACATAACCACCGGTTGTTACTGCTTGGTGGTGTTTTTGCGCTTCCCGCTATATTGGTAGATCAGTCTTCTCTGATGGCTGGGCCAGTAATGTGGACTGTGGGATATTTCGTTATATCCATGATCTTTCTGTTGTTCATACTGTACTTCTTGTTCCGCGTTGTTATTGGCGCCAAGCGGGTGAGCACTGATCTTATCTTCGCGTCACTCTGTTTCTATCTATTGCTAGCGGTAGTGTGGACTTATATTTATTTGTTAATAGATCTGGTTATGCCGGGTGCCTTTTCCATCAACCCTGAGATAACACTAGGTTACTCAACGGTGACGCGAGAGTTTATGTATTACAGTGTTGTCACGCTCACCACCCTTGGGTATGGGGATATTATACCGCAGAACGCTATAGCCAAGTCTTGGGCAGCAATGGAGGCTATTGTGGGGCAGCTTTACCTAGCAGTCATCGTGGCACGTTTGATGGGACTTTATATTGCGAATGAGTTGGTAAGTGATCGTTCAGAAGACTCTCAATCTTGATGTTAGGAAAGACGTTGCTCTAAAAAATATTTGTTAGTTAGAGCGGGCCTCGCTCGTTGTATGTTCAGATAGGTATTTTTATTTGACAAATAATTAAGGACAATTCCGTGATTAGGACGCTTCAATTAGTAGTACTCATCCTCTGGGGCTTATCCGGGTGTATGTCCTCTTCCCCAGGTGAGCCTGAGCCCAGTTACGCTAAAAAATTGAGGCCTTCCTCATCTGTTGTCGTCAGTAAGCCTGGGTTTTATCTCCCTCGGGGTGCTCCGATAGGTTGGTATTCAGATGTTATTTGGGTCGATCCTCAGCAGAGGTTATCAAACAAGCCTACGCTACCTAATCACCTTCGGTCAGAAGTGCAGCGTCAAATGTCTAATCGAGGAAATATGTTTGTTAATACCAGTAGTGCCGAATATGTGATGTTGGTTGCGGTTATCCTGGGTGAGTTGTCGACGAGTGTGGTGTGTTCTTATCTACAGAGGGTATGTCATACAAAGGTCTTATAGATACTAGTCTTAATTTAATTTGGTCCGAACCTAATAAATTTTGTACCCTATAAATAATGCTAAACGAGGGCGACTCACATGTCTCAAGAAAATGTTTACCCTGTTCCTGAGAGTTTTGCTAAAGAAGCACATATCAATGCGGACACCTATCAGGAGATGTACCGTCGATCGATAGACGATGCGGATAACTTTTGGTCAGAGCAGGCAGAAAAGTTTATCGACTGGGAACAACCCTGGAATAACGTTAGCAGCTTTGATTTTAATAGCGGTGAGGCGAGTTGGTTTACCGGCGGCAAGCTCAATATCTCGGTGAATTGTATTGATCGTCATCTCGCAACTCGCGGTGAACAAACAGCGATTATCTGGGAGGGCGATGATCCCTCTAGCAGCAGCTACATTACCTACAACCAGTTGAGTCAGCAGGTTAATAAACTGGCCAATATACTGAAGGCGCGTGGCGTCAAAAAGGGCGATAGAGTCTGTATCTACATGCCGATGATCCCTGAAGCTACCTATGCCATGCTGGCCTGCGCACGCCTTGGTGCTATTCACTCGGTCGTGTTCGGTGGGTTTTCTCCAGAGGCACTAAAAGACCGCATTCTTGACTCCGATTGTCAGACGTTGATCACTGCCGATGAAGGCCTAAGAGGTAGCAAGACGATCCTTCTTAAAGCCAATACCGATGAGGCGTTGGAGGGCTGCCCCAATGTTCACACCTGTCTGGTGGTAAAGCATACCGGTGGAAAAATTAATTGGCAGGAAGGTCGTGATATTTGGTACGGAGATGCAGTAGCCGATGCAAGCGATTACTGTGAACCAGAAACAATGGATGCGGAAGATCCATTGTTTATTCTCTATACCTCCGGATCTACGGGTATGCCTAAAGGCGTACTGCATACTACGGCGGGCTACCTGTTACAGGCAGCGATGACACATAAGTATGTGTTTGATTATAAAGAAGGCGATGTTTACTGGTGTACAGCGGATGTGGGTTGGGTGACAGGACATAGTTATATTGTTTACGGCCCGCTTTGTAATGGTGCTATTACCTTAATGTTCGAAGGCGTACCCACCTATCCAGATGCCTCTCGTTTCTGGCAGGTGATTGACAAGCACAAGGTGAGTATTTTCTATACCGCACCCACGGCGATTCGTGCATTGATGGGTGCCGGTGATGACTTTGTTACAAAAACCAGCCGCAGTTCGCTCCGTTTGCTGGGTACTGTAGGTGAGCCGATCAATCCCGAAGCATGGAAGTGGTATTACCGTGTCGTTGGCAATTCAAATTGCCCCATTGTGGATACCTGGTGGCAGACTGAAACCGGTGCTCATATGCTGACCCCTTTTCCCGGTGCTATCGACATGAAACCGGGCTGCGCCACCGTCCCCTTTTTTGGGGTACAGCCAGTATTACTTGATGGTGAAGGCAATGTTATAGAGGGGCCAGGAGAGGGTAACCTGGCAATTAAGTCTTCGTGGCCCTCTCAGATTCGTGGCGTGTATGGCGATGCGGCTCGCTTTAAGGAAACCTATTTTTCACCCTTTCCCGGATACTACTTTACCGGTGATGGTGCCCGCCGAGATGTGGATGGCCATTATTGGATTACCGGTCGAGTAGATGATGTGCTGAATGTGTCCGGCCATCGTATGGGTACTGCTGAAATTGAAAGTGCCTTGGTACTCCACCCCTGTGTTGCAGAGGCTGCGGTGGTGGGCTGCCCCCATGATATTAAAGGGCAGGGCATCTACGCCTACGTGACATTGATGGTAGGTGTGGAGCCTTCGGACGAGCTGCGCAAGGAGTTGATTGCACTCTGCGCCAAAGAGATCGGCCATATTGCCAAACCAGACTTGATCCATTGGGCGCCGGGATTACCAAAAACCCGTTCGGGTAAAATCATGCGCCGCATTCTGCGCAAGATCGCAGCCAATGAACTGGATAATCTCGGTGACACCTCGACACTGGCTGATCCCTCTGTTGTGGATCAACTGATTGAAACCCGCTTAAATCGATAATTAGCCCATCCCCATTAAAAATAGTTTTGGCTAATAAAGGGGTTTCTATTGGCTTCGTTTACCCAATAGCAGCACATGGTCACTGGGCGGACTATCCATTGCTATCTGATTAATAGCGGCTGCTGTGAGTAATCCTGTTTGTGTATCCACGTGCTCCACAACACTGCCCGCATTGCGAGTGGCAGCGTAAAGAGCTCTCTCTGGCCCATAACCACTGACGAGTTGAGCCACAATCGTCGAAGCAAAGGCATCCCCGGCACCCGCCGTTCCCCAGGGCGTCACGTCATTCGATGGACAATAAAAGAGCGTCTTACCATCAAAGAGGTAGGCGCCCTCCGTGCCATCCGTGAGTGAAAAATAGGTAGGCCCAGCATGGCAGATAGTCTCAATGGCGTCTTTCAGCGGCAACCAGCACTCACCTACGTGAAGCCCCGTCTCCATTAAAAGTGGTCTTCGTTCTACATCTATTGTGTGGATGTTTGAGCTGTTATTGCGGCCTGGGGCTAGCTGAGAAAGTAGTGCGACGGTTTCAACTTTATTGAGTGACAGATAGTCGATCTCGTGGGCAACACTGAGAAATTCATCAATGTGATCGGTCAGTTGACCGACGCCGGGATTGGTCGCCACATAACAGCCAGCCTCTTTTGCCCTGCGAACAATCTCCGGGAAGCCTCGGTGGGCATTTCCGGATAGGCAGCCCACGTACACCAGTTGATAGTTCGAAAAATCGATCTTATCCAAATACCGGGTCAGGCAGGTATTGGCTCCTCGGTGGGTGAAAATGGCCGCATTTTGGTCATGGGCATAAATCAGAATCGAGCTGCCGGTTTCTGAATTCGGTTCTGTGATGAAGTGATCGAGACCAATGCCTTCATCACTCAGTGTTTGCCGGATTTTTTTACCGTTATGGTCGTCACCAACCAGGGCCAGAATATCGATATCGAACCCTTGTCGTGCCATTGAAATCGCTACATTAGCAGCACCGCCACCCACATGGTGCGAGATATTCTCGGCATCTATCTTTCGGCCCTGCTCCAGTAATAGGTAGGATTTCCCTTCATCGTGACGGGTGATACGTTCAATATCCTGCGTTGCCACCACCGCAATATTATCGATGGTGACGGAGCCAATAACCAGAATTCGAAAGGGGGTATCTGACATGTTGCTACACCTCATTAATTGCAAAGGCATGTGTTTTCACTATAGCCTTATGTGGTGTTGTCCGCGAGGGTCTATGGGCAGTTCTTTGCGGGTAATGTTCAGGTTTTCACTGCTACTGAGATAACCTGTGGCCATCCTTTTGGAGCCATAAAATGGAAATTGTAAATACCTTTTCATGTTAATGTAAAAGATTAAATGTGATTGTTGATATATTTAATATCAATAAGATATATTTGTATCCTAATGTTATTTATAGATGTTTTTCGTGAAACTTTATTGATACCACGCTATGCACTAGTGTTCTTTTTCTCTGCGAGTATTAGACTGGTGTCGGACGACTCTGGAGCTTGTTATGCCTACCCCTTATCAATGCACCAAACTGGACGTTGAGACGGCCTCTCTCGCTGAAAATACCGTGCTTATCAAACCTGCCTCAGGCCGAGGCGAGACCAATATGGACTATGGTTGTTCGGCGTCACCCTTTGGCAAAATGTGGGTTGCCTGGACGAACGATGGTATCGCCCACCTGGAATTTGAAGACGAAGGGGCTGATGATCTAACTCAGGACTGGGGTATGGATAATCAAGACGTTGAGTTTCACCGCGATGATGCCGGTGCCGCTGTTTTTGCCGAAGAGCTGTTCAAGAGAGAGAACAAAAAACCACTGACGTTACCCGTCGCAGGAACCCATTTTCAGCGTCAAGTCTGGCAGGCCTTGCTGGCTATTCCGAGTGGCACTGTCACCACCTATAGCGATATCGCGAATGCGATAGGCAGGCCTAAATCCGTTCGGGCTGTGGCTAATGCTGTGGGGGCAAACCCGATTGCTTGGCTTATTCCTTGCCATCGAGTGATTCGTCGAGATGGGTCTTTAGGTGGTTATCGTTGGGGCTTACCCCGTAAGCAGGCGATGCTGGCTTGGGAATATAGCTGTATGGGATGAGGGGGGTGACAACGATTTATCCATGGTTGGCAGACGGGGTCGTGATACTCCACCTGTTACTGATTATCTATGGTTTGCTAGGCGGCTTACTCGCGCTTTGGCGACGTTGGGCAATGGCGCTTCATCTACCGTTGGCAATCTGGATATCATTAATTGAATTTACCCAATGGGTTTGTCCATTAACACCGCTGGAAAAATGGCTGCGTGAGCCTGGTGGGGGCGAAGCTTATTCGACGGGCTTCGTGGAGCACTATCTGATACCCGTTATTTATCCACCCGGCCTAATGCCACAGATACAGATTATTCTGGGTTTGGTTGCGGTAGGCTTAAATCTATCAGTGTACAGCTATGTTTTTTACCGCTGGCGACATTCTGGCTGACAGCAATAAGCTAAAACCGCGCTTTTTAGCGCCACAAATAGTATTACAAGCAATCGGCAGGGCTAAGAACACCTTTAACCACATGAGTATAAATTTCTGTGGTGGTTCTATCTGAATGCCCCAGCAGCTCTTGTATGGTTTGTATGTCATAGCCTGACTCCAGCAAGTGAGTAGCAAAACTGTGGTATAAACAACTATGACAAACCGACTGCCCCAGAAAACCTCCTCTACTATATCGACGCTCGATGATCTTGCGAAGTTGGCAAACTATTCTCTCATGGACACGCTCAACTGTGATCCTGACGCGACAGAAAACGGTGCCGACCACGTGCCGCGACAAGTCTTCACGGGCCATTATGTCCCCGTCAACCCTACTCCAATCAAAGACCCAGAGTATGTAGCGCACAGCAAAAACTTTTTTTCCGAGCTTGGCTTCGCCGACAGCATGGCAGAGTCCTCCGACTTCGTCCGCATGTTCTCCGGCGACATCTCTCAGGTTCCAGAGCCGATGCGCAAGGTCGGTTGGGCGAGTGGGTACGCACTTTCCATCTACGGCACTGAATACATCCAGCAGTGCCCGTTCCAAACCGGCAACGGATATGGAGATGGTCGTGCAGTTTCTGTGTTTGAGGCCGTCATCAACGGTCGACGCTGGGAGATGCAGCTGAAAGGTGGCGGCCGCACGCCTTATTGCCGCGGCGCGGACGGTCGCGCTGTCTTGCGGTCGAGTATCCGCGAGTTCTTGGCTCAGGAGCACATGCATGCACTGGGCGTGCCCACATCACGGTCTTTGAGTTTGTACGTTTCAAAAACGGAAAAGGTAAAGCGACCGTGGTACTCGGAGGGCTCGCGCTCGGAGAATCCCGACATGCTTATATCTGAGGCCGTCGCCATCTCGACACGTGTTGCACCGTCGTTCATCCGCGTCGGCCAACTCGAACTTTTCGCTCGCCGTACCCGTAAAAACGAACACCCGAAAGCGATGGAAGAACTCGATAAGATTGTGCTGCACTTGATTGATCGTGAGTACGCTGACGTTGTTGATAAGCAACTCACCACCCCAGAAAAAGTGGTGTTGCTGGCGCGCGAGTTTCGTAGCCGCCTCACGTCACTGGTGGCGAACTGGATCCGCGTCGGCTTCTGCCAGGGTAACTTCAACAGCGACAACTGCGCAGTCGGTGGCTTTACACTTGATTATGGTCCCTTCGGCTTTTGCGATGTGTTTAACCCGCATTATCAACCTTGGACGGGTGGCGGTCATCACTTCTCGTTCATGAACCAACCAAGCGCAGCGCAAAGCAATTTCGATATGTTTTGTTCGGCGTTACGGCCGTTGCTGGCGTCGCATCAGGACTATCTGCTAGAGCTCGACGAGATTCAAAGTGGTTTTTCGAAAGTAATGCACACGCAAATGGAAAAGATGTGGGCTGCCAAGCTGGGTCTTAGCACTTTGAACACAGCGTCTCACAAGGCACTTTACAACGTAATGCTCAGCGAGCTAGTAACACTCATGATACAAACGCCTGTCGATTACACTATTTTCTTCCGCGAGCTCTCGTCGGTACCCGACGACATTGGCCCACTCAAGAAAAGCTTCTACAATAACTCGGCGCATGATACAGCCCCCAAAGAGATGGACAAGCGCTGGGCTGAGTGGCTCGCAAAATGGAAAACGCTCCTCAACAGCGCCAGTGACGCGAATGCTACTTCGCCCCGATCTAGTGAGGAAATCTCTAGGCAGATGAAGCTCGTCAACCCAAAATACATTTTGCGAGAGTGGTTTGTTGTGCCGGCTTATCAGCAAGCAACTGCGGGAAATTACTCTCTAATTCGAGAGCTGCAGGACGTGATGACACAGCCATATGCAGAGCAGTTGAAGGACGTGGAGGATAAATACTATAGGTTGAAACCGCCTGAGTTCTTTGAGGTGGGTGGATTGTCCCATCTTAGTTGCTCGTCGTGATTCTTTGGACTTAAAAAAGTAGTGCCAGATACAACTTAATAGTAAAGGCTAGGTTGGTATTAATAAAAGATGGCTAAAAGTTGAATCTGACCTTACTGATTGGACCCTGCTTATTGAATATATATAGCCACGAGTATTGTCAGTAAACACATAACAAGGCATTTCACGTGGAAGTTAAAAATATACGCTTCGCTTAGGTTTTACCTCCAGTGAATCCGGCGTTACGCGTCTTGACAGTGTTGCGCAACATGCTACACTCTGAGCATGATCAAATCATTCAAGCACAAAGGCCTAGAGAAGTTCTACAACACCGGAACTAAGAAGGGCATTCAAGCTGCTCACGCCATCAAACTAAGGATGCAGCTTGCGGCCTTAGATACTGCTCATTGTATTGAAGATTTGGACATCCCAGGTTACCGGTTGCATCCGTTAAAAGGTAACCGAAAAGGCCTATGGTCTATTACCGTCAATGGTAACTGGCGTCTAACTTTCGAGTTTGAAGAAGGCCATGTTTATATCGTCAACTATGAGGATTATCACTAATGAGTATGCATAACCCCCCTCATCCAGGTGAGTTTATTCAGGCAACATATATGGAACCCTTTGATATTAGCTGCCGCAATCTTGCAAAACATCTTGATGTTGCGGCCTCAACTCTCAATAGGGTTATAAAAGGTCAGAGTGGCATCAGTCCGGAAATGGCTCTACGGCTATCTAAAGCTTTAGGTCGTAGCCCAGAAAGTTGGCTTACCATGCAAGACAATTATGATTTGTCACTTGCAAAAAAGCAGTTAAAGCTCACCAGCGTGTTTCCCCTCGACCTAAGTGCCGCGTAACAAGGCCATCAATTTGAGCGCCTTACGCTGTGCTTCAGTCGGCAAATTATGGCGGCATTAGATATCAAGCATTGAATATATCACCAACATTAAATAATTTATTCATTGCATATATAGAAAAAGGACTAAAGTGGTTAAGAGAAAGTTAATTAGAATTTTTGTTCCGCTACTTATCACAGGAGTGCTTTCCGCACTCATTCTAGTGTCACTCAAGGAATATGTTCAATACAAAGAAATATTTGAAGATGTAGCAGCATGGAGTGCATTTTTTAGTGTTTTCGGTATTGTTTATGCAATTGTGGCAGGTTTTTTATTGGTTACAGTTTTAACAAAATATAGCGATCTTAATCAAGTCATAGAGAACGAATTAAATGCTATTGAGACTGTGAGAGACTTTTTGACTTATTTAAATGACGAAAGAAATGAAATTAAAAAGAACATCAAAAATGCACTTTCTCATTACACCTTGTCACTGCATAATAATGAATGGTCAGAAATGAGTGACCCTCATGAGCCCATGGATTCTGATACTTCCGAAGAATTATACAAAATAATGCGTAAGAGCAAAGAGATATCAGTTGATACAGAAAAAGATGGTATTGTGTTTACTGCTATAATAGAAAATATATCAGATATCACGAAGCTGCGGACAAGAAGGATCGCATTAGCTAATGAGAGGCTGCCTCTGAGGTTAAAGATCCTAATGACTTTCATGTCTATTGTCCTAATCACAGCATTTATGCTATTAGGCGTCCATAATATCTATACACATGTGGCTATACTTGTCAGTCTTTCTGTTTCTATCCATCTTTTGTATATGATCATTGAAGATCTAGATCATCCATTTTATGGAATATGGAATATAAACCGATTGCCATTAGAAGCCTTGGTAATAAGATTCACTAAAGAAAATAGTTTATTGTAGATGTAAATAAACCCTAACAATTACATCAAGTCTTTCGCTACGATCACTGGGGCGCTGCTGACGTCGCGGCCCTTATGCAGATGTTAGGCATAAGAAAAATGAGTCAAATGGAAATTGAATGTCGAAATAACATTATAAAGCTGCATGAATTTATTGAGTGATGATTGAAAGGCACAGTCGATAAATATATGAAAATATTTCAATACTTTGTAGATGCACTTGATAGTAATTTTATTATTGTGCATCCGAGTGGTGACCTTGAATCAAAAGAAGAAGTTACGAATGATTTATGGTATTCCCATAGGCATCAATCCAAAATCTTTAGTATCAAAATTAGTGATATTGAATTTAGAGTTATATCGGATACTATTTATTAAACTATTAAAAACACCAAGAAGGTAAAGAATCATCAACTCGCATAAGCTCGGTGATATTGAAGAAATGTGAAAAAAGTAACAACTATAACTGGTTACATTTTCATGAAACGTGGCGTTAGAGTAAATAGATAACTAATTAAACATAAATTATGGTTCCACAATGAGAGATAATTATAAGTTTTTGAAAGAAATGGTTGAGCCGGGAGTGTTTGCTGAATGGCAGGAAATAGATGTGAAGGTAGATGCTTTTACAGATTTGGGAATAAAAGTAGTCATAAATAATGAGTACATAGGCTTGGTTTATGGGAATCAGGTTTATGAAGAGTACCAAGAAGGGCAAGAACTCAAAGCATATATAAAATTGGTTAGAGAAGATGGAAAAATAGATGTTTCCTTTCATCCGAAAAAAAATAGGCATGTTTTTTCTACTACTGGCAAAATTATAGAACATCTTAAGGCTGCTGGTGGGAAAAGCGGGTTTAATGATAAAAGCTCCCCCGAAGACATTGAACATGCATTTCAAGTAAGTAAAAAAGTGTTTAAGCAAGCAATCGGAAGTCTATACAAGCAGGGAAAAATAAAAATTATAGATAAAGGGATAGAGCTTGTTAAATAAACACAAAACACAGAGAGTAAAAGCTCTAACCAATCGCTCCACTGGACTGCATTCCACGCTCTTCGTGCGTTAATGCAGCCCTTGAACTAAAGCGTTAACTGTCTTCAACTATAAGGGAACAGATTCTTAAATTGGAAAAATATGCAATAGCGCCGTGATTGGCAACCACTTAAAGATCGAGCTAGAATTCACGATCATCGGCATTGCCTCATTACACATAGAGTAGGATACAAATATGGCCAAAGGTATTATTAAACGTTACGACTTTCGCAAAGGCTTCGGCTTTATTGCCGACGACAAAAACGGCGAAGATTTCTTTTTCCACAAAAGTGAATGGCAAGGCGATGGCCCTATCCGCCAGGGTTTAGCCGTTAAGTTCGTCGACAAAGACTCAGATAAAGGCCCTCAGGCTGAATCTGTTATCCCTCTAGACGGTGGCATTAGTAAAGCTTCTAGCAACAACAAACCTGCAGCTAAACCTGCTTCTTTAGAAGATCGCGTAGCATCTCTAGAAAGCTCTGTAGGTACCTGGAAAGTTTTGAGCTTATTAGCACTTGCTGGTGTTATTGCTCTAGGGGTTGAGAAGTTCGTACTTATATAGCGATATTAGTTCTGCTTATGTCAGGATTATTGTCCTATTTAAATGGCCCTTTTTTGGCATTTATATTATACGGCTTTGCTGCAGGTACACTTATAAAATTTAAAGCAGTTAATAACTCAAACTAAAATTGCCCTGCTAGCTAGTAGCGCTAACGCGCGCTTTTGCTTGCGGGGTTACAATCAAAGGTAACGATATGAGCAGTGATGTTATAAGTGGGAGTTGTCTCTGTGGCGAAGCCACATACGAAATTACCGGTAACATGGGGATTTTTCAATATTGTCATTGCTCTCGATGCCGTAAATTTACGGGTAGTACGTATGCATCAAACCTGTTTGTTTCGCCCGATCAATTTAAATGGGTCAAAGGTGAGTCTATTGTTGGTACGTATTCACCAAAAGAGACTAAGTACTTTGCCACAGCATTCTGTAAAAACTGTGGGTCCTCGCTGCCTTGGCGCTCAAAGGGTGGCAAGGTCGTCGTCATACCCGCGGGTACACTTGATGGGAATCCAGGTATAAAACCACACCAGAATATATTCTGTGCGTCAAAAGCTGAATGGTATAAGGCTTCCAGTGAATTACCCGAATATGATGAGCTTCCAAAAAAGTAATGAGTGGTAATTGCTAACAAGGCAATCAAACATCGCCCAAAAGAAGAGTAAAACCGGTGACGAACGAATTTGAAGTGAAATGTGATTGCGGTGCAGTGACGCTAGCGATAAGTGGAATAGCGAAGGTGCATGGGTTTTGTCACTGTGTCGACTGTAGGGATCTCTTGGATATACCCTACCACTCGGTGGCTGTATGGGGGAAAGAGGATGTCACTTTTAAAGAAGGTGAGGGCCGAGTTTCTACATTTCAGCATCCGACTAAGAGGATGAAACGAATTTTTTGCTCTAATTGCGGGGAAGTCCTTTTTAATACCAATGTCTTGGATTGGCGTGTTATATCTCAACAATTGATATCGAAAAATAACAATGGTGCTGTTCCAGATGCATTGATACCGGATAAACATATTTTCTATGAACAACGTATTGTAAGTATTGATGACGACTTACCGAAATATCTCCGAGGCATAAGTGGGGCGCTCTATGAGGAGTCCTCGTAATAGCCTAGCCAGTACCACATGAGGAGCAACTTCTTGTCTTCAAAGGCAGGTGTTAGGAACATACTTCTTGTACGGTGTGTTTCTGGTAATACAGAAAAAAGGTAATAAAAAAACCCGGCATCACCGGGTTTCTTAACATTGCCCTTTATTGCATTAACTTGGGGGCAATTATTTTTTATGAGCCCTTCTTAGACAGTGTGTCTTTAGGTTTAGCCTTCTTCTTGCAGATAGCGCTCACGTGACGCATTGATTTCAGCGCGGGCCGCTTCGGCATTATCCCAGCCTTCAACTTTTACCCATTTACCTGCTTCCAGTGTTTTGTAGTTCTCGAAGTAGTGCTTGATCTGATTGATCAGCAGCTCTGGCAAGTCACTAATTTCCTGAACGTGGTCGTACAGCTTAGTCAATTTGGTGTGTGGCACGGCAAGCAGTTTGGCATCTACACCAGACTCGTCGCTCATATTAAGCACGCCCACTGCACGGCTGCGAATAACAGCGCCGGGCATAACCGGGTATGGGGTGACGACCAATACATCCAAGGGGTCGCCATCTTCAGATAGGGTCTGAGGGATGTAACCGTAGTTGGCTGGGTAGAACATGGGTGTTGCGACGAAACGGTCGACGAAGATCGCATCGGAATCTTTGTCAATTTCATATTTGATGGGGTCGTGGTTGGCGGGAATTTCAATTACCACGTTGATGTCGGTTGGTAGGTCGTTGCCGGCAGGAATCTTGTTGTAGCTCATGTCTTGTCTTCTTTTATATCGGAGTTGCGGGAGGCGGTGGAAATGCACATCCGTATGTTCCAAAGAGCATCGTCAGGTCGGCGTTTCCAAGAGAGGCGGAATTATACGTATGGACACTGCCGATTGCCAGTTACACTTTGGTCTAAACCGGCTGAAGGGCACTGGCAGCTTGATAGTTGATGACTTGACGGGCATCAAGACAGTGTTTGGCTTGTCAGTTACCATGGCGATCTGTCTTTGCTATTCATCAGGACTCAATAAATAGTGACTTCATCGCATTCTATTGTATGGAATCGTCGCCTGATCGACCGTTACGATCTGTCTGGCCCTCGGTATACGTCTTACCCTACAGCACCCCAATTTCATGAGCAGTTTGGTGAGGTGGAGCTACGCAGCGCCATTGAGCGAAGTAACGCCGATGGCCGGCCCCTGTCGCTGTATTTTCACATCCCATTTTGCAGCACGGTTTGCTATTACTGTGGCTGCAATAAAATCATTACGGCCAACCGCAAGCGGGCGCTGCCCTATCTGGAGCGGTTGATCGAAGAAATTGCCATGCAGGGCAAGCTTTTTGATCCGTCGAGGCCGGTCCACCAATTACATTGGGGCGGCGGTACGCCCACCTATATCAGTGATGAAGAAAAACGCCTGTTGATGGCTGCAACCCGTGAACACTTTAATTTACTGGATGATGACACGGGTGAATACTCCATTGAAATTCATCCCGGCGATATGGATGTCAGTACGATTGCCTGCTTGAGAGAGCTCGGCTTTAACCGCCTGAGCATGGGTATTCAGGATTTTGACCCCACGGTGCAACAGGCGGTTAATCGTTTTAACTCGGTGGAAGAGGTTCGCGAGTTGGTGGATGCCGCCAGAGTGGAGGGCTTTCATTCTGTCAGTATGGATTTGATTTATGGGTTGCCACATCAATCGTGGCAAACGTTTAGCGGTACGCTTGACAGTATTATTGATCTTAATCCCGACCGCTTGTCGGTGTTTAATTACGCCCACATGCCGCACTTGTTTAAGGTGCAAAAACAGCTTGATGAGTCGACGCTGCCCAGTGCCGAGGAGAAACTGTTGATGATGGAGCGGATGACCGAGAAGCTGCTCGATGCCGGTTATGTGTATATCGGTATGGATCATTTTGCCAAGCCTAATGATGAGTTGGCCGTGGCCCAACAGTCTGGGGTGTTACAGCGTAATTTTCAGGGTTATTCCACCCATGGTGGCTGTGATCTAGTGGCTTTTGGGGTTTCTTCGATTAGTGCGATTGATAATGTGTTTGCCCAGAATCATAAGCAGATCGATGATTATCAGAATGCTGTGGATGCAGGTAACTTACCCGTGGCACGTGGTTTTGAGCTAAGCGATGACGACGTGCTTAGACAGGAAGTGATCAAACAATTGATTTGCCACTTTGAATTGAAATTTACGGATATTGAAACGCAGTTTTCTATCAATTTTAAAGCGTACTTTGTTGAAGAGCTGGAACAGTTGAAGCCTATGGTTGACGATGGGTTGGTCGAAGTGGGTGAAAATAGTATTCGAGTGAACTTGGCTGGTCGACTATTGATTCGTCGTATTTGTATGATCTTTGATGCTTACATTAACAAGTCTTCCACCGAAATTCGGTTTTCTAAAATTATTTAGGTTTTTTTTAAAACATTTAAACAAGCAGATTGAGTTACCTCGCCATTTAAGTAGAATGGCGGCTTCACCTCTACTCTCGGTAGGTACTACTTACTAAGTGTGGCGTGATTTTCCTAAGGGGAGGCGAAAGCCTGAGACATCGTGAGATGGACCCTTTGAACCTGATCCGGATAGTACCGGCGTAGGGATAGGACGCAACAGTATGTATTTGTTGACTGAGTATCGCTCCCTCCTTTCCATATCCGGGTCTCTTTAACCTACGTTAATGAGGCTCAACCGAATGAACAACAGTACCAAGACCAGTCTTCTGACTGCGATCCTTTTAATCTCTCATGGCAGCTTTGCTGCGGAAGAAGCACTGGTGCAGATGGTGTCAGACACTGCTGCTGGGTCTGTTTCGATAGAAGACAAATCTCTGGAAAAAGAGGCCCCTGAAAAAGAAGCCCTTGAAGAAGCCATTTTTGACGAATCCACTCTTGAAGAAATCGTTGTCACGGCAGATTTTCGTGATATCGCGCTGTTAAACACGGGTAACAGCATTACTGTGATTGATAGCGAAACCATTGCGCGCCGTGAAGCCCGCCATCTCGAGCAGGTACTCAATCTGGCACCCAATGTGAATTATTCCAGTGGGGCATCCAGAGGTCGGTTTATACAAATCCGCGGAATTGGTGAGCGGAGTCAGTTTATCGAACCCTTAAATCCCTCTGTTGGTCTTCTTATTGATGGGATCGATTTCAGTGGCATTGGCGGCGCGGCCACCACGCTGGATTTAAAACAGATTGAAATCCTTAGGGGGCCACAGGGCACACTTTACGGTGCCAATGCCTTGGCCGGCCTGGTTAACTTGACATCGAATGATCCCACAGAGTCATTTGAAGGCAGTGTTGAAACGTCAGTCGCTGAATATGAAACCCGTACCGTAAACAGTGTTATCAGTGGCCCTGTGACCGAGAACCTGGGTTATCGCCTTGCCGTGCAGCAGCATAAAAGTGATGGTTATACCGACAACGATTTTCTCAACCGACACGACACCAACAATATTGATGAGCAGGCTATCCGGGGTAAGCTGAACTGGCAGGTCAATGATGAATTACAGGTCAAATTAACCGGTTTCTATACGGATGTTGATAACGGTTACGACGGGTTTTCTCTGGATAATACTCGCCATACCTTGTCGGATCAGCCCGGAAAAGACCGCCAGGAATCGACGGCTGTTGGTATTGAAACGATCTGGCAAGCAACGGCGCAGTTTGATGTTGTAGGGTCGGTGAGTTACGTCGATAGTGATCTGGAGTATAGCTACGATGAAGATTGGAGTTATAACGATATCTGTGCAGGTGAACCCTGTGATGGTTGGGCTTATTCGTCTTTTGATCGCTATCAAAGGGACCGAGACAACAGCACTGTTGATCTACGGCTGGTTTCGCGGGAAGAGGGCCGGATATTTAATGACACGACAGATTGGGTAGCGGGTATCTATTACCGTGAACAGGATGAGTCGCTATTGCGTGAGTACACTTATGCCGCAAGTGATTTTACCAGCGACTTTGAAACTGAAAATCATGCTGTCTACGGGCAGCTGGGAAGTCAGTTCACTGACAACCTGAGACTGATTACAGGGTTGAGATTGGAGTATCGTGATGCGGATTACGATGACAGCGATGCCGTTAACCATGACAACGGCGAACGACTCTGGGGTGGGCGTATTGGTCTGGAATATCGCATTGCCGACGACACCATGGTTTATGGTTTGGTGTCTCGTGGTTACAAGGCGGGAGGCGTTAATAGTAATTCTGATCTGGCGCCATCGGCCCGCAAATTTGATACTGAATATATGTGGAATTTTGAAACGGGTATTAAGGGCGATTGGCTGGATGGACAGTTGCAGGTTCAATTGGCACTGTTTTATCAGAAACGTCACGATATGCAGGTTAAACAGTCATTAGTGACCCCCATTTCTGGCGATGACTGTCCCTGTAGTTTTACCGATTTCTTCGATAATGCAGCTAAAGGTGAAAATTATGGGTTAGAACTTGAGTCCAACTGGCTTGCTACGGACTGGCTGAGGTTCTACGGTAGTCTTGGGCTGTTGAAGGCAAAGTTTAACGACTTTGATAGCTTCACCCATTCTGACGCAGATGCAGAAAATGGTGTTTCTACCGATCTCAGTGGACGAGAACAGGCACATGCACCGTCCTACCAGTTTTCTGTTGGGGCTGAGTTGACGCTCACCGACAACTTGATGGCCTCAGTGGAAGTCGAGGGTAAGGATGAGTTTTATTTGTCCCCAAGGCATGACGAGAAAACCAATTCTTACGAGTTGATTAATGCCCGGTTGCATTATCAAGTTGAGGCATGGGAATTATCACTGTGGGGGCGTAATCTCACGGATAAGGATGTGATTGTTCGCGGGTTTGGCAGCTTCGGTAATGACCCACGGAAATTCTATGAGACCGAGCCCTATTATCAATTCGGCGAGCCTAGAATATTTGGTGCTACGGCTAAATATCACTTTTAATAGTTATGATTGTTCGTAGGTACTCGATAATAGGTGTAGGAGGTAAGTATGCAATTAACCATTGATGTCAGCATGTACCCTAATCGGGAGGATTTTATTCCTCCTATCCATGGATTTATTGAAAAAATTAATCAGTATGATGACCTGAAGATCACCACCTTTCCCACCAGCACCGTGGTACAGGGAGAATATGAGCATGCCATGAAGGCTGTTCAGGAAACCATAGCAGCCTGTTACAAGGAATATGGCATGGCGGTTTATGTGGTGAAGTATATTCCCGGTTACGAGGCACTATAGCCAGTGTTGGACTGGGCTTCATTTGGTTGGATCAGCTTTGGCTGGATTAGTTTTGAAACTTTGGCGGTGTTGCTATCCATCGCTTATTTACTGTTTGCCCTCAAAGAAAATAGTCTGTGTTGGTACTGTGCTTTTTTCAGCTCCGCCATTTATGCGTGGATATTAGGTGATGTCAATTTGTACATGGAATCCTTGCTGAGCGTCTATTATCTGGTGATGGCCGTCTATGGTTGGTATCAATGGCGGCGTGGCGGGGAGAGTCATCAGGGGATCGAGATCTCCTGTTGGCCCTTGTGGCAACACGGCTTGGCCATTGCTGCGGTGGTTGTCGCTTCATTGATTTCCGGTTACCTTCTGGCTCAACATACCGATGCACGATTACCCTATCTGGATTCATTTACCACTTGGGGTGCAGTGCTAACAACGGTGATGGTCGCTCGAAAAATTCTTGAAAACTGGTTGTACTGGATTGTGATTGATGCGGCCTCTATTTATCTTTATTTAGATCGAGAGCTCTACCAAACGGTGGCGCTGTTTGTGCTTTATGTCATCCTAGCCGTTGTTGGCTACGTTATTTGGAGAAGACACTACCTTGGACAGGGTCAAGACGCTGTTACAGCAGACGCTGTCTGACTGGCAGAGCTGGTCCGATACTTCTGAAACCAGCTCTTCAATAACAACAGCACCTGTTGTTATTGAAGAGCTGCGGGGGGGGAGAACCAATCGCTCATTCCTAGTCAATGCTGGCCCATTGCAGGCGGTGGTGAGAATTAATGCAGAGCATAGCCACAATCTTGGTATTGACCGTCACCGGGAGTCAGACATTCTCTCCCTGCTTCAGCAAACGGGTAGGGTGCCGAAAATCTTTTTTATCACCAATCATGTGTTGGTCTGCGAGTTTATAGCGGGTCGCCATTGGACTACTGAAGACATTGAGAGCAACGTTAACAGTGAAAAAATTTCTCAACTAATAAATACCATTCAGGCCATTCCTTTACCCAAAGACACCAAGAAACGTTGTTACGTAGATTACTGTCAGCACTATATTCAGCAGTTGCCAGTATCATTTCAGGAAGAACAGAGGTCTGTTATTAACGTGCTAGAGTCTGTCGCTCAAGAGGTTGACCAGAGTAGCTGGGAACCGGTCATCAGCCATCACGACTTAATACCAGAGAATCTGATTGAAACGGAGCAAGGTTTATTTCTGCTGGACTGGGAATATGCAGATTATGGGCACCCAGCGATTGATTTTGTCAGGCTTTATGGGGGTGATTATTCACACCCTATTTCTGGAAAGGTACTGCTTTTACAACAAGGGATAGATGAACTCTGGTCTGTCCTGCAAGACTAATTATTGAGCTAATCTTTTATTTCTTCATCTTCATCCTTCGGACTAACTAGTCTGCCAAACACCACCCCCAGTTCAAACAATAGCCACATCGGTATGGCCAGTAGGGTTTGCGAGATAATATCAGGTGGTGTGAGCAACATACCCAAGACAAAACACAGTACAAATACATAGGGGCGTTTTTTGGCCAGATTATTTGGTTCCACTGCACCCATCCAGGAAAGAATCACCACCGCGATGGGGATTTCAAAGCTGAGGCCGAAGGCAAAAAATAGCTTGAGAACAAAATCCAGATAGCTGCGAATGTCGGTCATCACCGCCACATCGTCAGGACCTACACTGGTGAAAAACATAAATATCAGCGGGAATACTATGTAGTAGGCAAAGGCCATTCCACCGTAGAACAACGCGATGCTGGAAAAAAATAACGGTAGAACAACTTTCTTTTCCTTCTGATACAACCCCGGTGCCACAAACGCCCAAACCTGATAGAGAATAAATGGCATGGCGGCAAACAGAGATAGCACCAGCGTCAGTTTAAAGGGGGTGAGGAACGGGGAGGCCACATCTGTAGCAATCATTGAAGATGTTTCTGGCAGATGTAACCGTAATGGTTCTGATACGTAGAGATAGAGCTCGTTACTGAAAGCAAAGAGTCCGATAAAAATCACCAGTACCGCAACTAGGCAGCGCAGCAGACGATTTCGCAACTCGATGATGTGCGCCATCAGAGGCTGATGATGGAATTGATCTTGCTGTTGATCGTCAGTCATGTCTGGCTATCGTCAGAGTCTGGTTTGTTGTGAGATGTGTTGTTCACATCCCCCTTAGTTGTATCGCCAGAAATAGTATCAGCGCGGGTAATGTTTGTGATTTCAGGCATTGAGATAGGGGGAGGCATGACACCTTCAAGTTCAGATTTAGTGGACTTGAGATCACGCATTATTTGCTCATTGTGAAGCTGGCTGCGAATCTCATCCATGCCCACTTCATTTTCAAGTTCTTTTCGAACTGCCGAAAATGCTTGTCGCGCTCTTCCAAGCCATAGTGTGATGGTTCGAACGGCTTGAGGCAGACGTTGAGGCCCCATCACTATCAGGGTGATGACGGAGATAAGCAGCAATTCCATGAAGCCAATATCAAACATGGGCTAACGGGCCTGCGATATTATTAAAAGGATCAGCTTTCAAGGAGAAGGCTTTCTGAGCGGGTAATACATCACCTGTTTTACTCTGCTGAATCTTTCTTTTCAGCGACCTGTTCAGTGGTTTTCTCTGTAGGTTGCTCTGTGGATTGATCCGTATCATTAGATGAACTGTCTTTCGACTGGTCATCGGTTTCATCACTGGATACCGATTCTTTGAAGCCTTTTACAGCACCACCAAGATCGGAGCCTATATTGCGCAGTTTCTTAGTGCCAAAAATCAGTGCAACAATCACCAGAATAATTAATAGTTCTTGCCAGCCAAAGCCCATAAGTGTGCCTCTTTTTTGCGTAACGTAGGACTACATAGCTTAAGCTTACGTAGCTTGGTTTTACGTAAATTGGTTTCGTTAAGTGTGGTCGCGCTGAGCCTTTTCTTCAAGGCCGGATAAATCGAACCGGCGCTCCAGTTCATCGAGTATGGACTGTGCATTCTCACCCAGATGCGACAGCATCACTAGTGAGTGAAACCATAAGTCAGCTGTTTCATAGACCAGCTTGTCAGTTTCACCACTCAACTCGGCGTCACGTGCTGCGAGTATGGTTTCAATGCTTTCTTCACCCACTTTTTCAAGGATCTTGTTCAATCCCTTGTGGTGGAGGCTGGAAACATAGGAATCCTCTGGAGAGGCTTGCCTACGGGCTTCCAGTACTTCGCACAGTTTGATTAGTACATTATCACTCATGAATAAATGTCCCCGGGGTTTTTCAGGACTGGATCGACGGTATGCCATTCACCATCGCGCAGTACCCGGTAAAAACAGGATTCTCTGCCGGTGTGGCAGGCGATGCCGCCTACTTGTTCAATTTGTAGCACGATCACGTCACTGTCACAGTCAAGACGGATTTCTTTTACCTGTTGCAGGTGGCCGGAGTCTTCACCTTTGCGCCATATTTTTTTGCGTGAGCGAGACCAATACACCGCTCTTTGTTCTTGTACCGTCAAAGCCAGTGTTTCTCTTTTCATCCAGGCCACCATTAATATCCGGCCAGTAGCTGCATCTTGTGCCACTGCAGGGAGGAGCCCATCTTCATTCCAAGTGATTTCATCGAGAAAGTCAGTCATGGGCGACATTATGACAGCTATGGTTATGGGGGCAATGGCTTAGGGGTAATATTGATTTTGGCCGTTAGACGGCCATAGTTGAGGCTCTGACGTGACTATGGATGACTACCGGGAGTGACTTCAGAGTCCAAAAAAATGCTTATCGCAGTACTAATAACAATGCACCCAAACCTACCAGAATCAGGCTACTGACAGGCATTTTCTGAGCGATTTCTGCCCAGTGTGGAAAGGCCATGCCTAAACCGGCACCTACCAGTGCGGCACCTACCCAAGTTGTCAGACGGCTCTTGGGAGCCCTAGAAGGACAGGCCTGTACGGCATTTCGGGGCTTAACATCACCCGCCTGAAGTTTTTCAAGGGTTTGGAAGACCATTTGAGGTAGTTGGGGAAACTGTTCCAGCCACTCGGGGCCATGGCGTTTGAGTTGTTCTACCAGTGCATTGGGTTTAAAGCGTTTTTTTAGCCAACGTTCCAGAAATGGGTGGGCGGTTGCCCACAGGTCGAGATCGGGGTAGAGCTGCCGTCCCAAGCCTTCAATATTGAGCAGGGTTTTTTGTAGCAGTACCAGTGATGGCTGTACTTCCATATCAAAACGGCGGGCAGTACGGAATAGGCTGACCAGTAGTAGCCCAAAAGAAATTTCCCGAAGTGGCCGCTCAAAAATAGGTTCGCAAACGGTGCGAATCGCCGAGGTGAAGTCACCCACATTGGTGTCTTCTGGTACCCAGCCAGACAGCACATGAAGCTCTGCTACCTGGCGGTAGTCGCGGCGGAAAATCGCCAGCAGGTTGCGGGCCAGATAGTACTGATCAGCTTCAGTCAGCGTACCCATGATGGCGCAGTCCACGGCCAGATATTTGGGCTGGTCGGGTTTGGAGGCATCGACAAAAATATTGCCCGGGTGCATGTCGGCATGGAAAAAGTTGTGTTCGAAAACCTGAGTGAAGAAAATTTCTACGCCGCGCTCGGCCAGTACTTTGAAGTCCGTGTTGTGTTGTTGCAGCGTGTCTACATCCGTGACAGGGATGGCGTAAATACGCTCCATTGCCATCACTTTTTCGTTGGTGTGTGACCAGTAAATCTTTGGCACATAGAGCATGGGCGAACCATCAAAATTACGTCGCAACATAGAGGCATTGGCGGCTTCACGCTGAAGATTGAGCTCATCAAAAATGGTATTTCGATAATCGCTAACCACCTCGGTTAAGCGCATCCGACGTCCGTCAATAGTGTGGGCTTCCAACCATTTAGCCATAGAGAGCATCAGTTTGATGTCCTGCTCAATGGTTTTTTCAATACCGGGCCGAATGACCTTTACAACCACTTCGTGACCATCAGGTAGTACCGCGGCGTGGACTTGAGCTACCGAGGCCGAGGCCAGCGGCTCACGGTCAAATTGCAGGAACAAGTTGTCGATACTATCGCCCAGTGCGTCTTCTACAATGGCGACAAACTGATCTTTGTCGAAGGGCGGTACATTGTCTTGCAGGTGGTCCAGTTCTTCACAAATATCGGGGGGAATAAGATCCGGACGGGTGGAGAGCAGCTGACCAAACTTGATAAATATGGGGCCTAGGTCTTCCAGAGCACAACGGAGTCTTACTCCTCGAGGTTGTCTTGGTGCAGGCAATAACGTATTGGCCTTAAGTAGCAGCCGTGCTCCTCGTGGTAATTTATCTTTATCGAGAAAAGTATCCAGGCGATAGCGGGTAGCGATCCGGATAATAGTGGCCAGTCGATTAATTCGTGACACGCTCAGCTATCTCCGCTTTCTTGTTTGTCTAGATTGACCTTCAATTTAACATTTAATTTATTTATACGTGCAGCCAACCGATCCACGTCATTAGCCATGTGTTTGACCTCAGTATTGAAATTGTCGACTTCACTTCGGCTTGGTGTAATGCGGATTTCTTCCTGACTGAATTCTGCAGCAGCGGTGCTGGCGCGTTCGGCCACGTGTTGCTGCCAGTTAGTGGATGAGCGTAGGGCCTCGCCGACCAAGTGGGCAGGAACATCACCAATTAACTGGGCCAGTGCTGCCTCCCAGTCTACATCTAGGTTTTTGAGGATTTTTTTGAGTTGACGGAGCAGGTCGTGGTCCCCGCTTACTTCAACACCCGTGTCGAAAAAAGATACTCGGTCTTGGCCATCAGTCGCTAGTGAGGCCAAGGATAGGGCGCTACCTCGCAAGGTGGTATCGGGCTCGCCTTCATACTGGGCCATCAAGGTAATGTCTTTCTCACTATGAATGGCATAGAAGGTCAGGGGAGGCAGGGTGCATTCAATGGCTAGCACCTTGCCCGCTAGGTCGCCAATGGCATTTTGAGTGGCAGGGTCGTATTCCAACGCTTTATTAATAGCCGTCTCAACACCCATTAAGGCGGCACTCCGTAGTGCCTTTAACGGATTCTTTGAAAAGAAATCAAATATCAAGCTTTGAAACCTCGGTGCAGGGCGACAATACCACCCGTCATATTGTGGTATTCCGTATTCACAAAACCGGCTTCATCCATCATGCCTTTCAGGGTTTCCTGATCAGGATGCATCCGGATGGACTCAGCCAGGTATTGATAGCTCTCTGTGTCGTTGGCCACCAGTCCACCAATTTTTGGGAGCAGCTTAAATGAATAGAAATCGTAGGCCTTTTCGAGTAGTCCGTTAGATGGCTTTGAAAACTCCAGAACCAGCAACCGGCCACCAGGTTTCAGGACTCTGTGCATGGAACGCAATGCCAGATCTTTATCCGTGACATTACGCAGACCAAACGCAATGGTGATGCAGTCAAAGGTATTGTCTGGAAAGGGTAAATATTGGGCATCGGCCTGAGCGTAACGTACATTGCCTGCAAAGCCGTTATCCACCAGCTTGTCACGACCCACTTTCAGCATGGAATCATTGATGTCTGCCAGAACCACTTCGCCAGTTGGCCCCACTAATGTTGAAAATTTGGCGGTGAGGTCGCCGGTGCCGCCTGCAATATCGAGTACTCGATGACCGCGCCTAACACCAGAAAGCTCAATGGTGTAGCGCTTCCAGAGGCGGTGAACACCGCCAGACATCAGGTCGTTCATCAAATCGTATTTGCCTGCTACCGAATGGAAAACATCGGCCACTCGAGAGGCCTTTTCTTCAACGGGAACAGTTTTGAAACCGAAATGTGTGGTTTTGTTGTCTTCCATAGCCCTAACGTATTGCCCTAATGCCGAGTTTTTAGAGGTCGATATTGTACACCGGCCCACGGCGGGTGTCCTCGTGGTTGAGCGGGTGAACGGAGGTTTTACTGACAGGGGTCATGAAGGGAGTATGAGGGGGCAGTACCTAGCTGAGAGCGGCTTGGCAGAGAAGAGTCGGTTACTTAGAACGATGCGCTATCACATGAGAGGTTAGTCTATATATCGTTCACGCTTTGACTGTTTCAGTCGGTCCAGGTCAACAATGATCAGGCCATCAACACAGTTAGCAAAATTAGCATCGATATTAAAACCGGCAAATTGTACGCCGCCAGGTTCGCAGACTTCAGTGTATTGCTTATACAGGGTGGGAACACTCAGATTCATATGGGCCAGTTCACTTTTTAATTGAGCGAATTCAGCCTTCTGGTCCTCGCCGGGAAACTTTTCAGTAAGTTCCCTATTCCGCTCAGGGCTAATTCGGTAGGGCAGGGCAGGTTCAGCCAGTTTTTGACCACTCGGATGGCGTTGGCTGTAAAAATAGACCAACATTTCCATGGCCCGTTTTGGGTAGGCATTACTCAAGGTCACCGGTCCGAAGAGGTAACGGTATTGGGGATTGCTACGAAGAAAGGCGCCAATGCCATACCACAGGTAGTCCAAGCTTCGACGTCCCCAGTATTTAGGTTGGACAAAACTACGCCCTAGCTCCAGGCCCCGCTCCAGATAGGGTTGCATGGCAGGGGTATAGCTGAATAATTCACTGGAGTAGAGGGTTTTCTGGCCAAGGGTATCCGCACAGAGAGTGGCATCACAGAAGCGATAGGCCCCGGCAATTTCCAGCTCTTCGTCATCCCACAGAATCAGGTGGAAGTAGTGGTGATCGTAACTGTCGATATCCCGACGGCGTCCCGTGCCTTCCCCCACGGCGCGGAAAGCAATTTCTCGCAATCTGCCGATTTCTCGAATGATCAGCGAATTGGGTTGATATCGATACAGGTAAATCTGTTTACCATCTCCCGTTTTACCCAGCAACTGACACTGTTTTATTTCATCCCTCAGTAATGCCCTATTTTCCGGGTGGGCAATGGCGGTTACGGTGCCGAAAATGCCTTTTCTACTTTGCCCAATGCGATATAAGTGCCGCTTAAATAGTTTGGCTTTTTCCTTGAGTGGCACGTTAATTTTTTGGTAACTGTCATAGCTGATCATTTCGCCCACTCGAATATCCACACAGTTCCGGGCTTGCTTGAACATTTCTCTCACCAGCAGCAGGGTTGAGAGTGGTTTAGCGATCAGTGACACACTGTAAAACAGCACAGAATTTCGACCATCTACAAAAATCGGTAGCACTGGGGATTTGCTGTTAATCGCCATACGGAGAAATCCGCTGCGCCAGTCGCCGTCTCGAATACCTTGCGGGCTCAGGCGTGACACCTCTCCAGCGGGGAAGATGATGACCGCACCATCACTATCCAGATGTTCGCGGATTGACGTAATATTTTGACGGCTGGTACTACCTTCCATGTTGTCTACGGGCAGCAACAGGTTGTGCAGAGGCTTTAGGGTGTAGAGCAGCTCATTGGCCACGACTTTGACATCAGGTCGTGTTTCACTGACTAGCTTCAGCAGCGCGAGGCCATCGAGAGAACCAATAGGGTGGTTGGCGATAATGACGACTCGACCCTGAGAGGGGATTCGCAAACGTTCATCGTCACGAATGGTGTAGCGAAAATCGAAATAATCTAGTACCTGCTCAACGAAATCAAACCCTTCCAGGTATGGGTAATCGGTTTCAAATTGCTGGAAGCTTTTTTCTCGAAACAGCATCCGCAGCACGCGAATTAATGGCCGTGCCAGTCGCGGGTGGCGCTGGTAAAAGCTGGGGTACTTATCCTGAATGAACGTTTCTACATTGAGCATTGGCTAGTGGCCTCCTTTATCTAGCCAGCTTATCGTTATTTTATGACAGTTTTTTTAATATTAGATGTCAAAAATATGTCAGTGTTAGGGTTTAAGTTAGCTGTATATCCCACTAACTTTCAAATACCAATACGCCATCCTCAATTGGATTTTTCTGAATCATTTTTTTATCTTTTCTGTAGTTTTGCGGGTTCGTCCAGGGTTCGTGACTCCCTTGTTTCGGCAGCAAATGTAATGCCCGTTGAAGATAACCTGAAGAGAAGTCTTCAATCCAGGGGCGCTCTGGCATATTTTTATCTTCATCACGCAGCTGAGGAGTGCATTGGCGGAGACCCGTTTTATCCATGTGGTTGATGAGGTTACAAGCATATTCTGCTATGAGATCGGCATGCAGCGTCCAAGAGGCGTTGATGTAGCCGAAGGTCGAAATCAGGTTGGGTACACCTGAGCACATCATTCCCTTGTAGGTATAGGTGTTAGGAAACTCGACAGTCTTACCGTCAACATCAAATACTGCACCGCCAAGTACCACGAGGTTGAGTCCTGTGGCGGTAACAACAATATCAGCCTCTATTGTCTCTTCAGAGGTTAGCTCAACCCCGACCTCATTGAACCTGTCGATATGGCCAGTAACCACAGAAGCTCGTCCTGACTTGATGGCCTTAAATAGGTCATTGTTAGGTACGATGCAAAGACGTTGATCCCAGGGATGGTAAGTGGGCGTGAAGTGGGTCTCGACGTCATAGTCTTTTCCCAGTTGTTTTTGTACCATTTTTAGCAGGTATTGTTTGATCTTTTCTGGGTGAGTGCGGGTGAGATGATAAAAGAGTTGTTGGCGGGCAATATTCTTCCAGCGTGTGATAGCGTAGGCCCATTGTTCGGGTAAAATTTTGCGCAAAATATTGGCAATGACGTCCTTGTCCTGGAGTGATAAGTAGTAAGTGGGTGAGCGTTGAAGCATCACTACATGTTCGGCCTTCTTCGCTATTTCAGGCAATAGTGTCACGGCCGTTGCTCCTGAGCCAATAATGACCACTTTTTTGCCTTGAAAGTTGAAATTTTCAGGCCACTTCTGGGGATGAATAATCTCACCCTTAAACCGCTCACGGCCACTGAAACTGGGAGCGTAGCCACCTTCGTAACTGTAATAACCCGCACACATTAGTAGAAAGTTGCACTTGAAGTGGTCGATGCCACCGGTATCGGTGCATTGGGTTTCAACCGTCCAGGTGGCATCCTCGGTTGACCAGGAAGCCTTCGTCACAAGTTGGCCATAGCGAATGTGTTTGTCAATATTATTTTCTACGGCGGCTTCTTTTACATAGCGGAGTATCGACGGTCCATCGGCGATAGCTTTTTCTTCGCGCCATGGTTTGAAGTTGTAGCCGAGGGTTTGCATGTCGCTGTCGGAACGGATGCCCGGATAGCGAAAAAGGTCCCAGGTGCCGCCCATAGCACTCCGACCTTCCAAAATAGTGTAACTTTTACTAGGGCACTTATTTTGTAGATGATAGGCCGCACCAATACCAGAGAGACCAGCACCGACGATCACAATGTCGACATATTCAGTAGTCACAGGTTGGCACTCATCTGTAGGCTTTAATGACGCTTAGTGTTGGGTATACCCATCTTCCTGGATTAAATTTTTAGCCTTCTCTATATCCAGTTCTTCGATGGGTGAGGCTAAATAATAGGGCAAATCCACGGCTGTTTCGCTCAGTTGGACAATCTTACCCTCCTGCAGTCGTTCGAGCACAGAGTGGAGTGTTTCTTCTAGATTATCAGGTGCTTGTTGATAGCGGCTACTCATGTAATCCACTAACGCCTGAATGGTATGTTTTCCGTCAGCGAGGGATACCACAATGCCCATCTATTCATCCAGCGGTGAGCTGGTTTCTGGTTGATGAATGTCAGCTAATGCGACCTGCTTGTCTTTGCGGGTAAATATAGCGGTGCGATAAAAATACTCTGTGTTATCCATAGGATGAATCATCTCTGCTCTATTAAGGGTTAAAGGCAATTCTAAGGGTTAAAGACAACTATAAGGGCTTAATTTAACGGTAAAACAGACGATAACCTACGGGTTTTGAGCGAAAGTTACCCGTTGTTGGTCATAGATCAACAAGAACCATGCTGGGTGGCCATTTTGATTCTGTTCGTTGCTTTTTGTCATTGGCTCCCACGTAGGGCTTACTTTTCAGTTATTTGTAATAAGCCTATACTGCGGCATCAATTGCATGCATGCGACCCTTGGGTAAATTGAGGCTTCTCGCGTTGTATCGAAAGGATTTTTGTCCCATTAAAACCCTTTAAAATCAAACTTTTGTCCTGTTTTTCAGGGTGAGTAGATGAAAAAAAGAGCATGTTTGGTATGTGTTCGTGATTACGTTAAAAGGAATATCTATGAAATTTTTAAGTCTCTTCATTGGACTCATGTTCTCGGCAGTCGTGTTTTCAACAGCTTCATTCGCCAGTACGCTTGAAGAGGGGTATGAAGCCATTAGAAGTGGAAAGTTGGAAGAAGGGTTCGCCATTCTTTCACCACTAGCAGAACAGGGAGATGCAGACGCTCAGTATGGCGTGGCTATTCTCTACAAAGAGGGCTGGGGCACCGATCAAAATGATCAAAAATCTTTTGAAAATTATGAAAAAGCAGCAAAACAGGGTCACGTTAATGCCATGTTTTATACGGCTTCAGACTATCAGTCTGGTACGGGTGTGACACAGGATTATTCGGCAGCTGCCAAGTGGTATGAACAGGCTTCAAACAAAGGTCACGCCGCAGCAATGTATGGGCTGGGTAGCTTGTACTATAACGGGCTGGGTGTAGAAAGGGATGATCAAGTAGCCAATACCTGGATCACAAAATCAGCAGATGCCGGGTTTGCACTTGCCAGTGAGTTTTTAAAACAACGATTTATGAAATAAGCGGTTTTGTGTCTCGTTGTTAGTTGGCATATAACGCATAGTTTCCCGTTATGAACAGTTTCCAGAATCTAAAAGCAGCCGAAACCCGAAGGATGTGGTTCATCTTTTTAGCCTTTTTAGTGTCAGGTATTATTGGACTAGGTGTGGGGTTAGGGCTTTATTTTTATGTCATCACGGGAACCGTTTTCGCCACAATTATTGCCCTGCTATGCGTTTATTTTTTTGGTATGAGGCTTACTGCTCTCGTTGATGCAAAAGTGAAAATTTCTTGCCCAATATGCAATGCCTCAGAGTTGGAAGAAAATTACACGCTTCAATGCCGACCTGCTCAATATGAATGCAACCACTGCAATAGCGTCTATAGGGACGGGGTTTTGGTGGAAAAAGAAAGCCCCTGAAGATTTTTCCGGGGCTTGTTTCAAGTTAGGTGCTTCTGACGCTAACTGCTTTGGCGGTTAAGCCGCCTGCAATGCAGACACTTTACCTTCTAGGTAGCGGATAATCTCGGAAGACTCATACATCCAGCGAACATCACCTGCATTCTCTTCAATTCGTAGGCAGGGTACTTTGAGCGTTCCGCCGCCTTCGATCAATTCTTGCTTGCTGGTTTCACAGCGTTTTGCATCGACGGTATGGATGTTTAAGCTATGTCGCTTCATTGCTCGGCGTACTTTGACGCAAAACGGACAAGCAGGGTACTGATACAAAGACAAGCCTGCAGTTTGCTGATCTATGGCAGCCTGCAGCTCTGCTTCTCTCTTAATACTTCTGGGGGTGAATGCCCAGTTAAAGAATAAAATTAGAGAGCCTAGAGCCCAGCGAACGACTTTAGTCACAATCTGCATTACAACGCCTATTTAAAAAGTGATTAACACGCAATTAAAAAATGGAGCGGAGTACGAGATTCGAACTCGCGACATTCAGCTTGGGAAGCTGACACTCTACCAACTGAGTTAACCCCGCATTAAGGCGCATTCCTTGTAAACACTTGGTATCTCTACGAAAGCAGAAAAACCATAATACTAATTATCTGCATCAAAAACCATATGTTTCACGGTTGAGTGTGAACGAATCGTGAAAGATAAATACACCTTAAACTGAATTGTAGGATGGGGGGGGGTACATTGCATACCACTACCCCCGAAGATCCTTTTAAGTGCTATAGATAGATTCATTTACATGTCGTACGGGTGAAAAACCCCCTCCCCCTGATCAGCTAACCTCGTAAATAAACGTCGCTTAGAGAAGTATCTGTTTAAAATGGAGCGGATCACTTCGGTTACTTAGGCAACCACTTGATCAGGGTCTGATACAAATGACCCTGGTCGATCGGCTTGGTTTCGAAGTCATTCATCCCGGCCTCTTTACAACGGCGCTCATCCTCGGCCATGGCGTTAGCGGTCATGGCGATAATCGGTTGGTTTGCCAGTCCGGGCATCGTCCGGATTCTGCGCGTGGCCTCATAGCCGTCCATGACCGGCATCTGCACGTCCATCAGCACGATATCGAAGGGCTTCTTGGCCAATATCATCACCGCTTCCCACCCGTTTTCGCAAAGAGTGACCACTATGCCCCATTGCTCCAGTATCTCTTTGATCAGATCCTGGTTGAACTCATTGTCCTCGGCCACCAAAATGCGTGTGCCCTTCAGCGTCGCCAGCATAGTGGCTTCCGGCGGCAAGCAAACCTCGGAATTAATAATCTTGCTCATATCGCCGAGGCGAAAACGCGCCGTGAAGCAAAAAATGCAACCGACCCCGAGATGGTCTTCGACCCAGATAGCGCCGCCCATCAGTTCGACAAGCCGTTTGCTGATCGACAGTCCTAGCCCCGTGCCACCATAAGAACGCGTGGTCGTCGTGTCTTCTTGGGTAAAGGCTCTAAACAGCCTCTTGGCCTGAGAGGAGTTTAAGCCAATACCTGTGTCGCTCACCCGAAACTCAAGCTCAACTGCCTCTGATACTGCTTCCTTCAGTGACACTAACAGGCTGACGCCGCCCGTAGAAGTGAACTTCACCGCGTTGCCCAACAGGTTCATTAACACCTGCGAAAGACGCAGGGGGTCTCCTATAAGAACCGACGGCACATCGGGTTCTATCTTCGTATTCAAGTACAAATTCTTTTCCCGCGCCATGAAACCGATATTGGTGTCGATAAGCTCTATGCTATCCGCCAGGGAGAAGTGAATCTTTTCTAAAACGAGCATGCCAGCATCGACCTTGGAGAAATCAAGAATATCGTTGATGACCGCCAGTAAACTCGAAGCCGATAAACTAACGTTTGATATGTATTTACGCTGCTGGTCGTTTAGTTCGGTTCTCAAGCACAATTGCGACATGCCGATGATAGTATTCATTGGCGTGCGAATCTCGTGGCTCATGTTGGCGAGAAAATCGCTCTTCGCTCTCGTCGCGGCCAGCAGCGCTGACTCAGTCTTATCACGTTTATCTCTGTCTTCAGAGAGCATGCTGATCATCGAATTGATATTGCGCATAAGTATGTTTACCTCGCCCCGGGACTCTGCCGTGATTCTCTGCGACAGATCACCCTTGGACACCGCCATGGTCACGTCGGCAATATTACGCACCTGCAGGGTCAGATTACTCGCCATCGCGTTCACGTTGTCGGTCAGTTCCTTCCACGTGCCGTCGACGTCCGGCACCACGGCCTGCCCACCCAGAATGCCCTCGGTACCCACCTCGCGCGCCACCCGTGACAATTCCTCGGAGAAGCGATTAAGCTGGTCCATCAACGTATTGAGGTTATTGTAAATGGTTCGTTCCCTGTGCGTTTCTCCTGGAACGACCGAGTCAATTTTTTGAGTCAGGTCCCCGCGCGACATGGCATCAAGGACTTTACCCAAATTTTTGTCGAAGATGTTTTCGGATTCTTTACGGATTAAGAGGAGTTCTGTTTCGATAGCTTTCCTATTGCTAATATCCCGCACCACCCCGGTGAAAATGCGTCGGTTGCTAAGCATCGTTTCGTTAACAGCCAGCTCCATCGGGAACTCGCTGCCATTATTTCGCAGCCCGACCACCTCGCGTCCCACGCCGATGACACGGGGCGTGCGCTCCTTGAGAAAACGGCTCAGGTAGCCATCGTGCTCGTCATGATAAGGCTGCGGCATCAGGATGTTCACATTCTTGCCGATCACATCCTCAGGCTGATAACCGAAGACCGTAATCGCGGCCAAATTGAAGCTTTCGATGGTGCCATTCTCATCTATAGTGATGACGGCATCGTTGACAGTGTTCAACGTAGCGTCCAAGCGCAACCGCTGTTCTCGCTCGCTGGTAATGCTTTGACTCATCTCAGCGGCTATTTTAGCGGCGTTTTTCAAAGCCTGTTGCTGATTTTCTGCAAAGTCGTTGATCGACGTGCACAGAATTTGAAATTCCTCAGTGACCGATCCTACATCGCCGCGCACTGACAAATCACCCGCCATCAGCCGTTTTGCCGCAGAGGATAGAATAAATATAGGCGTCAGAATTTGTTTTTTTACAAACCAGAAAAAAAGAAATAAGAAGATCGGGCCGATGGCCACCCCAGAGATCAGTAACCTCTTAAAAAAACCAGAGATGTCTCCATACACCATCTCTTTCTTAACATTGATGGTCATCAACCAGTATCGGCTGCGGTCCGTCGGTGAAAAATAGATTCTGCTAAATCCATCCATCTCACCATCATGATCTTGGTGAATTCTTATTAACGCTTCCTTACGGGTACTGATCTCAGCCAGTTCTGGCTCATCCAACTGAAACAGGGATTTAGTTCCCTGATCGGATCCGAAGGTTTTGTCCGGAACAAAATGACTAAGATAGAAACCCCTCTCATCGACAATAGCTACAGTCTCGTCTTCGTAAGAAATGTGGGTCAATAGCGGTTTGATAGACATCTCGAGCAGCAGTAGGCCTGATATCTGCTGATCGTTGTAGGTCGGGGTAACCATTGTGAGTACTGGCATATGCGGCACCTGAATGATTCCACCTACTCGTTTCAGGGTGATATTGGAAAGGTAGATATCGCCCTCTTCCAATTTGAGCGCTTCGGTCATGAAAGGTTCGCCAGACCAGTTCTGCAGACTATCGAAGGCAGCCACCTTCGCCTTATCAGCCGTCGCTTCAATACGGACCAGTTCTTCACCGACAATATTAAGATAGGACATCTTTTGATATTCAGGATAGGATGATGTTAAGCGGCTGAAACTTGCTTGCAGCCTTGCATTCAAGACCTCTTTCCTAGTAACGGTTATCGGATCAACGCCGACGTCGACAATGCCTTTAGTAAAGACATTACGTACAATAAAGTCTTTCGTCTCTAGTAGGTTTCTATTATGGACCTGCAGACGGGATTCTATTTCTCTCGTTCGCTTGGTGAGCATAACCATTTTTTGCGCTTTGACTTTATCTACGACGGAAGCTTTCTCAGACACATAAATGTTATAAGTGGCGGCAGCCATAATAATTATGAACAGGCCCAGCCAAAGCGCGAATTTTGCACCAAGACCCAATCTAAAATGTAGAAACATGTCGTCGCTCTTCGGTTGGTGAAAAAAACACTTTTATATTACCCTTGTTGACTTAATCTGCGCAACCATGCTAGCTGATGGGTGATGTGTAATTGGATGTCATCCTATTTTTAAGTACTTATACAGCAACACAGTTACTGCTGTCCTTATGCTAAAATGCCGCTGCTCGGGCTAGCCTCTAGCCCCCTGGTCTAACCGGCAGCGACGCTAACCTAACATGCTACGACTCAGCGATATCGAACTACCTCTTGATCATACCGATGATGAGCTGCACGCAGCCATTATGGATACATTGAACATAACGGACGGTGAGTTACAGGGCTTTACCCTGTTTAAGCGCAGCCTTGATGCTCGCAAAAAAAACAATATCAAGCTGATTTATCAGTTTGAGGTGGCGTTAACTGATGCCGCGGAACAGCGCGTGTTGGAGCAGTTCGCCAATCAGTCATTTGTTCGGCCAAGCCCGAATACCGCTTATCAGTTTGTTGCTGAGCCCTGTGAGAGTTTTCCAGCTGACGACCAACAGCGGCCTATCGTGATTGGTTTTGGCCCCTGTGGCATATTGGCAGCGTTGGTATTGGCTCAAATGGGCCTCAAGCCTATTGTGTTAGAGCGAGGTCAGAACGTGAGACAGCGCACCAAGGACACTTGGAGCATGTGGCGTGAAGGCAAGCTCAATACAGAATCCAACGTGCAGTATGGCGAGGGAGGGGCTGGTACCTTCTCTGATGGCAAGTTGTATAGCCAAGTAAAGGACAAGCGTCACTTGGGCCGTAAGGTGTTAACGGAGTTTGTGAAGGCCGGTGCACCTGAAGAAATCATGTACATCAACAAACCCCATATCGGTACCTTCAAGCTGGTGGCAATGGTCGAAAATATCCGCAACGATATTACCGCGCTGGGTGGTGAAGTTCGATTTGGCTGTAAAGTAGAAACCATTCATAGAGAAACGCTTGAATGCGAGCCTGTTGAAGGCGGCTCCCAAAAAGAAGGCTCTCAAGAAAAAGATCCTCAAGAAAAAGGAAGTGGACAAATCACGGGTGTAACTCTGAGCACCGGTGAAACCCTGCATAGCCGGCATATTATTTTGGCTATAGGTCATAGCGCACGGGACAGTTTCCAAATGTTGTTAGAGCAAGGGGTTTATATTGAGCCCAAACCCTTCTCCATTGGTTTTCGTATCGAACATCCGCAGTCCATCATCGACAAAGCACAGTTTGGTGAGCAAGCGGGTCACCCCATCCTCGGCGCAGCAGACTACAAGCTGGTACATCACTGCAAGAATGGCCGCAGTGTCTACAGTTTTTGTATGTGCCCGGGCGGTACTGTCGTTGCCGCCACCTCAGAAGAGGGCAGAGTGGTCACCAACGGCATGTCGCAATATTCACGGAATGAGCGCAATGCCAACTCCGCCATTGTGGTCGGCATAGAGCCTGAGAAAGATTATCCCGGACACCCCTTGGCCGGCATTGATCTGCAGCGTGAACTGGAGACCTTGGCTTATCAACTGGGTGGTGAAAACTACCATGCTCCCGCACAGCTGGTGGGTGATTTTTTAGCGGACAGACCATCGACAACTTTGGGTGCCGTCACTCCATCCTATACACCTGGCGTTACCTTGGGCGATTTGAGCCAAGCCTTGCCTAGGTTTGCTATAGATGCTATTCGTGAAGCGATTCTGGAATTTGAAAAGCAGATTAAAGGGTTTTCAATGACCGATGCTGTGCTGACTGGTGTCGAAACCAGAACCTCAGCACCGATTTGTATCAGACGAGGGAAAGACTTCCAAAATATAAACACCTGTGGCTTATATCCAGCGGGTGAAGGTGCCGGTTACGCAGGCGGCATATTATCGGCCGGCATAGACGGCATTAAAGTGGCCGAAGCGGTAGCGCTGGATATGTTGAAATAAGAATAACTGATTTATTGACGGATAGCGGCCCCTCTAAAAACGTATTTTTAATGCCACTGCCGGGGATCAGTTTGATAGTACTGGCTTAACTCTTCGTATAGCTTCGGGTGTTTTTGGGATAGTTGTTCGGGTTTCTCAAAAAACGTTTCCGTGGCCACCGCAAAAAATTCTGCGGGGTTGGTAGCGCCATATGTATCCATAGTGGTTTTATGATGGCGCAAACTAGCCCATTTGAGCTTTTCAAATTCCCCTGACAACACCTTAGCCCAAGAGCCATAACAATTGAGGCGCAATGGGGGTGCGCCATTGGTTGAACCCGATGCTGAGTCCAGCTGGTGGGCAAATTCATGCAACACTACATTGCGGCCATCGGTAAAATCTGAGGCACCTGAAACCACATCGTCCCAAGACAGAACCACCTTGCCATTACTCCAGGATTCACCCGATAAATTATGAGCGGCGAGAGCTACCGTGCCATCTTCCTGCCGCTGCTCGCGTTCAGCCCTGAACCCATAGGGGTAGACTAGAACAGAATAGAGTTTGGGGTATACGGCCGTTTTGGGGTGATGAAGGAGCAACAAGCAGGCTTGAGCGGCTATGGTAACTTTGATTTCATCGGTCATCTCCAACCCGGCACAACCCACAAAGTGTTTTTTGGCGATAAACAGATTGATGAGTTGTTGGAGCTTGGTCTTTTCGTCAGATGGAAGAACAGAATAAATCGGCAAGTTGGTGACTAATATGACATTCCAATCATAAGGAAAGGGTTTATTGCGAATCCAGCTATTTCGCCATATGGGTATATAGAATGCCAGGAAGACGAACACAATAATAAAGATAAGGAGTAGAGTGGCAATCATATTGGCTCTGTAAGATAGATAGTTTGTTCATCATGTTGATGTCGGTTCAAATGTACTCAGAGCTAAAGCCTATTTTTGGTCAATAGCGTGCAATAGAGTAAATTTGTACCTTTTCCTTACCCTAACCGCTGATGACTCAGCGGTGAATTTCGTGGCAGTTGATACAGCCACCTGCAACCCGACCAGCACGATAATAATCAGCGGGGTCACTAGACGCCGCGGTGCGGGCTTTTCCCACATCTGCCACGAAGTCTTCCATGAAGCCTTGTAGAAAAGGGTGACTTGAACCAGCATCACCAGCTTTCAAACTAGACCCGATACGTTCCATCTTGCGCAGCGCGTCCAATACATGCTGTTGTTGACTAGGTTGCTCAGTATTGCCTTTCACCAGCGCCTTATCCAATACTTGCAGCTGAAATGCCAGTTGTTCCATCTGTGAGCGAAACTCTTGATCGCTTACATAGTTAAAATCCGGTGGATACGTGAATTTACGAGCCGTAGCCGCTATATCGTTGCATCCGGCAATAGCTAAAACGGTTGATAGCAATAAAATCATGCGCAGACCGGATGGAGGGCGTTGTATTTTCATTGATATAAATTCCTCAAAATGGGCAGCGGAAGATCATGACCCCGATTAACAGTATTTAAGCATATAGCTGCTTATTATGTTACGCCACACCTCTCGTTTATTCATCATTTTCTGCTTGGGTTCTTATTGAAGTATACAAATATTTAGCACGTCGGCCTTTGGCTGGCCTTGCACAATGTTGACGGGTAATTCAGTGAGTAATGTTTGTGAGAAACTGGTTTTTTACGGTTGAACATGTGGCAAAAGATGGGTCAAACTTACCCTAATAATCAGATCCTTCATACTCAGGTTGTTTTATGTTCATTTCATTTTCTCAGCAGGCTTCATGGCAACAGTTAATGCCGGAAGCTCGGTGTGAACCGACTATTCTTGATTGTCAGAACACTTCCCTGCCACACGTACTTGACGCCCCATATGGCCACCACCAGAAACGCTAAAACCTGACGGGCCAATGCCAGTGTTAATAGTATATTGATGGGTGAGCTTATTGTATATAAATTGCATAGAGCCATTGGTGGCGAAAAGTCTCATACCAGAATTCTTCTTTATGGTTAAATTATGAGTGCCAGAGATTTCAGGGCTACTGCTTTGAATGACGATTATATTTTCCTTTATTGTGGTGGTAAAAACTCCGCCATTAGTTTCGACCGATTTGCCACGACCTGTCCAATACACGCTGTCATAGCTGCATGAAGACACTAGGTTTTCCTCTGCATAGGTAATGCTTGTTAATAGTGGCGATACAAGTAATGCAATTAACATAATTTTTTTCATAATGAAGAAATCCCATCTCTATTTGTTATCAAATTGATTCCCCTTAGACCGCGACATCTCTTCATTTGCAGAAAAAAGTATTATTTGACACGTTTGGTTGCTTCGTTGTTAGGCAGTTGCCTCTTCCAGTTGAGCTTTTTTTCGATAGAGGAAATAATCATTCCAGCAATGTCTTTCCCTGTGGCAGATTCTATACCTTCCAGTCCCGGAGACGAATTAACTTCCAAGAGTAGGGGGCCAGACTTTGATCTAATAATATCAACTCCAGCTATTTGTAAGCCAAGTACTTTTGCGGCTTTAACCGATAATGCTCTTTCCTCTGGTGTTATCTTTACAACAGCAGCGGTGCCACCTTGATGTATATTTGCTCGAAATTCACCGGGAGCCGCTGTTCTCTCGATGGAGGCAACGACTTTTCCATCAATCACGAAACATCGTAGATCTTTTCCATCGGCCTCTTTGATAAATTGTTGTACCAATAAGTTTGCTCTTAAAGACTTAAACGCATTGATGACACTTTCTGCCGCTTTTTTAGTCTCGGCCAATACCCCACCACGACCTTGAGTCCCTTCTAATAATTTGACGATTAATGGAGCCCCTCCCACCATTTCGATGAGATCGTTGGTATCCATGGACGAGTTTGCGAAACCTGTTGTTGGTATGTCGATACCACTTTTTAGCATGAGCTGTAATGAAAATAGTTTATCCCTTGATTGAGAGATTGCAGACGAAGAATTTGTCGTGTAAATCCCCATGCTCTCAAATTGACGGGCTAATGCTGTGCCATAAAAAGTCACGCTGGGTCGGATGCGAGTGATAATAGCGTCGACATCATTCAATAATTTCCCGCCTCGATAGTGAGCTTCTGGCTCTAGGGCATCTAGCTTCATATAACACTGTTTCACATTGAGAAAGGTCATGTCATGGCCGCGCTCTTCTCCTGCTTCAAGCAGACGTTGATTGCTGTATAACCCTTCATCACTGGCTAGAAGGCCAATTTGCAGGCCGCTCTTAGCCTCCTCCTCTTTGCCGTAGAGTGTTTTTATTGTTTGGTTCGTGACGTGGCCCATCATACATTCGTGAGATGGGTCAACAATAAGACGTTCGTGCATGGCTTCTCTACCAAGCAGCATCCGAAATCCCATGGAGTCACGATTGGCGAGAGTCAGTTCAATATCCCAAAGGTTTTCGCCAAGCTTTAATTGGGCACCAACGACGTAGCGTGTTTCGGAAAGCCCACTTGAACTTTTGACCACCCTTTTATCTATGACGGGCCGTTCGCACCTTATGACTGTTCTGCGATTGTTTTGTATAGGATGAATTTCAAAACTGACCCAGGAGGCGCCCTGTCGACGAAAAGGTTGGATATTGAAAGCGTGTATGGAGGATGTTTTGGCGCCAGAATCGACCCTTGCTTTGATAGCTGGGATGCCAAGCTTGGGAAATGAGCACCATTCTTCACTACCAATGATTTTTTTTGACGTTAGTTCACTCAACGTTCTAGGATCCTGTAAAAGGGTATTTAACCTGATGTTACAGAGAAGGGGCCTTTTAGTATTGCTTTTTTATACGCTTGCTAGCGCTTTATTGCGACCCAATTTCCCAAATAGAGGGCGCCCTCAGATGAACCATAGGTTCAGCTCAATGTGCCTTTGATACCAAGTTTCCATAACCGCCCGTTCTTTCTGTATAATGCGCGACCTATTTTGATTGGTCTATGGCTATGTCGCAGCCGACAACATCTCTTTTCTCCCACCGTAAATACTGGGCCGAGTGCTATGGCACGGCGCCATTTTTACCCATGTCCAGGGCAGAAATGGATGAATTGGGCTGGGACAGTTGCGACATTATCATTGTCACTGGCGATGCTTACGTGGATCACCCCAGCTTTGGAATGGCGGTGATTGGCCGCAGTCTTGAAGCTCAGGGTTTTAGAGTGGGGATCATTGCCCAGCCAGACTGGACCTCAAAAGAGGCATTTATGGCGCTGGGTGAGCCAAATCTGTTTTTCGGTGTCACTTCGGGCAATATGGATTCGATGATCAACCGTTATACGGCAGATCGCCGTATGCGCCATGATGATGCCTATACCCCACACAATGAAGGCGGTAAGCGCCCCGACCGGGCAGTAACGGTGTATTCCCAGCGTTGTAGAGAGGCTTACAAGCATGTGCCGCTGGTGATTGGTAGTATTGAAGCCAGCTTGCGGCGGTTGGCCCATTACGATTATTGGTCTGATAAGGTTCGCCGTTCGGTGCTCGCTGATTCAACGGCGGATATTTTGCTCTATGGCAATGCTGAGCGGGCGATTATCGACATTGCTCATCGTATTGCTGGCGGTGAGAGCGTCTCCGATATTACTGATATTCGTGGCACTGCGTTTATTCGCAAAGCCATTCCTGATGGTTGGCGAGAAATTGACTCGACCCGTATTGATGCACCGGGAAAAATAGATACATTACATAGCCCCTATCAGCGAACCGATCAAAAAGACCCTGAGACGTGTTCTTCAAATACCGAGGCTTCAGATGCAAGCGTGCAAGATGCAGATGTCGTTCAGGTGGTGAATATTTTTCCCAGTTCTGATGTTCAGTCTGCGAAGAATGAGCAGACCTATATTCGGTTACCGTCTTATGAAAAACTCAGGAATGACCCGGTACTTTACGCCCATGCGTCGAGGGTGTTTCATCGGGAAACCAATCCCGGTAATGCCCGGGTGCTGGTGCAACGTCACGGTATTCATGAGCTGTGGGTGAATCCGCCGCCAATTCCACTGGAAACAGATGAAATGGATTGGGTGTTTGACCACGCCTATAAGCGGGTGCCACACCCCGTATATGGGGATGCAAATATTCCCGCCTACGAAATGATTCGGTTTTCCGTCAATATCATGCGGGGCTGTTTTGGTGGTTGTACCTTCTGCTCTATCACCGAACACGAAGGACGCATTATTCAGAGTCGCTCTGAAGATTCGATCATCAGTGAAGTAGAAAAGATTCGCGATATGGTGCCCGGCTTCACCGGAACGATTTCGGACCTAGGTGGCCCCACAGCAAATATGTACAACCTCACTTGCAAGACCAAGGAGATCGAGGAAAGTTGTCGCCGCCCTTCCTGTGTATTCCCGGGTATTTGTAAAAATCTGATTACCGATCATAGTCCCACGACAAAGCTATATCGTCGTGCTCGAGCCGTGCCGGGCATTAAACGAGTGGCGATTGCCTCTGGGTTGCGTTATGACTTGGCCGTGGAAGACCCGGAGTACGTGAAAGAGTTGGTGACTCACCATGTGGGGGGTTACCTGAAAATTGCGCCGGAACATACCGAAGAAGGGCCTCTGTCGATGATGATGAAGCCGGGCATGGGAACCTATGACCGGTTCAAGAGAATGTTCGATAAGTATTCTAGAGAGGCCGGAAAAGAGCAGTATTTAATTCCCTATTTTATTTCAGCGCACCCCGGAACCACCGACGAAGATATGATCAATCTGGCGCTCTGGTTAAAAGAGAGTGACTTCAGGGTAGATCAGGTACAGAATTTTTATCCCTCTCCCATGTGCTCAGCGACTGCTATGTATCATGCAGAGAAGAATCCTCTCAAACGTGTGAAATATAAAAGCGACAAAGTATTCAGCGCGAAAACCAAAGCACAACGTACTCTCCATAAAGCCTTACTCCGTTACCATGACCCAGACAACTGGGCTCTTGTTCGCACTGCCTTGAAAAAAGCTGGTTTGGCTAGACTGATTGGTAGTGGTAAACACCAGTTGGTGCCCTCAGAAGAGGCCGAAGAAAAAAGTAAAGGGAAGCCAATGCAGGGTGGACGCCGTGCACTTACGCAGCATACGGGTTTGCCACTCAGGGGTCAGGCTCCTAAGAATAAATCGCCTAAAAGTAAGGCATCTAAGAAAGCGCGCAGAAGAACTCGGCTAGGATCATAAAAATGAAAGAGTTGAACGATCTTGGCTAAGGGGTGTTCATGTTAGGCATGTCATTCAAAATGACGCCAAAAAATATCTCCGTAAGATTGAATCTGTAATCATTACCCTCATTGATGCCCTTCTATATTTTTATACACTTAAGCGTTCTATAACTAAAATCTGAAGAAACCTCTCATTAGGTTCAATCTGGTAACAGATTGTCCCTTTACTGCGGCATTAGTTTCGCTCATCGATATATGAGCGATCACAATCCTTCATACCCTCTCGTTAGACCAAGATAAATTAAGGGGCTGACCCAGATAACTAAGCCATATTTAGGTTGTCTCTAACTATTCAATTTGAGTATAGAGTATATCCAGTAACAGACTGATTTTGCGCGTGTTTTGATAGGGTGTCTATGGAGTAGGTCTTGGTTGCGCAATGAGGGCTGCGTGAAGAGTGAGAGAGGAGAATAAAGTGTTAGAAGACAATCTTCCCCCGCCAGGACTTATGGGGCGAGACGGTCCTTACATAATCCTAGATAGTTCTGGATAGTTTTTAGGGCTTTTAGATAATGGACAGGGCTTCCTGTACCGATTCATTTTGGAAAAAAACAGCGTGGCCTTTCCCGGCTTTTTTGGCGAGGTACATCGCACTATCAGCGTCATTGAAAAGCTGGTCTATGGTGGTTTTTTCTTCATAATCTAAAAATCGCACACCAATACTCGTGTTGACCTGTAATTTATTCTCATCAAAATCCATAGGTGTCTTTATGTTGTTGATGAGCCTGTCGGCCATTAGTGAGGCTCTTTCTAGAGCTTTTTCTTTGTTGGTACCTAGGTTGCCCATGACGACAATGAATTCGTCACCACCCCAGCGACCGACCATATCTTCGATGCGGGTGACAGACACAAGACGTTTCGCAATTTCCACAAGCATTGCATCTCCGGCCTCGTGTCCGCAGTGATCGTTAATAGGTTTGAATTCGTCTAAATCTAGTACCATCACCGCGCCATAGCTTTTATGTCTAATAGCGTTAGAAAGGGTTTTTTCCGTATGCAGCAATACGAGCCGGCGATTGGCAAGCTGTGTTAATGGGTCGATCCAAGATAGCTGTTGAATTTGATCAATCGCCATATGATGAGCCAGAACAAAAGGCTTGATGACCCAGAAGTAGATGACGGGTGTGGTTAAAATGACCAGCGAGAATATCTTAAGAGCAGCTTCTTGGAATAAGCTTAATTGAAGAGATGTGCTTGAATAAATCGCGAGAACTAAAAATCCCGATGCAGAGATAACACCTGTTATACGGACAGATACTTGTGCTTTAGTTGGAAGCGCTATCATTCAGTATAGTCAGCCTATTAGCGGGGGATTTGGCCCCGAAAGCAATCATGAATTTTGATAGTAGTCTATCCGATTGTTTTCGGACAGGATAGTCTCAACTGTGTTTGGTCTCCATGAATTGCACTACCTGGACACCCGTTACTCGGCATTTTTCAGCCTAATGAAACACGGCTAGATAATTCCCCCAGTATTTTCTGTTATTACTTGTAAGACCTTAGCGTTAACGCCAGTAAGTTGTTTTTTTGGTATGGCCTGTTTCTTGCTTTGTTAAGCTGTAGGAAGGCTGCTTGTGGTGCTAGGCATCACCTAGATCAGCCCATATTTAGCTAACAGGGTGAGGAAAATGAACATGAGTAGAAACCAATCACGTATTCAAGCGATTGCCAAAATTGCAGATAGAGCACCAAAATTGTGCGCTATGCCACGTCCTTTGAGCGAAATCTGGGCATCGGATGTGTTTGATCTGGCCACGATGGAAGAAGCGTTATCAAAAAATGCGTTCAAGGCGATCAGAAAAACGGTTAAAACTGGCGCTCCTTTAGATCCGGCTACGGCGGATATGGTTGCCGCAGCAATGAAAGATTGGGCTTTATCGAAAGGTGTTAAGTTTTTCTCTCATATTTTTTATCCGATGACTAACCTGACGGCTGAGAAGCATGATGGTTTTATCGTGACGAATTCTGATGGTGGGGCTATCACTGAGTTTACCGGTAGTTTGTTGATTAAGGGTGAGCCCGATGGTTCATCATTCCCAAATGGAAGCTTGAGAATGACCAACGCCGCGCGAGGTTACACGGCTTGGGATCCCACCAGCCCGGCGTATGTTATGTATACGGCGAATGGGGCAACGTTGATGATCCCTAGTGTGTTTATGTCTTGGACGGGCGAAGCGCTGGATAAAAAAATCCCATTACTTCGTTCTAACACTGCAATGGATAAAGCAGCGAATAAAGTGCTTTCGTTAATGGGTGAAACAGACATCGCACCGCTCAACTCTAGTTGCGGGGCTGAGCAGGAATACTTTTTGGTTGATGAGTATTTTGCGAATAGTCGTCCAGATTTATTGTTGGCTGGGCGCACGTTATTTGGCGCACCACCCGCCAAAGGCCAAGAGTTTGATGACCACTATTTTGGTGCGATTCCAGAACGCGTTCAGGTTTTCATGCAAGATTTTGAAGATAAACTCTATAAGTTGGGAATTCCTGCAAAAACACACCACAACGAAGTCGCACCTGGTCAGTTTGAACTAGCTCCTTATTTTGAAGCGGCAAATATTGCGGCTGATCATCAGCAACTCTTGATGACAGTGATGAAAAGCACGGCAAAGGAACATGGGTTTCTTTGTCTACTACATGAAAAACCTTTTGCGGGTGTAAATGGTTCCGGTAAACATGTGAACTGGTCAATCGGTAACGCTACGCAAGGTAACCTGCTCGACCCCGGCAGTACTCCGCATGATAATCTCAATTTTTTATTGTTCTGTGGTGCGGTAATACGAGGGGTTCATTTATATGGGCCATTGCTTAGAGCGGTTATTGCTTCTGCTGCGAATGATCACCGTCTTGGCGCTAACGAAGCCCCACCTGCGATCTTGTCGGTCTATTTGGGCGACCAGCTAGAAAGTGTTTTTGAAGATATTAAAGCCGGAAAGCTGCTTGAAAAAGCTGAAGGTGGTGTGATGGACCTTGGGCTGTCGCAGATACTGGCATTTGACCGTGATCCAGGTGATCGCAACAGGACCTCTCCATTTGCCTTTACGGGGAACCGTTTCGAGTTTAGAGCAGTAGGCTCGTCGCAGTCGGTTTCAGGCCCATTGGTGGCTATGAATACGATGTTGGCAGACTCGCTTAACTGGATAGCGGAAAAGCTTGAAGCTGCATTCTCGGATGGAAAGGATCAAACGGCTGCCGTTATTGTGGTTCTTCAAGAGTTGATGGAGCTTCATGGTAATGTGATTTTTGGCGGAGATGGTTACTCGTCAGAATGGCATACAGCAGCAGTGGAAGAGCGTGGTTTAAAGAATATCCCAACGACAGCGGATGCACTGTCAGCCTATAAAGATACTTCGGTGATCAACTTATTTGAAAGTACGGGCGTGCTGTCTCCGAAGGAGTTGGCGAGTCGTTTTGAAGTGTATGCAGAACAATATATTTTAGCGATTGAAGTGGAAGCTAAGCTGGTGATTGATATCGCCACCACTAAAATCTATCCCGCAGCCATCACTTATCTGTCTAACCTCACGTCAGCATCATCCAGCTTATCCAGTATGGGAATTAACCTGGAGAACACTGGCATTGAAACTGTTGTCTCAGAGGCTAATGCCATGATGGCTGCTGTTAGTCAGCTTAGCGCTGCATTCGAGCAGCATAGTTTTGGTTCTAAGGAAGAGCACATGAAACATTGTTCAGGTGCCCTTTGTTCTTTGATGCTTGAAGTTCGCAAGCATGCTGATGCATTGGAAGGACTGGTGGATGATGAGCTGTGGCCATTACCCAAGTATCAGGAGATGCTGTTCATAAAATAATCAGGTTTTGTTAGAGTATAAAATACTAGCGGAACGGCTGACGATGAATGAATTAATTTGTCTCAGCTCTTTTTACCACCTGAATGTGGTCTTTTTGAGGTGTTGAATGTTCAGAGATAAGCTGTGAGGCGAAGCTAGTCATTGAGTGATTGGGCGCCGTTAGATCTAGCTCATTGGCAGATCTACAGTTGCTTGGGGTCTACCAGTTGCACCACTTGAACGTTGGCTTCACGGTGTTTTCCAACCTCATGTAACGCGGCTAGATAATTCTGCCAGTGCTTGCTGTGGTTGGTAGCCAGATCGTAGAGGTAGTTCCAACTGTAGATGCCAGTATCGTGTCCGTCGCTGAAAGTGAGTTGAAGGGCGTAGTTACCGGAGGATTCGAGGCCGGTAATTTTGATGCCTTTTTTGCCATCTTGTAGTATTTCCTGCCCCTTGCCATGCCCGCGGACTTCGGCGCTGGGAGAGTGAATGCGGAGATACTCACCGGTAAGGGTGAAGTGGCTGCCATCACCATATTCAAGTGACAGGCTGCCATCTTCTTTGTGGAGTTTAATTTTGGTCGGGGTCATGTAAGCCTCGTTTTATATTCCTTGTGATGTTCTGGAATACTTCGCAGTTAACCACACTCATATTGAGCACGGGTCTTCGTACTATTGCTGCATAACAGCAACAGTAGGAAGGGATACCTTAGAGAATAAACCGCGAAAGATCTTCATTCTGAGATATATCGTTAAGATGTAGATCCACATAGGTCTGGTCAATATTCACTTTCTCTCCTTTGGCGGCGAGGTCAGCAGCTTCGAAGGAAATTTCTTCCAGCAGTCGTTCCATAATGGTGTGCAGACGTCGAGCACCGATGTTTTCGGTGCGCTCATTTACCTCGAAGGCGATTTCAGCAATCCGTTTAACGCCATCGGGGTGGAAGGTGACACCGAGACCTTCGGTGGCCAGCAGTTCACGGTACTGTTCGGTGAGCGAGGCGCTGGGTTCAGTGAGAATTCGTTCGAAATCTTCGCTAGTCAGGGAAGTCAGTTCTACTCGGATGGGCAGTCGGCCCTGCATTTCGGGGATTAGGTCTGATGGTTTAGAGAAATGGAAGGCCCCGGAGGCAATAAACAGAATGTGGTCAGTTTTGACCATGCCGTATTTGGTAGTGACGGTACAGCCTTCGATCAGTGGCAGCAGGTCGCGCTGAACGCCCTCACGGGATACATCAGTGCCGGAGGTTTCGCCACGCTTAGCCACTTTGTCGATTTCATCGATAAACACAATGCCATTTTGCTCGGCAGCTTCCACTGCACGAATTTTCAGTTCTTCTTCATTGACTAATTTGGCGGCTTCTTCTTCGGTGATTTGAGCCATGGCTTGGGCTACAGTCATTTTTCTACTGCTAGTTTTGTCGCGTCCCATATTCGAGAACATACCCTGGAGTTGATTGGTCATTTCCTCCATGCCGGGGGGGGCCATTATTTCTACGCCGATAGGGGCGTCGCTAACCTTCACCTCAATTTCTTTGTCGTCCAGCTCACCTTCACGAAGTTTTTTGCGAAACAGTTGGCGGGTAGCAGATTCAGCAGGCTCTTCTTCAATCCCGCGAGCGGGTGGTAGTAGAACATCAAGTACGCGCTCTTCTGCCGCATCCATGGCGCGCTGCTGAACCTTGTGCATGTCTTGTTCGCGCAATTGTTTGACGGAAGTTTCCACCAAGTCACGAATGATCGACTCTACGTCTTTGCCCACGTAACCCACCTCGGTGAATTTGGTGGCTTCTACTTTAACAAAAGGGGCTTTGGCCAATCGTGCCAGGCGACGAGCAATTTCAGTTTTACCAACACCGGTTGGGCCAATCATCAGAATATTCTTGGGAGTGACCTCGTTGCGCAGCTCTACGTCGAGTTGCATGCGACGCCAACGGTTTCGAAGGGCAATGGCTACGGCACGTTTGGCAGCATCTTGTCCGATAATGTGAGTGTCCAGTTCGTGAACGATTTCTCGGGGTGTCATGTTAGACATGTTAGTAAACCTTATTTGTGTCTGAAGCGTTGCCCGCTATTAGTAGTCGAGCTCTTCCCTTATGGCGGTCGAGTTTTTCGATGGTGAGTAGTCGAGCGCTTCCCTTTAGTAATCGAGTTCCTCCTTTTAGCAATCAAGTTCCTCGATGGTGCGATTATGGTTGGTGTAGATACAGATATCGCCAGCAATGGCCAAACCTTTTTCCACGATACTTCTGGCGTCGAGGTCAGTGTTGTCCAACAACGCTCGTGCGCCAGACTGAGCAAAAGGACCACCTGAGCCAATGGCGATCAAGTCATCTTCTGGCTGAATCACATCGCCGTTGCCGGTGATGATAAGGGAGGCGTCTTTGTTTGCTACGGCCAACAATGCTTCGAGTTTTCGTAAGATACGGTCAGAGCGCCAGTCTTTAGCTAACTCCACAGCAGCGCGGGTCAGGTTGCCGCGATGTTCTTCCAGCTTGGCTTCAAAACGTTCAAACAGAGTAAAGGCGTCGGCAGTGCCACCGGCAAACCCGGCAATAACCTCGTCGTTGTAAAGACGACGCACTTTGCGGGCATTGCCTTTCATAACAGTGTTACCGAGAGTAACTTGGCCATCGCCACCGATCACGACTTTACCGTTGCGGCGTACAGAGAGAATAGTGGTGCCACGATATTGTTCCAAGGGGGTCTCCTATGGGAATTACTGTTAAATGGCTTGTAGCAAATGACTTGGGGATTAGATGGGGCCGAGGTTCTAAAATTCAATGGTCGGCCCTGGGTTATTCATTTTCACTCTCAGCGGATTTAGCCAATGCATCTTCGGTTAAAAAAACCATACCTTCTCTTACCTCGCAGGCGAGTGATTGCAACGATTTTCCCTGACAGGGGCCCACGACACATAGACCTGTGCCTATTTTAAATAGAGCGCCGTGGCTGGTGCACTGAATGTAACGCTTATCGTAATCCAGAAATTGGTCGGGCATTAGATTTAAGGGTAGCCCCAAATGAGGGCAGATATTGCGATAGAGATAGATTTCCTGCCCTTGGCGCACAGCAAAGCAGGCGTTACCGTTCACTTTTAGCTCCAAGCTACCGAATTCTGGCAGTTCATCCATCGTGCATATGTGTTGGGTCATTCAGGCGCACCTGGTGACACAAACGACCCTTTTCTTGCCGCAGTTCGCAGTACGTTATAGCCCACGACGCAGGGCCTCAATGCGTTCTTCCAATGGTGGGTGTGACATAAACAGGCGGCTCGCATGTTGTTTCCAGCCGCTGGAGATACCGAAGGCCGTGAGGGTGTCCGGCATTTGGTTGGGCACATGTGCTTGGGTTTCAGCTTGCAGTTTTTGTAGTGCGCCAATCATGGCGCCGCGGCCTGCTAACTGAGCGCCGGCATGGTCGGCGCGAAATTCGCGCCAGCGAGAGAATCTCATGACAATCATGGAGGCAAAAATACCCAGTACTACTTGTAGCACCATCACAATAACAAAATAGCCGATACCGCCGCCGCGCTGATTCTTAAACACTACTTTATCGATGACAGAGCCGATAATGCGAGCAAAGAACATCACAAAGGTATTCAGTACCCCTTGTATGAGGGTTAGGGTAATCATATCTCCATTGGCCACATGGCCAATTTCATGAGCCAATACGGCTCGAACTTCTTCCTTGTCAAACCGCTGTAACAGTCCGGCACTGACGGCAACCAGTGCATTATTCTTGTTCCAGCCCGTGGCAAAGGCATTAGATTGTTGTGCGGGGAAAATGCCGACCTCTGGCATATCAATGCCCGCTTTTTTGGCTAAGTCAGCCACCGTTTCCATCAGCCACCGTTCGTCAGGTGTGCTGGGTTTCTCAATAATTTGAGTGCCTGAGCTTCGTTTGGCCATCCATTTCGATATTAGTAGGGATATAAATGAGCCACCAAAACCGAAAAGGGCGCACATAATTAGCAGGCCAGTGAGGTTGGTATATACCCCCTGTGACGCTAGATACTGCTCGAGCCCAAGCGCCTTATACACAATGGTAAACAGTGCCAGTATGGCAATGTTGGTGGCCATGAATAATCCAATTCGTAACACTCAATGTCTCCTTAGTTTGGTCTGTCAGTCTGATATGTGAGTCTGGTGTCAGTGGTTTGCTCACTATAAGATGCGATCTGTTTCGAAAAATTCAATAGCTGGGAGCGAACCTGTGTCTAGCGGTGCTGATTCTACCAGAAGTATTCTCTATGCCCTCACAGCTAACGCTGCAATTGCTGTCGCCAAGGGGGTGGCCGCTATTGTGACCCATTCGAGTGCGATGCTGGCTGAAGCCATTCACTCTCTGGCTGACACAGTTAATCAATTATTACTATTGCTGGGTATGAAGCGGGCCAGGCAACCGCCATCGCCAGATTACCCCCTTGGGTATGGTAAAGAAATTTACTTTTGGTCGTTTATTGTAGCGTTGTTGTTGTTTTCGGTGGGCGGGATGTTTTCTATCTACGAGGGCTGGCATAAGCTTCATGCTCCCAAGCCTCTCGAATCACCTTGGATTGCAATTGCTGTGCTGGTATTTTCCGTGATTGCTGAGGGCTTGTCTCTTCTTGGTTGCCTGAAAGAGATAAACAAGGTGCGCTATGGCCGGACTCTATGGCATTGGTTTAGGGAAACCCGACACAGTGAACTGTTAGTGGTTTTTGGGGAAGAGATAGCGGCATTGTTGGGGCTGACGTTTGCCCTAGTAGCATTATCTGCCACGATGATTACCGGAAACCCGGTATATGATGCACTTGGCAGCATGGCTATTGGCGTTTTGCTGATAGCGATAGCTGTTCTTGTGGGGAGAGAGGTTAAAGCACTGTTGGTTGGGCAGGGCGTAGAGCCCTTAGTGAAAGATGCCATGGTGAATTTTCTTCAGCAACAGTCTACAGTGTCCACTGTTTTTAATATTGTGACTCTGCAGATGGGTTCAGATGTGATGGTGGCCGTTAAAGCAAAAATGGTTCCGGTCAGTAGTGACCGGGCACTGATTGATGAGATAAACCGTGTAGAATCAGCTTTCAGGTTCGAATTTCCACAGGTCATGTGGCTATTTTTTGAACCAGATGTAGAGGACTAGATGAGGAGCCATATATGAGTGCGCCAAGAGCCATGAAGGCAATAAAAGTATGTAGTTTTCTTGCCTCAGCCTGGTTGTTGACCTCGTGCGCCATGTTTTCTCCCAGCTACCAACAGCCGGAGGTTCAATTGACCAATATTGAGCCTCTTTCCCGAAAGGGGCTTGAGCAACGCTTTGCCATAAGTTTGAACATCCTAAATCCTAATGACGCACAGTTAAAAATTGCTGGATTTTCCTATCATCTAAAAATACAAGGGCACAAGGTTGTCAGTGGTGTGTCCTCTGGATTGCAACCTATTCCCGCTTATGGGCAGTCGGCGATAAGGCTGGAAGCATCAGCCAACCTATTTGGTGGATTCAGGGCGATTGAATCACTGTTGAACAGTGATGCTGGGCTTGTTGAATTTGAATTGGAAACTCGTATCAGTACCGGTTGGTGGCGGTGGCCCATCACTATAGTGGAGTCGGGTTCTCTGGACCTCGGTCAGTGATTTTTCAGGTTGATAGGGCGAAGCCTGCTAGATAGTAGTCCAGTTTAAACAGGAGCTTTTCTTTGATGATTCGGGAGCGAGTTGGCCGGTGGTTGGCGAGAAAATTGTCAGAACCGCGTTATGTCAGCCCGGCATCATGCCGTCCTGAATTGTTAGCGACCACCATCCGCCGTGGAGATGTGCTCTTGGTGGAAGGCGTTAGCCGATTTAGTTTAGCAATTAAATACCTTACGCAATCTACTTGGTCTCATGCGGCTTTGTATGTGGGCGACTATGACGGTCAGTCTCGAATGCTCGTGGAGGCGGACGTTCAAGAAGGTGTTCGTCTTGTTACCCTCGATAGCTATAGCAAACTTCATACCCGTATCTGTCGGCCAGTGGGACTTGATGAGAAAGAAATAGATGCTTTGCTGGCTTTTTCTACCGATAGATTGGGGCTTCGTTATGATTTGAAAAATATCATCGACTTGATGCGCTATTTGATTCAGACCCCGCCCGTACCGAATCGCTGGAAACGACGAATGCTCTCCCTTGGTAGCGGAGATCCCACTCAGGCGATTTGTTCATCACTGATCGCTCAGTCTTTTCAGTCAGTTAAGTATCCAATTTTGCCGGAAGTGACGGTGGAAAAATCTATGGACCCGTTATTCCAAGAGACCTATCGAGAAATCCTTAATATCCGACATCACAGTCTTTTTACACCAAGAGATTTTGATCTTTCCCCTTATTTTGAGGTAATCAAACCCACCCTTGCCACTGGTTTTGATCCGCATCTGGTTGATTGGGGGGAAAGGTAAACTGGCGCTATTTATGACGCCAGCTGGTTTCTTCTAGCTCTTTTCGTTGAGCAGTCGCACTTCCCTTTGTGGGAATGGAATAGTAATACCCGCCACATCTAACGCGTTGTAAATCGCATTGTTAACGCTAAAACGAAGTTCGTGAAACCGTTGGGTGGGTACCCAAAAACGTACACCGAAATTAATACCGCTATCACCAAAGCTGTCGATACCGATCAGTGGTGTTCTAGCTTCAGCGACCCCTTGCTTTTTAAGCACAGCGTGTAGCACCTCCATGACTTTTTCTGGGTCAGACCCGTAGCTGACACCAATGGTTGTTTCGGCCAATTTGTTGGCAGCTGAGTTGTGTAATATTTCACCGACGATATGGCGGTTGGGAATAGTGATCCGTACATCATCTTCGTCCTTCAGCACAGTGAAGGCCATGTGGACTTCATCCACTAAGCCGGTTTCACCTTTTACAGTAATGGTGTCGCCAATCACAAAGGGTCGGGTGATGATGATATTGAGTCCTGCGCCGTAGTTGGCCAACAGGCCCTGAACCGCCAAACCAGCACCCAGAGAAATGGCACCAATGGCGGCGACAAATGGAGTGACGCTGACACCTATCTTGCCGAGAGCAATAATAGCCACACCGACAATGATGACAATTTTGACAAAGCTGGCTATAAATCGGCTAAGGGTAATATCCAGCTCTTTCTTTTCGCAGAGTCTTAATACACCACCAGCAACGCGACTGGCTACAATCATGCCAATTAGCACGATAATCAGTGCCCCTAGTAACTGGAAACTATACGTGATAAAAAATTCTACGATGGTGTTGTAGATTGTTTGAAATTGTTCGAGTTCTTCTTTCATGGTAAGCAGCTCCCTGTTGTGCATGCCTATTTTTGTATGGGCTGTTTTAATGGGTACAGCATAGCAAAATAACGCTTGTCATATTAAGGTGCTACAACACGATAAGTGGTGGGTTGGCAGAGAAATACCCTATGCACGTTACATTAGAAATGGTCAGCGGCAAGACCGAAGAACATTTGAGCGAACTGAATGGTGACTGTTTGCTGCATCAGGCGGTGGTAGCCCCATTTCAGTCCCTGCAAGCAGTGGCTGCTGAGAAAGGAATTGACCTACAGGTGGCGAGTGGTTTTCGTTCATTTGAGCGGCAATTGACTATCTGGAATGCCAAAGCCAGTGGTCATCGGCTGGTATTAGATGATCAATCTCAGCCCTTTAACCTGGTCAATATGAGTGAGCGGGAAAGGGCGTTTGCCATGTTGCGTTGGTCGGCGCTGCCCGGCTGTTCCCGGCACCACTGGGGGACGGATATGGATGTATGGGATGCGGCAGCGGTATCTCCGAATTACGTATTACAATTGACCCCAGATGAGTACCAGCAGAATGGTCCGTTCCATAAGCTGAGTTGTTGGCTGGGCGAGCATGCCGGAGAATATGGTTTTGTCTGGCCTTATGAACATGATAATGGTGGTGTGGCCCCGGAGCCTTGGCACTTGAGTTATTCGCCTGTGGCGCAACAGTTTGAAGCGCGATTAAATGCCCAGTATATCCGTAAAATTTTGGATAATAGTGAGCTGGTATTGAAAGATACGATATTGAATTGTCTGGATGAAATTATCCCCAAGTTTATTTTTTCCGCCTGTATCAGAAAATAATGCGTCCCTAACGCGTAAAGTATGAGTAAAGAGAAACATGAGTAAAGAGAAACAGGTGGGACAGAGTAAGAACTCTCAGAGTAGTGATTGGTTGTGGGTAACGATTCAAGCTGAAGTGGCTGTGCTTTCCCAACAGGAGCCCATACTGACTAGCTTCTTTTATGATGCAGTGCTGAGCCATCAGTCCTTGGAAGAGGCGCTGTCCTACAACTTGGCAGTACAAATTGATAATACCGTGTTGTCAGCTCTGACGATTCGGGAAGTATTTATCGAGGCAATGGTAGCCGAGCCAGCCATTGGCGATAGCATGCGCAAGGATTTGACGGCCTATGTGGAGCGGGATCCGGCCTGTGATCAATATTGCTTGCCGCTACTTTATTTCAAAGGATTTCATGCGTTGCAGATATACCGGGTGGCCAACTGGTTGTGGCGAAATGGTCGGCAGTCCCTAGCACTTTATTTACAAAACAGGGTGTCTGAAATTTTCGCAGTGGATATACACCCAGCAGCCCAGATTGGTAGTGGCATTATGATTGACCATGCCACAGGGATGGTGATCGGTGAGACAGCTGTGGTTGGTAATAATGTTTCTATGTTGCATTCCGTTACCTTGGGTGGAACCGGCGCGCACGCCGGGGATCGTCATCCAAAAATTCGTTGCGGCGTGTTAATTGCGGCAGGCGCAAAAATTCTTGGCAATATTGAAGTGGGCGAAGGTGCTAAAATTGGTGCTGGCAGTCTGGTGTTGGAACCGGTGCCTGCTCATACCACTGTGGCCGGTGTGCCTGCAAAAATTGTAGGCCACCCAAGTGAGGCAGAACCTGCCCGTGAAATGGATCAAAGAATTGATGGAGATGGCATTTGAATAATGAACAACCAGGCATTCTCGGGTTACTGAAACGCCGAATGGTGAACGCATCTAACTACTCTCGACAAGGGCTGCTGTCCTGTTTTAAACACGAAGAAGCTTTTCGAGTGGAGGTGGTATTGGCGACAGTCTTAATACCTCTTGCGCTGATAGTGGCAGATACCCCGGTAGAACTGATTTTACTGGTGGGCTCGGTATTGCTGGTGTTAATGGTAGAGCTGTTGAACTCCGCGGTAGAAGCGGTAGTTGATCGGATCGGAGAAGAGCACCATGAGCTGTCTGGTCGCGCCAAAGACCAAGGTTCGGCAGCCGTTATGCTGTCCTTGGGGTTGGCGCTTATTACCTGGTTACTCATTGGCTTCAATTGAGGTTGGTGGGGGGGGTTGCCGCTATTGCAATTCGGTTTTGATCCCGATAAAAAGAAGAGAGGGTCTACCCAATGAAAAATGTTCTTTTTGTCTGTGTTGAGAATTCCTGCCGTAGTCAGTTGGCCGAAGCATTTAGTCATATTCATAAAGCCGATGATGTGGCAGTACATAGCGCCGGATCAAGCCCTTCTGGACAGATTAATTTGAAGGCGATGGCGACCATGGCTGAGTTGGGGTATGACATGGGTGAGCATCGTTCTCAATCATTAGATGAAATGCCAGATATTGACTACGATGCAGTTATTACTATGGGTTGTGGTGACAATTGCCCTTGGGTGAAAGGAAAAATCAGGGAGGATTGGGGGCTGCCCGATCCAAAGCATTTGTCAGAGGATGAGTTTCGTTCTGTTCGGAATGACATTGAAAAGCGTGTTATCGACTTGCTTCGTCGGTTAAATTGATACTAGGATAGTTAACAGACGCCAAATAAATATCAGCGGCTTAACTATCAATGGACGGTAGTGTTACGGGTTAAGAGTGTTATGAGTGAAGCATGTTATGAAGTGATCTTTCGTGGTGACGTACTTGCAGGGCAGCCTGTGGTAGAGGTTAAGCAGCGCCTAGGACAGCTATTTAATGCCGATGCTGCACGCATTGACCAAATGTTTTCCGGCAAGCCCGTTGTAGTGAAGCGTAACGTGGACTTAGCGACGGCTGAACGTTATCAGTCTTCCCTGTTAACAGCGGGAGCTTTGGTTGATATTCGTCCCTCTGTGGTGGATGAAGACGTATCAGAAGAAACACCTTTAGTCGCACCAGTAGTTTCGCCAGAAAGTGGCTCTGGCATTGACCAGGAGGCACCATCTGAAGATGACCCGCAGCCCTTGCAGCCGGTGCTTAAAGAGGTAGATTTTGATGTGGCGCCTGTCGGGTCAGATGTACTTTCTGCAGCGGATCAAAAAGATTTCATTCCTGTTGATATAGACACTTCATACTTGAACGTGGCTGAAGAAGGTGCCGATGTCTTAGCTGATGAAGACAAAAATGTTTTTGTTGCTCGAGATGTGGATACATCAAGCTTGTCTGTTAGTGATCCAGACTAGCTATCTAGAGAAGTGACTGTTTTGAGAGGTGATGTTCAATCATTATTCTTCAATCAATAGCTTTCAATTATTGATGCGTTAAAAATAGATTTAATTCGAATTTAAAAATGATTAACCTGAACAATATTTAATTATTTGTTGGGTGTTATAGCGGAGGAAACTCTGCCAAGGATTTTTTCTGTGGCCAGAGACCTACGAAAGCCCACCAGTGTTATTGCCTATGAGCTTGCCTGAGAGCGGTTTATGGTGGGTGACCTTGAGCGAGAAGGTGTTGCTTGAGTACGATTAAGACGTCAATAACTGCGTATAATGACAGCCTATAATAGCTGCCGCTCATGTAGGCGGTAGCAAGTAGGCCGGTGACTGTGACAGACGACGATACAAAGTTTTTTCATGAAGAAATGGGTGATGTGAAACCGTTGAAAAAAACGGCAGATCGCGCTCATTTGAAAAAAACGGTGGAACAGATACCCGGCTTGGCGATACGTCGACGTGATGCCCAACAGGTACCGCCTCAAAATTGTGATTCGTTGTCTTCAGAAGAATTTATACCTCCAGTTAAACCCAGAGATGTGCTCAGCTTTAAACGCGATGGAGTACAGCATGGGGTCTTCAAAAATCTTCGTTTAGGTAAATACGCCTCCGACTCTCGACTCGACTTACACCGACTGACGGTGGTGCAAGCTCAGCAACAGGTGTTTCAGTTTATACGGGACTGCATTAAGCACGATATTCGCTGCGCGCTGATTACCCACGGCCGTGGGGAGAACCGTGAAAAGCCCGCCTTGCTGAAAAGTTGCACCAATCAATGGCTTCAACAACTGGATGGTGTGCTAGCTTTTCATAGTGCTCAGCCACAGCATGGTGGTACGGGCTCGACCTATGTATTGTTACGAAAAAGTGTGAAGAAAAGCGAAGAGAACTGGGAGCGGCACCAGAAGGGCAAGAATCGCCCTCGATAAATTACCATTTAATGGCGTATTGCTAGCAGACCTCGGCTAGGAGACTACAAGGGAGAGTGCTTACATGCTGGATACCAACAAACTTCATCAGGCCGAGGCAGATTTTCTTAGTCAGTATCCGGGTGGCTTTAATAATCCCGCCATGATTGAGATCGGCAAGAAACACAGAATGGACAAAATGGTCAGCCTGGCCAAAGAGTGTTTTTCCAAGACAGCCTGCTCAAATGTTGAGGCCACAGCCGAAAACATGGTCAAGGTTGTTAGTCGTGCATCTATGATATCCATGTTTGAAAAACCCAAATTCAAGGGGTTTGTAGCGCGTCTAAGCGGCGATGAAAAGGCCTTTTTAGTGAATGCGCTAAGTCAGATGCTTCATGGTAAACAGCAGGCCGGGTTTGAGGCTATGGTCAGTCTTCTCGCCACAGAAACACTGGCCAAATGGAGTATTATTAGCATTATCCCTGAGTACTATGCCCCGACTAAGGAGGTATTTGTAAAACCCACCACGGCAAAAGGCATCCTTCAATATTTTAATATTGACGACCCTGTTTACAAGCCACTGCCTAGTTGGGATTTCTACAAAAAATACCGAAAATTAATCAATGAGGGGAAGAAAGAAGTCGACCCAGGCTTATCCCCTTCCAATGCGGCTTTTTCAGGATTTTTGATGATGACGCTGAAGTTCTAGTTCTAGCCCCTGAGGTTCTAGGTCCTATGGGTAAATCAAAAAGGGTGAGATAACCAACAAAAAGTGAATCAATAAGAAAGGGGTTTTTTACTCATTACGTACTGTTATTTAGATTAGTACATTAGGCACCAATTAAAGATTAATACGTGCCTCAGTCTTGATCAACATTTAAGTCTTAACAAATTTTGGAAGCAATAGTAAACAAACGCCAACCAGAGGCAACGCTACCGTATCCTGAATGAAATAGGGATAAACCATCAAAGCAACACCCGTGTAACGGACAACGACATTGGATTGCTTTTTCCCATATACAAAATAGCCTAGTCCGATAGACCCGAAGATGAGACTTCAGAGAATAACCGCGGTGCTCATGACAAATATTTTGTCGATAACATATTATTTATTTTCCAATCCCTTTCCGCTGATCATAAATCAGCACCCTTTATAATCAAACACTTAATACCGCTTTCCTCTTGAGCAGAAGTCATTAGCTCTTAATATCGACTCCTGATTTAGGGTGTTGACGTGCTAGGAGATGGGGATAACTTGCAGTGAGGAAGACTGAAAATTTAAGCGGCTGTAGTTAGCTGCTATTTAGAAGATAGCCGTTGTTTAGAATACTGTTGAGCTATTTCTTGGATAAGTAATTTAGCAGAGAAGGTATTACTGTTTCCGCTTCAGCAGCAGTGAGTCGATACCATTACCTGATAGTCGACTACGCGCATCGGCCAGTTCAGATCGATCACTGTAGGGGCCTACCAGAACTCGGTGCCAGGTTTCATTCCGGCGAGGACTGACGGTTTCAATACTGGCACTTAGATTCAGTAGCAGCAGTCTCGCACGGAGGCTATCGGCATCATGACTATTTTTAAAGGAGCCTACCTGTAGTAGGAACACTTCATCATCTGCCACGAGTGGCGTTGAGGTGTTGTTGGTGTCGGGGGTATCCGGAACAATAACTTCGGAGTCGCGCAACAGGGTGTAGAAGTCAAACCGGGGTTTGGGGCTGTCGTCGTCATGGGCGTCTTCTCGAGAGCCTACGTTTGCTTCACTCTGGGCTTTTGCTACGTCCTCTGGGGAAATTTCCGTCAGTTGCATCAATCCCATGATCAGAGCGCCCAGCAGTACGCCTGCTAGCAGCCAAAGCCAGCCGGGAGCACCCTGATGACCAGAATGTTTCTTGGTCTTACGGTTGGTGGTTCGGCGGCCGTTAGGCTTTTTGGCGTAGTCCCGGGTCATACTGTTGCCTGTAGTCCTGTTGTGGTCGCCATTGTATTGAGAAGCGGGCTTGTCTTCCAGAGCTTATATGAAGTCTGTCAGCGTCGATATTAAACACGGTTGATGCTATTCAAAGCGTGTCTGCGCTAGGTCATATCTTGAGGGTCAATATCCACCGACCAGCGGACTTTGTTGGCTAGTCGGGATTGTTCCAGTTCCTGACAGAGTATCGTCATCATTCTCTGTAGGGTGGGGCGCTCGGAGCAGATAATACTGAGTTGATGCCGGAATCGACCATTGCGTTTTTCCATCGGGGCGGGCAGCGGCCCCAAATAGCCGATTTTATCGGTGGCGGGTAACAATCGTTCCGCGCATTGTCGAACAAACTTAAGAAATTGCACGGCAGATGCGCTGTTGGCGGCTTCGGAACGAATCAGTGCCATGTGTCGGTAGGGGGGAAGTTGCGTCAGCTGTCGCTCTCTAATGAGTTCTTCACTAAACGCGTTGTAGCCTTGTTGAGTAAGCGTTGCTATTAAGGGGTGATCGCAGTGGTGGCTTTGCAGAACCACCGTGCCTGGCTTATCACCACGACCTGCGCGTCCAGCCACTTGGGTGATCAATTGCCCCATTTTTTCCGGTGCCCTGAAGTCGGGGCTGAATAATCCACCATCGGCATCCAGTATGGCCACCAGCGTAACGTTGGGGAAGTGGTGGCCTTTGGCCAGTAACTGAGTACCCACCAGAATGCAGGGTTCGCCACGATTAACCTGATCGACAATCGCCTGCATCGCTTGTTTGCCGCGAGTGGTATCGCGATCCACTCGGATAACCGGAGTGTTCGGGAACATCGCCTCAAGGGTTTCTTCGCTTTTCTCTGTACCTTGGCCAATACATTGCAGATGAGCACTGTGGCAAAACGAACAACTGGCGGGTACGGGTTCCATGTGTTCGCAGTGGTGACAGAGCAGCCGGTTTGGGCTTCGGTGAACAGTCAGCCTAGCCTCACAGCGATGACAGTTGGCGATCCAGCCACATTCGTGACAGCTGAGTGTTGGGGCAAAGCCTCGACGATTGAGAAAGACCAAGGCCTGATTACCAGCAGCCAGGGTGTCGGTGATGGCGTCAATTAATTCGCGGGAATAACCGCTGGATAAGTTGGCTTTACGTATATCAACCGGTTGCCAGCGGGGTTGCACTGCATTGCCCGGACGGCTTGAAAGCACCAGCTTTGTGTAGCGGTCTTGTTCACAGTTATACAGGGATTCCAGAGAAGGTGTGGCTGACCCCAGAATCAAGGGTATGGATTCTCGGTAGGCACGTATTACTGCCAGATCTCTGGCTGAGTAACGAAAGCCCTCCTGTTGTTTGAAAGAACTATCGTGCTCTTCATCGACAATCAGTAGCCCAGGAGACTTTAGCGGGGTAAAAATGGCAGATCGGGTTCCCAATACAATAGGCGCTTGGCCAGTGCGTGCTGCATTCCAGGCAAGGGCTCTTTCCCTATCGGTAAGGCCAGAATGCAGCACGGCAATGGGGCAGTTAAATCGCATCTGAAAGCGGCGCTGGGTTTGAGGTGTCAGACTGATTTCCGGGATTAGAATCAGAGCCTGTCGACCATAGCGCAGAATTTTTTCAATGGCCTGTAAATACACCTCCGTTTTACCACTCCCTGTTTCGCCATGAAGCAGGTAGGGGTTAAACCCATGCAGGTTGATATTATCCAGCGCTTGCTGCTGTTCCGGGTAGAGGGTTAGCGGTTGTTCAGATAGAAGATTCTCCACATCAAATATTGGGCTGTCTGGCTGAATCTTGACTGTTTCAATCAGCCCTTTTTGTTCCAGTTGTCGCAACACCGAGATGGAGGTGTCGAGCTGCTTAAAATCATCCCGGCTGGCTGTTTTTTTCTCCAGCAACAAGTTCTTCTGCAACAAGTTAAGCGCCTGCTGCTGCTTGGGTGCCCGGCTCAGAGCCGTATCTGGCAGGCCTTTACCCTGTTCGGTCAATTGCCAGTGTGTCTCATTTTTCTCTGGTATTGCTTCACCTTTACGCAGCAAAGCCGGCAGAGCACTACTAAGAGCATCGCCAATGGGGTGCTGGTAATAACTGGCAGCCCACTGGTACAACTCAAAGAGCTGTTGTGGCACTAATGGCTCTATATCAAGCACGCTATCAATGGGTTTTAACTTGGCTAGGGAAACACTGCTTTTCTGGCGGGTACTAACAATGATGCCCACGACCTTGCGCCTGCCAAAAGGGACTAGGACCCTTACCCCAGGCAACAGTGAGTTGGCGCCAGCTTCTGTGCTATTGGTTAGTGGTAAAGTGCTTGTTGGTAGGGTACTTGGAGGTAAATAGTCAAACAAACGCCGAAGGGGTGAAGGCACTGCAACCTGATAAATTGTAGGGGTTTTATTACTGATCATTACCGGTCATTATTACTTGTCGTTAGTCTTTGGTGGGTATTTGTTCGGATACCTTGAATGTCTATTGTTTTCTGGTAGTATGCGCCCTCCGTTTAGAAGGCGGCATATGGTGCTCAACAGTATGACGATTGGGTGGCGGTATGCAAGACATTGAGGCAAAGAGAAAATGAAAACTGAGATTCACCCAAATTACGGCACGCTGACAGCAACATGTAGCTGTGGCACAGTCATTGAAGTAGGCTCTACGCTGAGCGACAGCATCCACGTGGATGTGTGCTCCCAGTGTCACCCTTTCTATACCGGCAAGCAGAAAACTGCTGATAGCGGTGGCCGAATCGACCGCTTTAATAAGCGTTTTTCTGGTCGTCCCGCCAAATAATAACGCCATAATGTTTGCCTTTCGAGGCAGCCGAAAAGCGCTCCGAGCATCTGCTCTGAGCGCTGTTTTCATTTCTGGCTTATCTGCTTTTTGTTTGGTCGCTGGTTGTAGTGCGGACAGCGAATCACCTCAAAGCACGACTCAAAGCACGACTCAAAGCTCAATTCAAAAACCAAATCGTTGTACACCCTTTGCCAAAACCCAGACCGTTCGCGTCGCCAGCGTTTATGATGGGGATACCCTGACACTGTCTGATGGACGTAAGGTTCGGTTAGTGGGAATCAATGCCACTGAGATAGGTCGGGATGGTCAGCCGGACCAGCCCTTTTCCCGTCTTGCCCAAAAAGAAGTTAGCAGGTTTGTGCATCAAGCCCGCCGTATTGAATTGTTATTGGACGCTCAAACCAAAGATCACTATGGCCGTTGGTTGGGACATCTATACAACGAAGCGGGGGAAAACCTTGAGCAGTACTTATTGCAGCAGGGGCTGGCCTACCATGTCGCCATTCCGCCAAACCTAACCCTTGCCAAGTGCTTATCTAAAGCAGAACAACGGGGTAGGGATGCTCAGTTGGGTGTGTGGGACGACAGTATTCCACCCGTACCGGCCGGGCAGCTCAATCAAGGTGGCTTTCAACGAGTTCAGGGAAGAGTAACTAGAGTTCAAACAGCTAAGCACTGGCGGTTAGTGTTGGATAACAATATTACTGTGATACTTTATTCTGAGCATCAGCACCGATTCACCAAAATGTGGTTTGAGCATCTGCAGGGCCAGTATATTGAAGTTCAGGGTTGGGTATACCGTAGCAAGGGAAACTGGCGTATAAAGCTGGAAACGCCCTACGGAATCGAACAATTATAATGACATTGGACTGCTGAATTGGGTGGCCTTGGATTAGAATTATCGTTATTCTGGATTTTTGCTTCAGGCTTATGTTTAATCTCTCACCAGCAGACACAGAGATACTCAACCGGCATTAACTCTTTTGTCTATGAAAGACGCCAAGTAACCAACAATGGTTATGGTGTTTTTAATTTGATGATAAATTCCCTACTCCGTGCTTTTTTCGCCAACCCAAATAAGGAGAATGACTGATGATGAATGAGTATTACTCACAAGAAAATCATGGCCCCTATGATCTTTTTGACCTCGGTGATTTTCAGCTGGAGAGCGGTGGAACCCTACGTAACTGTCAGCTGGCCTATACGACCTTCGGTCAATTAAACCCCAATAAAGATAACGCTATATTGATGACAACCTGGTACTCGGGTACCAGCAAAATCATGGAGCAAGTTTACGTAGGACAGGGACGGGCAATTGATCCCGATAAGTATTTTGTCATCATCGTTAATCAGATAGGCAATGGTTTATCCACATCGCCTCACAATACATCAGGCCCATTAAGCGCGGCTAACTTTCCACATGTGAGAATTGGGGATGATGTTCGGGCGCAGCATATGTTAGTCACTGAAAAATATGGCATCGATTCCCTGGCCCTAGTGGTGGGAGGTTCGATGGGTGCACAGCAAACTTGGGAGTGGGCGGTACGCTACCCTGATATGGTCAAGCGAGCTGCTCCTATCGCGGGAACAGCCAAGAATACACCGCATGATTTTTTATTTGTAAAAACGTTAAACGAAGCGATTACGTCAGATCCGGCCTGGGAAGATGGTTATTATGCAGAACCTCATGCAGTGCATCGAGGATTGCGTCGACACGCCGATCTTTGGTCGGTGATGGGGTTTAGCACCGAAATGTTTAAAAAAGAGTTGTGGCGTCAACTCGGTTTTTCGTCCCTTGAAGATTTTTATGTGGGTTTTACTCAGGGTTATTTTTTATCCATGGACCCAAATGACCTACTCTGTCTTGCTTGGAAGTGGCAGCGCGGTGATGTCAGTAGAAATACTGGAGGTGATCTAGAAAAGGCTTTAGGGCTAATTACCGCCAAGATGTTTGTAATGCCCATTAGTACCGATATGTTCTTTCCTCCTAGGGATTGCGAAGATAATCAGAAGATGGTCGCAAATAGTGAGTTAAGGGTAGTTGAAACTGATTGGGGGCATTTGGGGCTTTTTGGTTTGGAGCCAAAATATGCAGAACAGGTAGATAGACACCTTAGTGAATTACTCGCCACCCCTGTGTAACAAGTACTATTTGGGCGGAGCCGCTACCAGAGAGTTATCTACCAGAGCGTCATCATGTCATCAGACCAGCCATCAAATAAGTCATCAAATAAGTCATCAGGCAAGCTCAACAGTATTGTTGCCGAAGCTCGTCGTTCACGGGAAGACCGAGAGATGGGTTACCGTGAGCGATCGCTTAAAATTTATCCTTGGGTTTGCGGCCGTTGTGCCCGTGAGTTTACCCGTCAAAATCTAAGTCAGTTAACGGTTCATCATCGTGATCACAATCATGACAATAATCCATCAGATGGTAGTAACTGGGAGCTATTGTGCCTCTATTGCCATGACAACGAACACTCACGCTACACCGAAGTGGAGCTTGGTAATACCTCAACGAATACAGAGAAAGCGGCTGCGACTCATAATCCCTTTGCGAGTCTTGGCGATATGTTGAAAGGTAAGAAATAGGATTAAAGAGGGCTTGAGGGGTTGGCTAGAGAAGTTGACTTCAGAGGTTAGTGCGAAGGCTTAACTCAAAGGTTTTTTCCTGGCCTGAAGATTTAATCCCCCCGATTTTTTGTTACTCGTGTTTCCTTCAGTGGGTTTCCGGGCCCCGCTACGTATTTTGTTCTTTATCCCAGATTTCTTGCCCTCAGAATGTTCGTTAGACTGTTTGCTACTATTCAGGCCAGTCTTGGGTTTATTGGGCTTCTTTGGTTTTTTGGGGCGAAGGTTTAGCTTTGATTCAGGGACGTTGTGGTTCGGCTCAAAACCATCAACCAATTTACGTATTAATAGCTGTTTTATCAGTCGTTCAATCTCTGTAAGTTCTTTGAATTCATCGGCGCTGACCAGTGAAATTGCCTGCCCTTTAGAGCCTGCCCGACCGGTGCGGCCAATACGATGTATATAATCTTCCGCTACGATGGGTAGGTCGAAATTAACGACCTGTGGCAGCTGATCAATATCCAATCCTCGTGCGGCCACATCGGTGGCAACTAAAATTTTAATCGACCCTTTTTGTGCGTCAGTCCGTTTAAAGTCAGCCAAGGTTTTAGTGCGGATGGCTTGGCTTTTATCACCATGAATTGCCGCAGCTTTAATACCCTCATTGTTCAAATAGTTGACAAGTTGGTTGGCCCCTTTTTTGGTTTTAGTAAAAACCAAAACTCTTTCCCATTTATTGTGCTGAATGAGCTCGGCAAGCAGTGCGGGCTTCTGCTTCTTGTCTACGGGATGAATCCACTGTTTGACGGTGACTGCGGTGGTGTTCCGTGGGTCGACGGAAATCTCAACAGGGTTGTTGACCAGACCTTTGGCCAGCTTGCGAATTTCGTCAGAAAATGTGGCGGAGAACATCAGATTTTGGCGCTGTTTTGGTAATATTGACAGAATTTTACTAATGTCCTGGATAAAGCCCATATCCAACATGCGGTCAGCCTCGTCCAACACCAGTACTTTCAGTTGTTTAAACTTCACCGCATTTTGGTTGTATAGATCCAACAAGCGTCCAGGTGTTGCCACCAGAATATCAACACCTTTGCGCAGCTTCATCATCTGAGGGTTGATTTTTACCCCGCCATATACCACAGCATAGCGCAGGGGCAAGTTTTTACCATAGGTGGCTACGCTATCTGCAACTTGTGCCGCCAGTTCGCGGGTGGGGGCTAATATCAGAGCACGTACTTGATTGGCTTGGGCGGGCTCACCTTTAGATAGCTTTTCTAGTATGGGTAGAGCAAAGCTTGCTGTTTTCCCAGTACCCGTTTGAGCCGCCGCCATCACATCTTTACCCTGCATTGCTGCCGGTATGGCCTTGGACTGAATGGGCGTGGGCGTGTCGTAGCCCTGTTCGGCGACAGCATCGAGGAGTGGGGCGGATAAGCCGAAGGCAGTAAAACTCATTAATGGATCTCTTGTCGCGAGCATGGGTAAGGATGTGATGCGATGATGAAGTATAAACGGTTAACCGTGTATTATTGACAGAATCTTGACGTGGCTTTTGGCGTAGCTCTCTGTATCGCCCATAGTGTTGAGCTCATGATAAGCTACGGCTGCTTGTCATCTACTTACTATCCAGGCTTGGAGGCCTCACATGAATAAAACTACCGTTCTAATTGGGATCTCGTTGATGGTATTACAATTACCCGTGAGCGCAGGAAGTTGGTGGGATACCGGTAAAAGTGTGTTGGATGGTATTGTTAACTCTGATACGGAGAGCGCTACCACCGGTACGGACGCCACGCTGTCGGGGCTGGGTGTTGACGATCTTAGCGTTCAAGATATCAGTGCGGGCCTTAAAGATGCGCTAAAAGTAGGCACGGAGAATGTGGTAAATCAACTGGGCAAGCCCGAGGGCTTCAATCTTGATGAGGCGATTCATATCCCGCTACCAGCTCAAATTCAACAGGCCAAGGCTTTGCTCGATACCGTGGGTATGGGCGGGATGATGGATGACCTGGAAACCAAGCTAAATCGTGGTGCAGAAGCTGCAACGCCAAAGGCCAAGGAACTGTTTTTGGCCGCTATCACCAATATGAGTATTGAAGATGCCAAGAAAATTTATAATGGTCCAGATGATTCAGCCACGAGCTATTTTAGAGAAAAGATGGGCCCGGAATTAGCGGATGAAATGCGCCCGGTGATTGAAAATAGTTTGAGTGAGGTGGGGGCTGTGCAAACCTACGACACCATTATGAGTAACTACAAAACCATCCCATTGGTGCCGGATATCAAAGCTGACCTCACGGAGTACACGATCAACAAAGGGATGGATGGGATTTTCTATTATCTGGCCAAGGAAGAAGCGGCTATTCGGAAAGATCCGGTCAAGCAAACTACCGCGTTGCTAAAGAAGGTATTTGGTCAGTAAACATCAGATTAGTCAGTCTATAGTTGATCAGTTTGTAGGCAGACCTGGAGAGCCCAGGGAATAATGGCATTTATTGTTAGCCATAATCCCGTGGGCCTTTGTCGTTATAGAGCAAACCTTTTGTTAGAACGAACCTTTTTTGAAGAACAAATCTTCCGGTTACTTCATACGCTCCAATGCATCTGCTACGCCCTTGCCATAGGCCGGGTCTGCTTTAGTGCAGTGATCAATATGCCGCTGTTGAATATCCTCGCTAGCACCGCCAACAGAGCATGCCGTATTCTCAAACAATACTTACTATTTCTCTGGTGTCATCAGGCGGAATAGGGCGCCGGGCTGAGAATAGTAGTCATTGTCTTCCCTGTGATTCCATCGGCCGGCTGCGCCTTCCAAGTCCAATGATGGTTCTGAAAAGTCAGGCTGCTCTTGCCACTCACCATAACTGTTAGGCTCATAGCCCAGGGTGCTTCCGTGGTTGCCATCCACTCTCATGGGACCGTCGCGGTGATAGCTATGAACTGGGCACCGTGGGGCATTAACCGGTATTTGATGATGGTTTACCCCCAATCTATAACGTTGCGCATCGCCGTAGGAAAATAAACGGCCTTGCAGCATTTTGTCTGGAGAAAAACCAATACCCGGTACCACATTGGCTGGATTAAATGCAGATTGTTCAACTTCAACAAAGAAGTTTTCAGGATTTCGGTTTAGTTCCATCACACCAACTTCAATGAGCGGATAGTCTGCATGTGGCCAGATATTGGTAAGATTAAACGGGTGGTATGAGCAGCTTGCCCCCTCTTTTTCGGGCATGACCTGAATCATCAGTTTCCAGCTAGGGAGGCCACTATTTTCTATACTCTCGTACAGATTTTTTGGGTGACTTTCCCTGTCTGTACCAATGACGGTTTCAGCTTCGGCATCAGTGAGATTTTTTATACCTTGCTGGCACTTAAAATGAAATTTAACCCAAACACGTTCGTTATCGGCATTGATCATGCTAAAAGTATGGCTACCAAAACCGTGCATATGACGGTAGCTAGCAGGAATACCTCTGTCGCTCATAACAATGGTGATTTGATGTAATGCTTCAGGAAGTGATGTCCAAAAATCCCAGTTATTCTGAGCGCTACGCATGTTTTTTTTGGGGTCGCGTTTCACCGCATGGTTTAAATCTGGGAATTTAAGTGGGTCGCGTAGAAAGAATACGGGTGTGTTGTTATCCACCAAATCCCAATTACCTTCCTCGGTGTAAAACTTAACAGCGAATCCACGAATATCTCGCTCGGCATCGGCGGCACCGCGTTCTCCAGCCACAGTCTTAAAACGAGCGAACAGTTCTGTTTGCTTGCCAATTTCACTGAAAATTTTGGCGCGGGTATAACGGGTAATATCGCCGGTTACTTTGAAAGAACCGTAGGCAGCAGATCCTTTGGCGTGCATACGTCGCTCTGGTATCACCTCTCGATCAAAGTGGGCGAGCTTTTCCTAGAACCACACATCTTGTAAAAGTTGAGGTCCTCGAGGACCTGCTGTCATCACATTTTGGTTATCAGCTACAGGGCAACCCGCAGCAGTAGTGAGTTTCTTTTTCATAGTAGCGCTCCTGCTCATAACCTGAATAATGTTGTCGAGAGGTTATCAAAGATAACGTTAGCTGTTTTAATTTATCGCTATTCGATGAGTGTATATTGTTTTCCGAGATTACGGGCTTGTAACGGTATTTGTAGGTGATATAGCAGAAAGCGTTCAGTCTCTAGGTTTTATTTACTCTGCCAGAATGGTTTGCATTATTGCTCGAAAATAGCTGCCGGGGATTTTGATGTGATCTGTTCTATTACCCGTGAGTGTTAATTGAAAGCTAGATGTCATTGCGTCAACAACATCGAAAAAATCCATGCTGACAGCGAGCTCCTCCTCATATTTACAGGTGACCGTATCGTTACAGGTAGGACCAGTTTTAGATAAGGTGACTAACGGTAACTTGTCGCCTCCTGCCGAAGCTGCACCGGTGTAGTTACGCCAATCGTCATCATTGTAAAGAGCAGTAATATAGAGCGTGTACTGCTCATCATCGTCGAGGTTTGTTGACCTGACTAAATAAATTTCAGAGAAATTTTCACCCAATGCGTCATTCGAGAGGGCAAAATTGGGACCATAAGCCACTTCTCCCTTCTTTGACTCGAGGGTCAATACAATATGGTCTTTTATTTCTTTTGAGGAGGCCCAGTTTATGCTGGTTTCTTTTGGTGTTTCCGCATAAGCCAGTAGTGCGCCAAGGATAAAAAGAACAAAGCTCAGCGTGAATAATTTCATCTATTAGTCTGATCTCATTTAATGTGAGTTATTTCTAAATTATGTAGGTAAAAATTTTGTTGCGGTGATACTCATCCATGACTACTAGCTCAGAGGTCGCGTACCGTGATTGGTTCACCTTTTGATCGTATCTAACTTAGGGCTGGTTAAGATCCCAGTTGTAATGGTTATCTATTCCTCCCTGAGGGTTGAGTAGATAGTGACGTAACTGCTTCTCTAAATCGGGCTCTGCGTATTGAATCAAGTGAGTTATAAGCGCTTGATCACTCTGACCAAAATCGTCCTTATACCAGTGATAAATACTGGACACATTGAGTTTTTCATTCTCGAAAGTTACGCCGCGCGGGTGATTCACATATTGGTGGGCAGCCTGTTCTAATAGGCTATGGGTATTAGTTGAGGTATAGGCGGAGGCCGACAGATTGGGGCAGCTAATACTGGCGCAATTAACGGCGTAATGAATGCGGTTGTCGTTAAATAATGGTCTCAGAATACCGTGTTCAATATCGTTGAGCGACAACTTATGCCCCTGAATATTGACCACCTTGTCATCCCAGGGACCAAAGCTAAAAATACTATCGCCAAGCTTGGTGATGGATTCCACGGGATAGTTCTTCAGGATGGCTTCTACGGTGAGTGCATTATAGAGGTTGATCCAATAAGCCTTTTGTTCTGCTTGGTTAAATGTTCTAGGGTTAAGCTGCTGCATCTGTTGTAGATAATGGCTTAGTTTCTTGCGATCTTCACTGCTGACTACAGCGTAGTCAAAGCGGTTAATACCACTGGGGTGTTCATCGTCCAGATAAATATCAAGAAGAGTTTGCCAGTCATTATGCTCAATAATACGGGTGCTACTCTCGTTGCTTACTGACCAAAATACCTGCAAGCTGCTGTCAGGAGCGGCTATAGATAGTTGTGAAAAAAAAGTAAATAGTGAGAACCAAACTAGGAGAAAAAGAGTACGAAGCGGTGGTTGAATGGCGGAATTAATATTCATTTTTTACTCTAATAGAAAGCGGTGTTCCCGGCGTGTTGGATTGTTGTGAATATCCATAATGACTGTCCTGTTGTCGAAACTGTCGCCAGCGAAGTTTGACTATCATCGATAAAATCCCAATGCCTGCACCAATGGTGCCTTTCACGGTACCACTGATTTTGGAATGACCAAGGCGGCATAAGGTATCAACGGGGTGCTCTTTTATAGACATCCCCTGTTGAATGGCTTTAATTTGCATCTCAATGGTCCAACCAAAACGTTTATCTTCCATGTCGAGTCGCTTTAGAGCGTCCTGGGATATAGCACGGAACGGACCCAGATCTGTGACCTTTTCCCCCCACAACCACTGAATTAGTACACTAGCGAGTTGGTTGCCAAAACGCTGAGACAGGGTGAGAGCACCTTGCTCCATATGGCCAAGAGTGCGAGAGCCAATAGCCAGGTCTGCACCGTTAGCCGTAGCGTGGATCAGAGGTATTGCCTGTGTGGCAAGAAATGCATTATCGCCATCTATGAACAACAGAATATCCGCACTGCGGGCTTCTTCTAGGGCGCCCAGGCAAGCAGCGCCGTAACCCGGCTGAGGCTGGATAACTACTCGCGCGCCCGCTTGACGGGCAATGGCGGCGGTATTATCAGTTGAGCCATTATCACAGACCACAATATCATCGATGATTGCGTTGCCATTACCATCACGCAATACCTGCAGGTCGTTGATGACCAGCCTTATGGCTTTAGCTTCATCCCGAGCTGGAATGATGCAAATAATGCGTTTTTTCTGATACATCAACTTGGTCCTCGAGCAAGGTTATTCACGGGGGCCAAAATATTTCTCTAAATAATGTACAACGGCTGAACTCTCTTTCTCACTCAAGAGTGCCATCAACTGCTGATCGGAGCAGAGCTGCTGGATAAAATCCTCAGCTTTGGCAGCATCAAGGACGGTATCTGACAATGGACACGTAGCGCATGCTAACTTTCGATGATAGGTAACCTTGCCAAGGTGATATGGATCATCCAATGAGGGCGGAGCCATATTAATAGAGGCCGATGCTATAGAAGCGGGTAGAGCCAGTGCGATTGACAATAGCAGTGCGGGTATACCGAAAAATCGGATTTTCATTGTGCTTCTCGCCTAGTTGTTGAAAGTTGTGAATGACCCGCCTTGTGAGCTGTATAGAGTGTGGGTTGGAGGAATAGTTCTACCCTTTGATCATGATAGGATGTTTTTATAAGCTCATCATGGCACGATCTGCATCATTTTATTCATACTCCTCCTTTGACAGCGGGGAATTCACACCCTACATGAGGTATCTTGTTATTCATCGCAGGAATAAATGATCCTAGATGAAAGGTTCTTAAATGAGAGGTGCTAATTCTGAAAAAAACAACAGAGGTGATGCCCATTTTGTGCGTGTAAAGAGCTTGGGTTTGACATGGCATTTGGATGGCGCAGGCTTCGTATGCGCTATTGCTTATGGCGTATTGGCTTGGTTTTCATTGCAGCCAGAGTTTCTTTCTCTAGGGCTGTTTTATGGCCTCTTGAGTATTTGCCTAGCCGCTACGCTCGTTGCCTTTCGAGGAGCCAGTGAGCAACCCCTAACACCCCTACGGTTATTATTATGGGCAGGCTGTTTTCATGTCATAGGTGTACTAGGCGACCCGTTGTGGGAAGACGATTTTTTTCGCTACCTTTGGGATGGCTATCGTTTTTATGAGACCGGTTCTCCCTATGGAATAGCCCCCGCCACATTTTTTGGTGATGGAACAATCCCAACAATTTTTCAAGGATTGTTGGCTAGAATTAACTACCCAGATGTGCAAACTATTTATGGCCCTACCCTGCAATACACTTTTCTGTTGAGTCACCTTTTATCTCCCGCAACAGTTTGGGTGCTTCAATTATTGTACGCTTTGGTAGACATGGTGCTAATCCTGTTGTTATTGCGCCTGGCCAGTATTCGCTGGGTGTTGCTCTACGCTTGGTCCCCATTGGTCATTAAAGAGCTAGCTTTTACCGCCCACCCCGATGGCGTAGGGGTTTTATTGCTAATGGCAGCGCTGTTTTGTCGGCAGCAAAAGATGTATGCCATTGCTGCTGGGTTGTTGGCATTAAGCGTGGGGGCAAAGGTATTTGCTTTGTTATTAGTACCCTTTGTGTTGTGGCGATTGTCGCTGCGTTATTGGGTGATATTTGCCTTAGTGTTGACTGCATTGTATGGCCCCTTTGTTTGGTTGGGCGCATCGGATACAGGGGGGCTATTAGTCTTTACCAAAGAGTGGCAGTTTAATAGCTCCCTTTATGCTCTATTGCTTCAGTGGTTTGAGCCGTTGAGTGTGAAACTGATGTTAGGTTCTGTTTTTTTGGGTGTGTATATCGGACTGTTCTGGCAGCACAGTAAGGCTGCAAATTGGCAGATGCCACGCGGCGATATTATATTTGGTGTGTTTTTATTGGTTGCCCCAGTGGTTAACGCTTGGTATCTGATTTGGCTTCTGCCATTCGCGGTGATCTTCCCCAGACTGTGGAGCTGGACGTTTTCAGTGAGTGTGTTGTTGTCCTATGCCATTGGTATCAATATGGATTCTACTGACGTCGAACCGTTCTTAATGCCTCTCTGGGCAGTTCTGCTGGAGTACGGTGCGGTGTTGGGTGCAGTGTGTTTGGATATCTGGATAAGAGCGACAGGGTGCAATTGTTTCAGTGGCTCTGCTGTTACTTTAAACAAATCAAGTTCTTGACATTTAGAGTTGTTAAATAACTACAAAGTAGATTATGGTTATTGCCAAAATATTATTCACGTCATTATGACAAGAGGGTTATCGTAGTGACGTTGAGGTGTGTGCTTATATAAAAAGAGTTAGAAATTTGTACATAAGAAAATTAAGAATTTCGCTTTTTAATTGCTTTATCGTTTGAATTAATAAGCTGAGTAGTCGCGGTTGGGGGTGCCCACAATAGGCGCTCCCTTTTTGCTTAACTACTTGGCCTGATTTGTGTAAGTCTGGGTAAGGAGGAAGTGCTGATGATGAAATTAGGTATACCTAAAGAAATTTTTCTGGATGAGCGGCGGGTCGCAGCGACCCCCGCTTCTGTTCAGAAGTTAATCAAACTGGGGTACGAAGTCGTAGTGCAGTCTGGCGCAGGTGAACCAGCACACTATGATGACGATGCTTATATGGCCGCTGGGGCAGCTATCTCGGTAGATGCTCCCTCTCTCTGGGAGCAGTCAGACTTTATCTTAAAAGTTCGGGCTCCAATGATGAATCCGGCTCTGGATAGACATGAAGTTGACATGATGAAGGAGGGTGCCTATCTCGTCAGCTACATTTGGCCCGCCCAAAGTCCTGAATTACTAGAACAGCTTGCTGAAAAGAAAGCCACCGTTTTTGCCATCGATAGTCTTCCTCGTATCAGTCGCGCACAAAAAATGGATGCCCTCAGTGCGATGGCCAACATTGCTGGTTACCGAGCCGTTATTGAGGCAGCGAATCATTTTGGCCGTTTCTTTACTGGTCAAGTCACTGCGGCGGGTAAAGTTCCTCCGGCGAAAGTGATGGTTATTGGTGCTGGTGTGGCGGGTTTAGCTGCAGTCGGTACAGCGAACAGTATGGGCGCTATTGTCCGCGCCTTTGATACTCGACTGGAAGTGAAAGAACAAGTTGAAAGTATGGGTGCCGAATTCCTTGAATTGGATTTTGCTGATGAAGACGGCAGTGGTGGTGGTGGTTACGCCAAGCAAATGAGTGACGAGTTTATCGCAGCAGAAATGGCGCTGTTTGCTGAACAGGCCAAAGAAGTCGATATTATTATCACTACTGCACTGATTCCCGGCAGACCTGCTCCCAAGTTAATTACGGCTGCCATGGTTCAATCCATGAAGCCGGGTAGTGTGGTTGTCGATTTGGCCTCAGAGCGAGGCGGTAACTGTGAACTCACTGTGCCAGGTCAGGTAGCAGTGGATCATGATGTTACCCTGATTGGCTATACCGATTTACCCAGCCGTATGGCGAAAGTCTCCAGCGACCTCTATTCCAATAACTTAGTACATTTGCTGTCTGATATGACGCCGGAAAAAGATGGTCAGCCACAAGTGGATATGGAGGATACCGTGATTCGTGGTGTCACCGTGGTTAACAACAGTGAAATTACCTGGCCGCCACCCAAAATCGAGGTACCGGTGACAGCGCCACCGCCTCCGGGAACAGAGGAGCCGTCACCCGCAGGAGCACAGGTAAGCGAGCCCTCATTTATCAAGAAATGGTTGGGTAAAGGCTCGGTGCTAGCCATAACCGTTGCAGCCCTGTTGGGGATAGGTGGTTATGCTCCCGAGAGTTTCCTTACCCATTTCACGGTCTTCGTGTTGGCCTGCTTTATCGGCTATCAGGTGGTTTGGAATGTGACAGCATCACTGCATACCCCTCTAATGAGTGTGACCAATGCGATTAGTGGCATCATCGTGATAGGGGCCATTCTTCATTTGGTCCAAGCTGGGAATATTGCCGTTGGTATTATGTCCTTTGTGGCAGTACTGATTGCAACGATAAATATAGCGGGTGGGTTCAGAGTAACCCATCGTATGCTCAAAATGTTCCGCAAATAGGAGACACCGATCATGAGCGCAGGATTTGTCAGTGTGGCCTATGTTGTGGCCAGTATATTATTCATTCTCAGCCTCGGTGGGTTGAGTCATCAGGAATCAGCACGGCGCGGTAACTTCTTTGGAATTGCCGGCATTATTATTGCCTTGGTTGCCACTATCGCCAGCGTCAGTATGGGTGCCGGTGGTATTGCTTCCATCGTCATCGCCATACTTATTGGTGCCTCAGCCGGGATGTTTCTTGCTAACCGAGTAGAAATGACTCAAATGCCTCAGCTAGTGGCATTGCTGCACAGCTTTGTTGGTTTGGCTGCGGTCTTCGTTGGGTTTGCGGGTTATCTCGACCCGTTGGTGACAACCCACGGCGCAGAGCACACCATTAAGTTGGTAGAAGTATTCCTTGGTGTTTTCATTGGTTCTATCACGTTTACCGGTTCTTTGATTGCCTGTGGCAAGCTAGATGCTCGTATTTCCAGTGCAGCGTTGACGCTGCCGGGTCGTCATATCATGAACCTGGGAGCACTTGGTTTTACGGTGTTATTGGGTGCGTGGTTCCTGGGCGCTGACAGCGTTACCGAAGGCATGTTTCCTTTGATTGTGATGACTGTGGTCGCTGGCGTTTTAGGCGTCCATCTTATTTTGGCCATCGGTGGTGCGGATATGCCCGTTGTGGTGTCCATGCTGAATAGTTACTCCGGTTGGGCTGCAGCATCCATTGGCTTTATGTTGGGTAATGATCTGTTGATCGTGACCGGTGCTTTGGTGGGTAGTAGTGGTGCTATTCTGAGTTACATCATGTGTCGGGCGATGAATCGTTCGTTCATGAGCGTTATCCTTGGCGGCTTTGGTCAAACTACAAGTGGCCCTGCCGCTGTGGTCGATTCGGATCTGACCGTACAGGAGTCCTCAATAGATGATGTCTGTGAGGAATTAAGTAATTCGGACGCCGTCATCATCGTACCGGGTTACGGTATGGCTGTAGCACAAGCCCAAACTGCGGTGGGTGAAATTACCAAGCTGCTGCGGGATCGGGGTATTACGGTACGTTTTGGTATCCATCCTGTGGCTGGTCGCTTGCCTGGACACATGAACGTGTTGTTGGCCGAGGCAAAAGTGCCTTATGACATTGTGCTGGAAATGGATGAGATTAACGACGACTTCCCTTCCACCGATGTTGTTCTGGTTATTGGTGCCAACGACACCGTTAACCCCGCTGCTATGGATGACCCAAACAGCCCAATTGCGGGTATGCCTGTTCTGGAAGTCTGGAAAGCTCGTCAGGTAGTAGTGCTCAAGCGTGGTATGGCCTCTGGTTATGCGGGTGTGGAAAATCCACTCTTCTTTAAGGAGAATACCCGTATGCTCTTTGGTGATGCAAAGGAAACGGTTGATAAATTACTGGGTGGCCTACGGTCTGCCTAATCTCTCCAGACTGAGCCTGCCCATTTTCGGAGCTCCCGAGAATGGGTAGATTCAATTATTTTAAAAACTCCCTCTAAATCTTATCGGTTGTAGCTTTTAGTGCCTCTAGTGTAGAGGATTGAGGCTTACGCCTGTTCTAGAGGTTAGGATTAACAGAAAATGCGAGATAAGTGGTGGGGGGAGAAACGAGCAAAAGGTATAAATTCTACAAAATAATGTTGATATGTGAAAATATGCACTTTCTTCGTGGTACTCAGGCAAGTACTCCGAACACCTTTCTAGGTCGTTTTCCAGTTATACATTGAGGTAGAGAGGGAAGGGTTGGCTCTCATACTGGCTTGGTGGTTTTGATTTGTATCAAATAACCAGGCTTTCTGCACTGTAGTTTTTTTACAACCTGTAAAGTTCGAACGTTTTTCTGTATGATCTTCACCCAGAATTTACAAGATTTAGCCCATCAGTGACCTGTAGTTATTTTGAGGCCATTCAGACGATTGAGAGAGGGAGTGATATGACCGAACAACAAGCCAAAATCATTTATACCATTACAGACGAAGCGCCAGCACTGGCAACGTATTCTTTACTTCCCATCGTTAAGTTATTCACTGCTACCGCGGATATTGACGTGGAGACCAGCGACATATCACTCGCTGCACGAATTCTCTCAGCCTTTCCTGAAAGTTTATCTGATGATCAAAAAGTACCGGATACTCTCAGTGAGCTAGGTGAGCTGACTCAAGACCCTAACGCCAATATCATCAAATTGCCGAATGTCAGTGCCTCTATCCCTCAGTTGATTGAAGCTATCACCGAACTGCAGTCACATGGTTACGCTATTCCGGCATACCCAGAAGTACCCAAAAATGCAGAAGAAGAAGCCATTAAAGCGAGCTACTCCAAAATATTGGGCAGTGCGGTAAACCCTGTTTTACGCGAGGGTAATTCTGATCGACGTGCTCCGGCAGCGGTGAAGCAATATGCGCGAAACCATCCCCACTCCATGGGGAAATGGAGTCAGTCATCGAGAACACACGTTGCCCATATGCGCAGCGGTGATTTTTATCACAGTGATATCGCCACCACTATGGATAAAGCCGATACCCTGAAAATAGAATTAGTTGAGAACGATGGAAAAGTAACCGTTCTAAAGGAAAATATTGCTGTACAGGAAGGCGAAATTATCAGCGCTATGTATATGAGCACAAGGGCGCTACGTAAGTTTCTGGATGAGGAAATGGAGGGTGCTAGAAAAGGTAATATGTTGTTTTCACTGCATCTAAAAGCCACCATGATGAAGGTTTCTGACCCTATTATTTTTGGTCATGCGGTAACGGTTTATTTTAAGGATGCCTTTGAAAAATATGCTAAAACGCTTAAAGAGCTGGATATTAACCCCAATGATGGTATAGGTAGTGTCTTGCGAAAAATTGACAATTTGCCCTATTCAAAACGGGTAGAAGTTGAAGACGCTTTCCGTCGCTGTTACGAAACACGTCCAGAAATGGCCATGGTCGACTCCGATAAAGGTATTACCAACTTACATGTACCTAGCGATGTGATTGTAGATGCCTCAATGCCAGCGATGATTCGCAGTGGCGGCATGATGTGGAATGCCCACGGTAAGTTGAAAGATACAAAAGCGGTAATACCAGATAGCTGTTATGCCACTATTTACCAAGAAGTGATCAACTTCTGTAAGCACCATGATGCCTTCGACCCAACCACAATGGGAACGGTTCCCAACGTGGGCTTGATGGCCCAAAAAGCAGAAGAATACGGTTCACACGATAAAACTTTCGAGGTTCCAGCTGATGGGACGATGCGTATTGTGGACCAAAGTGGCAACGTGCTCCTTCAACACGAAGGTGTTGGCGAAAGCGACATTTGGCGCATGTGTCAGGCTAAAGATGCGCCTATCCAAGATTGGGTGAAATTGGCGGTAACACGGGCACGCGCAAGTGGAATGCCTACAGTTTTTTGGCTGGATGAGAAACGTGGTCACGATGCTCAAATGATAAAAAAGGTACAGAAATACCTGAAAGATCACGATACCGAGGGTCTCAGAATCTTTATTCTCACGCCAGATAGAGCTATTCGCTTCACCATGGAGCGCTTGAGACATGGCAAAGATACGATTTCCGTTACGGGTAATGTATTACGAGATTATCTGACAGACCTGTTCCCTATTTTGGAATTGGGCACCAGTGCAAAAATGCTGTCTATTGTGCCGCTGATGGCCGGGGGAGGGCTGTTTGAAACTGGCGCTGGAGGTTCTGCTCCCAAGCACGTGCAACAATTTGCAGAAGAAGGTCACTTGCGTTGGGATTCATTGGGTGAGTTCTTGGCGCTTGCGGTCTCACTGGAAGAAGTGGCTGCCAAAACGGGTAATGCGAAAGCACAGATTCTGGCCAACACATTGGATCAAGCCACTGGAAAGTTCTTGGAGAATGGCAAGTCGCCTTCACGTAAAGTGAGGCAGCTGGACAACAGAGGAAGCCACTTCTACTTGGCGCTTTATTGGGCTCAGGCATTGGCTGAGCAAACAGAAGATACCGAACTTCAAACTGCCTTCACCAAGCTTGCACAGGATCTTAGCGATAATGAACAAAAAATTATCGATGAACTCAATACTGCTCAGGGACACCCTGTAGATATGGGAGGGTATTACCAACCAAATCCGGAAAAAGTTGAGGCAGCAATGCGTCCTAGCACTACGTTGAATGATTTGTTGGGAAAGGCACTTTAAGTTGTATTGATATCTAATGTAGATCATAGCTTAGTATTAAGAAGCCCCTATCACTGAATCAGCGATAGGGGTTTTTTGTTTTAGAGTGATTGTTTTTTTAAATATTGATATGATTTTTGTGTTAATTTATTTCTCAACATGATTTAAGTAAGACCATTATTATTTTCAATTTTACTAAGAAGTTTACAAGCCAATAGGCTATGACTATAAAGAATGCGATGTTGCTTATTCTAGTATCCCCTCGGCAAAGGGATACTGACACTGTTAATTTTGTAGCGCATAACGTATCAGGAGATAAGTATGGCCAGTAATCGTGGGATGACGATCTACTTTACTGATGGAAACAAAGCATGTTTTGATTTTCCAGAACAGATGAACCCTTCCACCGTCACAAAGCAGACGGAAGATCTCTTAAAGGGTAATTACATCATGATCGAGGCAGATGGAGCGTTGTTTCTCTACCCGCTCTATAACATTAGATCCATACAGATATATCCAGTACCTGAGGTTCTACCAGCTAATGTAGTAAGGAATGCAAGGCTGTTGTCATAAGGGTTCTCGCTCTTGGTAGGTTTGTGCTCGAAGATATAAAGCACTTCGTACGAAGATTACTTCAGGGGTGAATTGATAAGCGCTTTCCCACATTTAGATATGAATTTTTTGTAGGGTCGTATTTGTGATGCGGGATTAAGAATGTCTAGGGCTAAGTCCAGAAACCAAAAAGGCCTGCGATTGGTCGCAGGCCTTTAGAATGGTGGTGCCCAGAGACGGCGTTGCCATTTTTACTCTAAAACCCTCTGCATGTATTGGTATACATAGCTTTATCGTTTATATTATACTAACCTTAAACAGCAAATAGGCTACATTCTAGGCTACATTTGCATAAATGGTTAGTATTTATGAATGAATTACCTAGGTACGTTAAGTTAAAGAACGGAATTAATCTTTCCTACCAGCGAAGGGTTTCAAAACAACTTTGTGATGCTACTGGTTGTAGTCAGCACTATCACCAATCACTAGGTTTGAAACTCGGGGCTACTCCTACTCAAATTCATAATGCTCTATCGAAAGCGCATGAAGCCTATGATGTTCATGTGAAGATGCTATCTAACAGCTCTCCAGATGCTCTAGATGATACTGAGCTAGACCTTGCTGCTGCGGCATTACTCAGAAGAATCAGACACAAACCATCAGAGTTCGCTTGGTTGCAGCCTAGAGTTGATGCCATCGATAAAGCCTCTATAGCTGTATTTGGTAACGATGAAGATATATGGAGCTTACAAACAGAGCAGAAATACTGGAAATCTAAAGGCGTGAGTTTAAACAGAGAACAGAC
>Ga0209631_10000121_pt1 | contig 98879 bp, 87 predicted proteins | sample COG_08_FD_184752 | JGI IMG/M metagenome (GOLD analysis project Ga0209631, IMG submission 184752) | Pelagic Microbial community sample from North Sea - COGITO 998_met_08 (SPAdes) (version 2) | ecosystem: Environmental > Aquatic > Marine > Neritic zone/Coastal water | place: Helgoland, sampling...
AAATTATCTAGTAAATCTAAATTAAAGCGCATGGCAGGCTACCATGGCTGAATGGATTGTCGCACATTGTCACGCTAACGCGGAAAACAAGGCTGAAGTCCATTTAACACGACAGGGATTTGAGGTTTATTTCCCAAAAATTCAAACAACTCGCCGCCATGCCAGGCGCATTGAATTAGTAGTGCGCCCACTATTCCCACGCTATCTCTTCATTTGTTTTGATAAAAATTCAACACACTGGCGACCGATACGTTCGACTGTTGGCGTAAGCGACCTTTTAACAGCTGGGGAACGACCATTGGTAGCTCCCGCGCTTGTCATAGAACAATTACGCCAACGCGAAGATAAAAACGGTCTATTTTCTTGTGCCGAAGTGAGGCCGTACAACAGAGGGGACCCTATAAAATTCACCAAAGGCCCACTTGCGGAGTATTCAGGTGTCTTTGAACACATGAACGATAGTCAACGTGTCGCCGTCCTGCTTGAGATAATGGGCAGAAAGGTGAAGACACTAGTTCCGGTGGGAGCTATCCGTCGAGCTATTTGAACACCTTCAACGGTTAAAAATTGAGTTGCTGTCCGCAGGGTTAATTCCACTGCACAAACAAACCATGAAAACTCATACCCTTCATTTTAAAAACTATTTCATGACCCGTTTTGTGCGTCATTTTCTCCTACATTACACTTGAACCAAAATTACAGTAATAAACAGGGTCTTAAAAAAAGTTTCCAAATAAAAAAATTGTTTAAATGATTTTCTGGTGGAAATATTCATTTTAAGTTATTGGGTTGCTATAGAAACTATATGCAAATAGCGTAGTATTCTTTATCCTAACAAAACGAACTACAATATCAATAATTAGGTTTCTGGGTAATAAAGAACCGGGCAGTATCGTATTCGATCGCCTTCTTGAGCCAGGAAGCAGTCTTGTAGTTCTCGATTTCTGCAAAAATGCTGGCCTTAACTGGAAATCCAAAATCAGCAACTTTTCCATTCCTCATCAATCCAATATATACATTGGGATATTCAAGATATTGTATAAGTTCTTCAAAAGAGTTTGACGCTCTCAATTGCTTACGCACTGGGACGCTCCAAAAATCTAAATCTTTCAGAAACTCACCGCCCAGATAAAGCCTCAAAGAAGTTCCTGGTTCGTAATAAACATACATAACTGGAGTGTTAATAACTTCTAGAAGTTCATCTGCTGATAATTCACGTTGAAGGGCAGAAACGATCTCTCTATCAGGGATGCTTTTCCGGAAAACCTGCTCAAGGCTTTTTTCTAAAGTATCCTTATAAAACCTATCAATATTTATTTTATCATTCACCATCCATCCGAGAACAACAGTCATAAACAGCAACAATGCCAAAGCCATTTGGCTGTACTGGCGACCTAACATCATTCTAAACTGACCTAATTCCAAATGAGTAAGAAGATATGCTGGGTACCAAGCAAAGAAAAAAATACCAAGCATATAGGGTTTTGAGTAAGTTGCATTTGTTCTGTAACCCGTCAGGATTTGCAAGGCCAACGGGGCAACTAACACTACAAAGGGCGAAAAAATAGAAATCACCCATTTTTTGTTTATTTTTTTCCCCTCGTATGCCCGCCAAATCACAATTGCTAGTACTAATATATAGAGGGCGCGAATGCTGATAGCGCTGAGACTTGCATCACTAGAATCAATCAAACCCCAATCAGTTAGCGAGCCAAAAAAGAGCTCTTTAAAAGTCCATGGCCGTTGTTGCAACTGCCAAGAACCGGGATAATATTGGGTAAGGCCTCCAAACAAGTAATAGAGCTCTCGTAGTGACAGAGTACACCACATAGCCACCACTACAAACCATGGTTTAAAACCCCAATCCTTTTGGGTTTCCCGTGACGCAAAAAAGCAAAAGGTGATAATAAAAGCCGAATAAAAAGCACCATAGTGGCGGGAAAAAACAAGAAATATTGATGCCACCGCGCCGATAAGAAAAGCTCTCTCAATGCGAGAGCCTTGGCTAATATAAAAACAAACAAGAGCACCACCTAAATACATCAGAACATCACCCCAATTGCCACCAAGAGAAGTTCTGAAAAAAGAGTTAAAGGCAAAGTTGATTAAAATAAGAAACAGTAAGGCAAGCAAAGCTATTTTATGGTCTCTGATGCTACTGGCTAAAATGGCAACCGTTAAAATTGTCGCCGCAATTGATCCCGCATTAAAAGCTGGATAAACCTCACCTATCCCAATCCACCCAGACAGAGCGACCAGACCCAGTAAATCAACTGGATAAAAAAGAGACGTCATCAGCCCTTCTCCAAAAGCTGTATCTTCAATCGTTATAAAACGTCCTATTGAAAAAGATTCCTGAATGTAGAGAGGAATTACGCCATGATGAGAGGAAAAACCAGAATCTGGAAAAGGGTGCAGGATATTTCCGGCCCAAATTATAGCACTCAGAAAAATTAGAACAAAAATATAGGTTTTTTCATACCTTATATATCTTACGGGCAAGCGAAAACACAACCGTCGAAGTGCCAAACAAATGACTAGAATAAATATAAGAGCTAGATATCCAAACCAGCTTATTGGTAATTCAAAAGCACGAGATAAGAAAATTGTTAAATTCGTACTCCCAGATAGAACAATAAATCCCCAAACTGAGCCTTCAACCCATTGACGACGAAAACTAATTCCAATAAGGGCGGAAAGCAGCAAGAACAAACCAGTATACATGGCTGTAATGAACTGTGGTTCTTTGAAAAAAAAATAATCTAAAATAATCATTGCCAGCACATGTTTAAGCTGAAGATGGGTTAACTTTAGTTGGCGTGACTATTTTGCTAAGTCATAGTCTATGATAAACTTACATGTATAAAATTGCCAGGCCATCATAATCTAAAAAAATCACAGCAAATGTAACTTTCTAAAATCAACTATTAAGCCTTTTGAATAGATTAAGAAGTGAAATGGCTAAGAGAATTGGGACCCGCACAAATTCTGAAGCCACAAAACTCTCGAAAATAGAAAAAATTAAATCTTAAATGTCCACTTTGCTAACTATTCATATTTTATATTTAGGGTAATTTAATGGTTAAATATTTATGTCATGTTTTGAGACAATGCAACAAACAATAAGGTTAATTAAAATCTACCTGTCATTGTCTAAGATTGAATCACTTGAGATCTAATCACATTTAAATTTTTTGAAAGCTGTTTTTTTAAATTAAGAAAATGAACCCCTGAAAAGAGCGTTTAGTTTGACAAATAGTTTGTTTAAGCATATGTGTTCGTATCATGAACGCTCACCTTAAACATCTAAAATTTTCGCACTTGATCATTTTTCTTTTTTAATTCTAATCAGGGCTACAATCACTCTAACTTTTTTTGTTAAGCGTTAGCTTCCCACATTAATAAATATATTTGTTTAAAGGTGGGCAATATAATATGACACAGTGCACCGGTATGATATTTCACCCGGAGTGCGGTAGCGTGCTTCAGGGCACCTTCAAACAAAATATAAAATATCCCAAATGAAAAAAAATAATGCCAAACACAAAAAAACTGCTCTTATTTGTTCTTTAATTAAACAATTAGTGAAAGATATTACATAAGCTCAAATTGATAGTGGTTGTAATTTGAGCATTTCCCAAAAACACAATGTATTGTGCTTCTTATATAATAGTAACGAAATTGAAGGCCACTTCTTAATTTTAACACCAAGTAGTTCACACTTATTAAGTGTTTTGAGATCCATAATTACTTTTCAACTATTTAAATTAAATATTTAGAGTCCATAAAATGAATTTAAGTGGAAAATCTATACTTATCACGGGTGCAACCGGTTCGTTTGGTCAAAAATTTATTCGAACTATTCTTGAACGCTATGAGCCGACCCGAGTAGTTGTTTACTCACGCGACGAGTTAAAGCAGCACAATATGCAACAGAGTTTGCCTCAAATTGGCCCTATGCGGTATTTTATTGGTGATGTTAGAGATGAAAGTCGGCTCGAAATGGCTTTAAGGGGTGTCGATACAGTAATACACGCCGCCGCTCTTAAACAAGTGCCAGCCGCCGAGTACAATCCTTTTGAATGCGTGCGCACTAATATTCACGGTGCTGAAAATATAGTCAACGCAGCAATCCGGACAGGCGTAGAGAGAGTAATTGCACTTTCAACCGACAAAGCAGCTAACCCAATAAATTTATACGGAGCTACAAAGTTAGCTTCCGACAAAATTTTCATAGCAGGAAACAATTTAAGTCCAACAGGTGGCACTAAATTCTCAGTAGTTCGTTATGGAAATGTATTAGGCAGCCGAGGAAGTGTATTGCCGCTCTTCAACAAACTAGTTGAGGCTGGAGAAACCACATTACCCATTACAGATGGCCGAATGACACGATTTTGGATTACTCTGCAGCAGGGTGTAGATTTTGTTCTCGAATCACTCGACCGCATGCATGGCGGTGAAATATTCATCCCCAAATTGCCCAGCATGCGAATTACCGATCTAGCACAAGCAGTTCTTCCCGGTTGTAAGCTTAGAACAATCGGCATCCGCCCCGGCGAAAAATTACACGAGGTAATGATTCCACTGGAAGAAGCCCGTGTCACATTAGAATTAGGGAGCCAATATCTAATTGAACCGGCTTTTTCATTCTGGAGTAGTGAAAATTATATAGATCAACATAAAGGCTCTAGAGTCGATGAAAACTTTGAATACAGTTCAAATACAAATAAGGACTGGATCTCCACTGAAGAACTTCGTGAAATAATTGCAAAACTCTAATCCACAGATTTCTCAGCTAGTTTTGGGAACTGCACAATTAGGATTAAAATACGGCATTGCGAATAACAAAGGCCAACTAGGTCAGCATAAAGCTGAAGAGATTCTCAATTTTGCATGGAATTCGGGCATTAGAAATCTTGATACAGCCCAAGCTTACGGCAACAGTGAAGAAGTAATTGGCAGTTTTTCAAGAGCTAACCCCAACAAAATATTTAACGTAATCACCAAATTACCCCCCAATATTAATTACAAAAACAGCAGAGAGATTCGTCTTGCTAACAATACAAGCTGGGGCCGCTTGGGTGTTCCTCCAGGAGATATTCTTATTCACGATGCCAAATTACTTAATGATTGGGATGGCATTTTAGGGAAAACACTCACTTCTATGATCAATAATAGTGAAGTAAAAGGTATCGGAGTTTCAGTCTATGAGCCAGATGAATTCCAAAAAGCTCTGACCATACCCGAGATAACATCTATACAGGCACCATTTAATGTATTTGACCGTCGCCTTCTGGATGCAGGACTTTTAACTCAAGCTACAAAATTAAAAAAGAAAGTATTCATTAGAAGTATTTTTTTACAAGGCCTACTGCTCTTACGACCTGAAGAACTGCCCTCTAAAATGTCTTTTGCATTGCCTACTCTGATACGCTGGCAAAAACTCTGTCAAAACAATTTTGTCTCTCCACTAAAAGCCTCCCTCGGATACGTTTTGAGCAAAGCACCAAATTTATCATTTGTCATAGGTTCTGAAACAGAAAAACAAATATATGAAAACCTTTTAATCATCAGAGAACCAGCCCTAAACCCTAATTTTTTAAAAGCGCTGAACAGTTTTCAAATTGATGACCCCCGTATATACAGTCCGGCAAACTGGTGATGAGCAACATAAAAGTCATGAATAAAACTTTTCAGCCAATCAATTCACCAATCAAAAGAGCTGAAGGGTTTATTTTACAACACGGAATGCTTGAGAATTTTTTCCAATTAATTATGTACTATACCAAGGATATAATATGACTTCTGAGGTCCTTGCTATTATACAAGCACGGATGTCTTCAACCCGACTACCCGGAAAAGTTCTTATGGAAATAATGGGCAAACCGATGTTGGAGCTGCATATTGAACGCATACAACGTTCTACTGAAATAAGTCGTTTGGTTGTTGCTACAAGTATCGGCGAAGAGGATAACCCTATTGAAACACTCTGTAGAAAAATCGGAGTTTCTTGTTTTCGTGGTTCGCTTGATGATGTTCTGGACCGTTTCTTTCAAGCCGCAAAATTCTACCAACCCAAACACGTTGTTCGCTTAACAGGTGATTGCCCATTGGCTGACCCAGCAATTATAGATCGCGTTATTAAACTACATTTAAAACATGGGTACGATTATACTTCAAATACTCTACCACCAACCTGGCCTGATGGCATGGATGTTGAGATTTTTCGTTTTTCCTGTCTTAAAGAAGCGGCGAAGGAGGCTAAGTTGCCGTCAGAACGTGAACACGTGACACCATTCATCCAAAATCGACCTCAACAATATGCACTGGGCAATCTTTCAAACAAAAAAGATTTATCTGGCCACAGGTTGACTGTTGATGAGATTTTTGATTTTGATAAAGTTAAGCGTATTTATGCGGCTTTACACCCTCAAAAATCTGATTTTTCCTTACGAGAAATTCTAAGCTTGATAGAGAGTGACCCTGAACTATCATCAATAAATGATGAAGTTGATTGTGATGCTGGCGTTCGTGAGGCGAAAATTAAAGATCGTAAATATCTAATGAAGAGAGAGCTATGAATCAGAGCAACCACCCCTTCGCTTTTTCAGAACAACTTCTTGAGCGTGCTCTCAAAACAATACCTCTAGGGACTCAAACGTTTTCAAAAAGCCATACAGTTTATCCTTACGGGGTTTCACCTTTTTACGCAGCACGCGCCAAGGGTAGTCACCTCTGGGATGCTGATGAAAACGAATACATAGACTTTGTTAGTTCGTTATGTGCAATTACACTTGGTTACCAGGATTCAGATGTTGATGCAGCAGTGCGCTCACAGATGGAAGAGGGAACTTTGTTTTCTTTACCACATTCAGTTGAAATTGATGTTGCAGAAAGTATCTGCGAAATGGTCCCTTGTGCGGAAATGGTTCGTTTTGGGAAAAATGGTTCCGATGCTACTTCAGGTGCAGTAAGATTAGCCCGAGCCTTCACAGGCAGGGATAGAGTTGCGGTTTGTGGTTATCACGGCTGGCAAGACTGGTATATTGGGTCAACATCACGTAATTTAGGCGTGCCAAAAGCCGTACAAGAGCTAACCCATTCCTTCAAATTTAATGATCTCGACACACTCCATAAGCTTTTAAAATCCCAACAAGGTGAATTTGCGTGCATTGTGATGGAAGCCATGAATACAGAAGAGCCTTCGCCCAATTTTCTTAGAGGTGTGCAGGCACTAGCAAGAGAGCATGGAGCCGTATTCATTCTAGATGAAACAATTACTGGCTTTCGTTTTTCAAAGGGAGGGGCACAAGAGTTATTTAAGATTACACCTGATATAGCAACTTTTGGGAAAGGCCTGTCGAACGGTTACCCTCTGTCAGCAATTGCTGGGCGTGCAGATATTATGAGGCTAATGGAAGATGTTTTTTTTTCTTTTACCATGGGCGGCGAAACACTCTCACTTGCAGCAGCGAGAGCGACACTGCAAAAAATAAATCGTGAGCCAGTCATTGAAAAACTTAAGGAAAATGGCGAAAAAGTTGTCTCTGGATTGAGAGTGCGAATAGCTCAATATGGAGTCCAGCATATATTTTCGGTGTCAGGACATCCTTCATGGTCTTTTTTAAACATAAAAGATGTTGACCCTTATACCAATTGGGAAATCCGAACGTATTTATTTCAAGAAATGTTCAAACGCCAAATGCTAATGCTTGGAGACCACAACATGAGCTACGCCCACAGCACCGAAGATATCAAACGTCTATTGTGTGCATATGATGAAATATTGCCATTGATAAGAGAAGCTGTTGCAGAACATTCCCTGCTGAAAAAACTAAACTGTAAACCGTTAGCCCCATTATTTCGTGTCCGCTAGTAGTTATGTAATGAACAATAAAGCAAAATTTCTTCCATATGGCCGCCAGACGATTGATGAGGATGATATTACCGCAGTCGTCGAAACATTAAGGTCAGACTTCCTGACTTCTGGCCCAGCAATTGAGGCTTTCGAGACTGCTGTCTCCAAGGAAACTGGTGCAAAAGCAACTATTTCATGTTCAAGCGGCACCGCAGCACTTCATATAGCAGTTTTGGCGCTTGGACTTGGGCCTGGCGACTGGGCCATAGTTCCAACAATAACTTTTTTAGCAACAGCTAATGCCGTCAGATACACCGGTGCTGATGTCATTTTTGCTGATGTGGATCCTGATAATGGCTTAATGACAATTGAAACTTTTCAAGCGGCTCTTGAGGCAAATAAAGATAAAAATATCCGTGCTGTCCTACCAGTGCACCTCTCTGGTCAACCTATCTGTTCAGTTGAGATTGTAAAACTGGCTCACAGTAAAGGTATCAAAATTATAGAGGATGCTAGTCACGCTTTAGGCAGCTCTTATCAAGAAAAAAATTCTAAAAAAATGGTAAACGTAGGTGCCTGTGCACACGCTGACATGACTGTATTTTCTTTCCACCCAGTAAAAGTAATCGCATGTGGCGAAGGGGGCGCAGTAACTACGTGTGATCCTGAACTTGAAAAGCGTCTGCGACTTGCTCGGAATCATGGAATGACAAAAAATTCGGATGAATTTCTGAATACAAGTTTATCTAGAAGTTCTGATGGGTCAAATAATCCCTGGTATTATGAGATGATTGAACCAGGGTACAACTACAGGCTAAGTGATATTCACGCAGCATTGGGCTTGAGTCAATTGAGCAAGCTTGGGCAATATGTTGCAGCCCGTCAAAGAATAGTTGCGCTCTACGATCAACTATTAAACAAAGTAAATTTAAACGTTAGTTTGTTAAAAAAAATATCTGGGTGCAGCGTTGCGTGGCACTTATACCCCGTTCTTATTAACTTTGATGCACTTGGAGTCGAACGTGCCCAAATCATGGATGCACTTAGCAAAAAAGGTGTTGGCACCCAAGTTCATTATATTCCGGTCTCATCTCAACCTTATTATCAAGCACTATACGGCAAACAACATCTGGCAGGAGCTGAAGCATATTATGCTCGAGCATTATCCTTGCCTTTATTTCCCACAATGTTGGATCTTGATGTAGAACATGTGGTCATGAGCCTCAATGAAGCAATCAAGCATAAATAATCATGAAAAATGTTATATTTCGTGCCGATGCTTCTTCTGAGATTGGAGCAGGCCATGTGTTGAGATGTACACACTTAGCTAATGTTCTTGTCACCAAGGGGTGGCATTGCACACTTGCAGGAAAATCTGAAACTTTTGATCTATTTAAAAAAACTGTTTCATGGCCTGGAGGAAAGATTGCACTCGATGGAACACAAAAAGATGAACCAGAGTTAATTCAAAAAATTAGCCATCATGCAGATTGGGATCTCATGATATGTGACCATTATCAACGTGGCATTGCATTTGAAACGGCCTGCAGATCATGGACATCTCAGATTGCCATAATTGATGACCTTCCAGCGCGCAACCATGATGCCGATATTCTCATAGACCAGACCTACGGACGAGCACCCAATGAATATAAAGATTTGTTGCCAGATGGATGTCAAGTCTTAGCTGGGGCATCATATGCCCTTTTGGGCCGAGATTTTAGAGAATTAAGGGAAATGTCCCTCTCCAGACGCAACGGCCAAGTAGAAAAACTTCTGGTAAGTGTTGGTGGCAGTGACCCAAATAAAATCACGAGTACTATCATCAAGGCTATTAATCAGACTGGGTTAAGACTTCAATCAGATATAATTATTGGCCCAATGGCCAAGGAAACCGAACAAATCATGTCTAATACACAGTACATGGACCCCAAACCAAAGATTCATTTTGGCACCTCTAAGATGGCGCAGCTAATGTCTGAAGCTGACCTAGCTATTGGCGTGACAGGAACCACTTCTTGGGAGCGCTGTTGCCTTGGTCTACCCTCAATCACTATGACAGCAGCAAATAATCAAAAGGACAATGCGAGAGCTCTCTCAGATGCTGGGGCCAGTCTTTTTATAGGCGATGTAGCTGAGGTCCAAGCTGAAGATATTGCAAAAAATTTAGTAAAATTGGTAACAAACCAAGAGACTCTCAGATTGATGTCAGTTGCAGCATCTATTATATGTGATGGAGACGGAGCAGAGAGAGTTGCGACCATTTTGGACCAGAATTTTGATACGCATAATGTGAATGAATATTAGTATTTGGATATCGCTTAAATGACACATTTGATTTCTATCGAAGGTCGTTCAATCGGGCCGGGACAACCTTGTTTTCTGATTGGTGAAATTGGCATTAATCACAATGGGGAGCCTGAAACAGCAATTAAAATGATCGATGCTATCGCAGATGCTGGTGCAGACTGCGTGAAATTTCAAACTTTTAAAGCAGATGGTTTTCTGAGTAATTCCGACGATACCTATGAATACAAATCACAAGGTAAGGTTGTTATAGAATCCATGATGGAGATGTTTAAACGAGCAGAAATTCCATATAAGGAATTTAAACGGTTTTTTGCACACGCAAGATCCCGGGGCCTAATTCCACTTTCTACTCCGACAGATAATGAAGCCGTCGATGCCCTTGACGAAATGGGTGTTGGCGCTTTTAAGGTTGGGTCGGATGATATCGTGCATACGCCTTTTCTTAAATACATCGGAAAAAAAGGAAAGCCGGTTATTATTTCCACTGGAATGGCTGACACTCAAGATATAGAGCGAGGAATTTCTGCAATACACGAAACTGGAAACAACAATATAATTGTTTTACATTGTGTCTCTTTATATCCAACTCCAAGTGATAAACTAAATTTATCCAACATAACTTCTATAAACGAACAATTTCCAGTAGTTGTCGGCTTTTCTGATCACAGCCAAGGATGTTCCGCCGCTGTTACTGCGGTCTCTTTAGGAAGTAGCGTTGTTGAAAAACATTTTACACTAGACCGTAATATGCCTGGACCTGATCATTGGTTTGCGGCGAACCCTGAGGAACTAACAAATCTTGTCAAAGCTGTACGATCAACTGAAATTATGATGGGCAGTTCAAAAATCAAGCCATCCGCCGAAGAAATTGAAATGGCAAAAATATCTCGACGTTCAATTGTTGCCACTAGGGAACTAACAGTAGGACACTCTCTCAGTCAGGATGATGTCAGTTTTCAACGGCCCGGCACAGGACTAATGCCGTATCAAATATACAGTCTGCTGGGTCGCACCATAACCAAACCAGTTGCCAGCGGAGAGTTGCTTCGTCTTGAGCATTTTTCTAGCAAATAACTAGCATAACCTCCAAAAAAACTAATTTCAGCACAGATCTAATACGATCACATCTGCATCTTGGCTACGAAGCAACCCAACATAAATTAAATTTTTTAGCTCGTTATAAGACCTTAAAAAGGAAATTGCATAATGAATAGTGTTAACGCATACGAGCAGAATGGTTTTGAGCTGTTTTCTTTGGATATGAAGCGAGAAATCATCGGAGTTCGGGAAAAAATTTTTTCTCTATTCGATCTAATCGCCATTGAGCATGGAGTTGGTCGTGTTCAGAGTGATGAGGAATTAATTAAGCTATATGAGGGACCCAACATTGATTTGTGGCGAGCTATTTACGATCATTTGCCGGATATACCCCAGATAGCCAGTCTTGCTTTTCACCCCCCTATCATTGAAATCGCTAGAAAGTGCGGCATCAGAGAGCCCGCAAGCACCAATGGCAAGCCAGTGATATTGATTAATATGCCCGGACAAAATAGTCGGGCCTTTCCCCCTCATCAGGACCTACCCTATGATCCTGGGGGATCAGAAAATAGCTTGGTTATTTGGATACCATTACAGGATATCACAGACGAGCTTGGTCCTGTCGAAGTTATCCCTAAATCACATAAGCTTGGTCTTCTGCTGCATGAAGATAATGTTGATGTAAAAAAAGCAAATACTAAAATCCCAGAGGGTTTAGAACCGTTTCAGCCGGTAAATGCCCAAGTTGGGCAAGCACTTGTTCTGAGCAATTTTTCTGTTCATAAATCTGGGTTAAACCTGAGCAAACAAAAGGTAAAAATGTCACTTCATTTTCGCTTTCGTGACTTAGCCAGTCCCGAGTATTTAAATAGAAAGCTATCTAAAAAACCAGTCTTGTTTAATGATGGCCTTAAGTTTTCAATAAATTCCTAACTAAGTCAGTAGATAGATTTTTTCATATGATCCTAACGGCTCACCAACCAACATACCTTCCATGGCTAGGACTATTTCACAAAATAGCGTTAGCTGATAAGTTTATAACTTATGATCATGTACAATACCAAACAGACAACTGGAACCACAGAAATAAAATAAAAACGCCTCAAGGAGATCAATGGTTAACAGTATCCGTTTCCAGAAGAAATCACATGAACATGACAGTCAAAGATATGATTTTGTTGCAGGAAAAGTCTTGGGAAAAAAAACATTGGCGTACAATCTTGCAGAACTACAGAAAGGCCCCACATTTTGATCGCTATGCAGATTTCTTTGAAGATGTGTACAGTAAAAAATGGGATCGTTTAGTTGGGCTAAATGATTATATGTTACAATGGTTTCTAAAAACACTTGGGATAAACACTCCAATACAATCTGCATCAAGCATGGGACTCAACGGTAAAAAAAACGAGCTCGCATTAGATATGTGCAAAAAAACTGGCGCCCAGATCTTGATATTTGGCGCCCAAGGAGTGGATTATGCAAATGTTGATACCTATCTTTCGATAGGTTGTCAGCCCTATTTTCAAAATTATAAACATCCCGTATACCCTCAACTATACGGAGACTTTATTTCACATCTCAGTATAATTGATTTGCTTTTCAACTGTGGTGATAACAGTCTCGAAATTCTGATGTCGGGAAACGAGACCCGACAAGACCTAATCAAGCTCATTGAATGATAAATCAAACCGCCCAAAAAGATTTCAATTACTATGCAAATAAAATTTAGTTATGACCAAAGATAAAAGTCACTCCTGGACTCCCGAAGACTGGCGAAAGTTATGGGACCAAAATGCTGAGAGAACTGATGACTTGGGAGCTACTGGTCGTGGAGGGATGAGCGTAATTGGATTTCTCCATACTGTTGCTTCTGCTGCAAGCACACTTCAACTAACTTCTGAAGATCATCTACTCGATATAGGTTGCGGCACTGGTCTTTTTGCTCTGAGCTTTTCACCATTTGTAAAGACTATCCACGGTGTTGATATTAGCAAAAAAATGATCGAGCGAGCGCAGCAAAACTGCTCTGAATTAACAAATGTTAGCTTCTCAGTTGGTTCTTTAAAAAACCCAGGCATAACGCCAAAGTACACAAATAAAGTTCTCTTATTTAGCGTTCTTCAATATCTTTCAAATATAAATGAGGCATTTCAGGTTCTCGATACAATCTCTAATATTTTGCCGCAAGGAGGAAAGGGGCTTTTGGCCTCAAACCCTAATCCAGAGTGCGCAGATATTTTCTGGCAGAAGACACTTGAAGGCCGAGATAAGGAAACACAAAGTCGTATTACAGAACAAAAAAATCAAACCCTATGGGCAGACCCAAAAGAGTTAATCAGCTATGCTAAAATGCTTGGCCTTTCAGCATATGCCCAACCCGTCACTAAACGTATCTGGCAAAGTTGTTACATGTTTGACTTAATCTTGGATAAAACTTGAAAATCCCACTTTTCCTTAGGGCTATTGTCCGGCGGATAATTTTGTTTGCCACAGGCAATAAAGCCAACCCCTACCACCCGCTGGTCTTAATGACAGGCGAACCGATAATTGGCAAAGGCACTTATATAGGTGCGTTCAGTGAAGTTAATGCACGCGGCGCGAAGGTACAAATTGGTGAGAATTGTGATATTGCATCTTTCGTAGCAATCAATAGCGCAGATTCTCATTTAATGACGATTGGCCTGTCAAAAACAAACATCCGTAAGAACATTTTAGTTGGAGATAATGTTTTCATTGGGTCGCATGCTGTCATTCTAGGCGGCGCAAATATTGGTCACAACTCCGTCATTGCCGCTGGAACTGTGGTCCGTGATGGGACAATTGAGCCCTATTCACTAGTTATAGGAAATCCGATGAAGGTAAAATCCAGATATTACGCGGTCCCCCCAGTTTCAAACAATAAAACAAAGTCCGTTGATGGTTAAGATTATACCTCATAATAGGCCACTAATAACACCCGCAGACGAACAAGCTGTGCAAGACGTCCTGAGATCGGGTCAGATTGGACAAGGTCAAGAAGTGGAAAGGCTTGAGTCTGATTTTATTACCATGTTAGCCGGTGGCAGTGCTTGCGCCGTATCTTCAGGTTCCGCAGGTTTATATCTTGCACTATATGGTTTGGGTGTTGCAAAGGGGAGCAAAGTTGCTGTCCCAACCTACGCTTGTTCCGCACTTCTTAATGCCGTGCATTTAGCCGGAGCAACACCATGTGTTGTCGATGTAAAACCTGATTGTTTTACAATTGATCCAAACCGTTTGAGTGATCAAGCTCCAGAAGCAGATGTTGCAATTGCAGTTCACTGTTTTGGTGCTAGTGCCGATATTAGCTCATTTAATACTTCCCGTATGAAGGTTATTGATGATTGTTGCCATTCTTTGGGAGGACCACAATCACAGAATGGTGAAGTTGCTGTTTTCTCGTTCTATGCAACAAAAATCATCACTGGTGGATATGGAGGGTTGGTTTGGGATAGTTCAGGTGGTGTAGTTGAACAAATTCTTGATTTTCGGCAACACGACTGTCGGACAAATTACATCCCACGCTTCAATTTTCAGATGTCAGATATTCAAGCGGCTATGATTCGCTCTCAACTCATGCGCCTAAAAGAAATTACCGCCCGAAGAAGAACTATTTACGAACTTTACAAAAAAGCTTTGCCCGATATATTGAACGTTCAAAAAGGTCTTTCCGATCTGTCAATAACGCCATATCGCTTTGTAGTTCGTACAGAAAACTGTGAAACTCGCAACAGACTACACCAACACATGTCAAATTTTGGCATCTCAACAATCGTCCCAATTGAAAAATATGAACTTCTACATCGCTACTTGAAACTAGACATGCAGTCTTACCCAAACGCAGAGAAAATTGTTGATACAACCTTATCGTTACCCCTCTTTCCTGGACTAACTGATAGCGAAGTAAAACGTGTCATAGATGCTATAGCAAGCTTCAAGTGAAATTTGCAAACTGTAGTTTTATGCTTCAACAATAAGCTATGCTCAAGGAGAGGGAATTATTATGACTCAAAAATCAATCCTTGTTGTTGCTGCCCATCCTGATGACGAAGTGCTTGGATGTGGGGGAACAATAGCAAAGCACGCTCAATCAGGTGACAAAGCTCATATCCTAATTATTGCTGAAGGAGCAACGTCTAGGCATGAAAAAAGAGATGTCAAAAAGTCTGATGATGAGTTGAACACATTACGCCTAAGTGCTTTTAAAGCAGCTCAAGTAATGGGTGCAGAAAAACCGCGTTTTGGCAATTTTCCAGATAATAGATTAGATAGCGTTGATCTACTTGACATAGTAAAACTCATTGAAACTGTAGTTAAGGAAGTTCAGCCTCACACTGTATACGTCCATCATAGTGGAGACTTAAATATTGACCACCAAGTTGTCCACCGTGCTGTCTTAACTGCATGCCGGCCATTGCCAGGATTTTGTGTAAAAAATATTTTTGCTTACGAAACTGTCTCCAGTACCGAATGGGGGGTTGAAACACAAACCCCCTTTCGCCCAACACGATTTATAAATATCAGTAATACGTATTTAGACAAGCTTGCTGCACTCGAAGCGTACAAAACAGAAATTCGCCCCTATCCGCATGCACGTTCAATTGACAACATTAAAGCCCTTGCAAGAACTCGTGGGGCGACTGTTGGTTTGGAATTTGCTGAAGCATATGCAGTCGTCAGAGAGATTTTAGGCTAATCACGTGAACCTCTATATTCTTGATCGTACTTGTCTGTCTGATGTAAATCAGTTTGATAAATTACCCAAACTTGGCGATGTCATCATCTATTTTCGCAAAGCTCAAGATCCGCAAAAGACAACGTCAGAACAGCTAATTAGAGCGGGCATTCATATCGTACAAACAACAGACTTGCTCGACAGGGCCTGCGTCGAAAAAATTGACTCTTTAGGTGCTTACTTCATTCGTACATGGTTCCTTATTGATGATAAGGATATAAGCCTCCTTGGCGATCTCTCGCTTGGGAAGTCTTACGCGCTTGAGATTGCACGCCAATCAACACCCCGCCTCCAAATTTGGTATGGAGAGATTATCAGGAGAGCACTTGCAGCATACCCTGAGTCAGAGATAATATATTCTGATATTGAAAATGGTGGTGGTGTTTTTGGCCTTTCACCAACCTATATGCCTCTTCGGCAGATAACTTGCTCTATTGCAAAATCCATAGGACGTAAAATAACTTATGTATCTTCCACTCAACCAATTCCTTCAAGCTTTACTAGGCTAAAAAGAAATTCTTGGACAAGACTTATTCGGGGCTGGATAAGCGGCCTACGGCCGGCACATTTATGTGCTCGGATAAAAAGTATCCGTGATGCACGTGAAAATAGAAATGCCGGTACAATTCTATATCTTTTTATTGGACGAGGCCTTGGTATACTTAGCGAACTTTTAGCAAACCGAGGAAATTTTCACGTAATTACTAGCCTTTATGGAATCAAGGGAGCTGGTTACATTCGTCACGATCACTTGTTTGCCTTGCCAAGAATTTCCGATATTTTAACAGTTATGAGGCTATTACTTTATTTAAGACGCCTAGCAACTGAAAAAAAATCAGCCCCTCATAAAGCTCTTCTCAATGAGATAAATTATACACCGCACCTTGCTAAAAGTATTTTGAAGGTAATTCAAAATCAAATATGGCCATTTCTTTTTGTCATTGCCCAAACACGAAAATTACAAAAAGTAGCAAACTTTAACGCTTTATTGCTAAACGGAATGGGAAATGAGCCAATGGGCAACCTTGCAATGCTTACTCAACACACAGATCACAAAATTTATATGTCTCCCCATGGACTCCCTATTCACCGGTCGGTCGTATTTGGTCCAGTTGTAGACAACACTCACATTACTCACCTTACTCATGGTAGCGATCATAATGGAGATCGCCGAACTCACGATTTGAACACTCCCCTACTGATTGAGAAACCTATAGGAAACACATTAACTATCTTAATGAATGACATTCGAGGAGAACATAATTCTAACTCAAAAAAACGACTTCTCGTTTTATGCTTTGGTCACCTCGCTTACTGGCGTGCTGACAGAATATTTTCTTGTGATCAATACTATATTGACCTGTATAGAATATTCAAAATACTAATCCGTGAGGGGTGGACCATATCTTTGCGTGGACATCCCGGACACCCATATAGTTTAGAAAAGAAACTGGCTGCCGATTTTTCTCTCAAGACACAGATTCTTTGGGACGACCACGCCAACCTCAACGAAGCACTGTTAGCACATGATTGCGTTGTAAGTAATTTAACTTCTGCCTTCTATCAATCCCTATATGCTGGATGGCCAACAATATTTTACGAACCTTCGCCATTAGGTGGGTTGGGGCCAGAAGATATTGCTGATAATCCAGTTTTATCAGGTTTACCTGTAGCTAAAGATCTTGATAGACCCGTCACTAATATACCCGATCAACTTATCTCAATGATTCGGGATTCTATTGACCCTAACAGCATGGTATCAAACTTTCCAAATCGTTTTTCAAACGAATTAGCCCCCAGGTTTATCGGATCTGATCCGGCTCATTCTGAGGTTTTACTCGCTGATTTTCTAGAGAATGACTTTTTTTATAATAGCGAAAGTGTCTCATAGAATGATCAAGTACGAGTCAGTAATTTATTTGACGCATTTTATAATACTCCAGAGTAATGTAAATTTTGTCATGTTCTTTTTACAGGAACCTTATAGGTCAATGTTTGATTTTACAGTAGGTGATGGCGTTGCAAACTTTTGGTAGCTATTTTTTTTTCCATTGAGTTAACAATAATAATACTTCATTTGATCAAGCTCGGTAATTGCGCAAAATTAACAATGTCTAATTGAGGCCAAAATGAACAAAGTTGAAATTCTAGCATGCCCAACCTGTAAGGGATCCCCTCTAGAAAAAAATAAAGAAAGTTATACCTGCATATCGTGCGGTTCTACTTTTCCAATTCACAAAGGTATCCCCGTATTTTTAAATAAAAACTCAGCAATTATTGCAAAAGAATCCTCACGAGCAGAGTTTTGGGACGCTGGTTGGGACAAGAGAAATAAGACTTTACTATCTTTAAACCGTAAGGAAATCCTGGAAGAAAGAGTAAATTACCTCTCATATTTAACAGATTGGGGATACCCGTCCGCAATAGATTTATCGGAAAAAAATGTTGGTGGTAAAAATTTCTTAAATGTTGGTTGTGGTGGCGGTTATGAGGGCCTTTTATTTGCAGGTTATGGCACTAACTATATAGGGGTCGATTTTTCTCACAATGCTGTACATTACACTCAACAATTAATTACAAATGCTGGATTTCAAGCCGAAACTTATCAATGCGAGGCTGAAGCACTGCCTTTTCAAGACACTAGCATTGATGTCGTGTATTCTAGTGGTGTTCTTCACCACACGCCCAATACAGAAGATGCTTTAAAAGAAGTATTTCGGGTCCTAAAACCGGGCGGCATGGCTATGATAGGTCTGTACGCGACTTATTCTCCAATGTTCATTTGGTACCGCTTTCACGCAATCATTAGGGGCAACTGGACAAAAAAATCCATAGATGATTGGATGAATGCAAATACCGAAGGAGATTGGCAAACTGAAAATCGGGTAAACATTTGGACAAAAACTTATAATAAATTACAGTTCACTAATTTGATGAAACGAGTTGGTTTCTCGAATATTCAAATTCAACAAACGCCTCAACTACTTGAAGATTTTCCAATTCTTGGAAAACTATCCAAAGTCATATTGTCTCAAAGTATAACAAAAACAAAATTAGGGCGCTTTGGGCCTATGCTAATTGCAACGTGCACACGCGAAGATTAACCCCCCCCCTGAAAGAATATAGTTCTAGATGCGATTTCTCTCTACACTTGGTCAACTCCCGGGCACTTGGCTAAATCTTCTACTTATCGTTTTTAGTGGCACAATTGAAGGCATCGGCCTGACACTATTTATTCCACTCTTAAATCTTATGAGCAATGAAAGTCTGGATGTAATTGGGGCTCCATTTTCGAGCATTACAGATTTAATTGAAAGTATCGGACTGAGCGTCAACCCAGTAACACTTCTGGTTTTAATAACAGTCTTTACGCTCGCCTCACTTTTATTAGGATATCTGCAACGAAAAATGTTGATCAGATCAAAACAATTATACTCTAGAGATCTCCGAGACATTTTTTTTAATGGTATTCTTAATTCGAACTGGCAATACTCTTCGGGACGGGCTCATGGCGAGGTCGCTAATCAACTAAGTAATGAATGTTCGCGGGCGGGTCTGGCGCTAGGGCTCGAATTAATGGCCGTAGCTACCGCTATTCAGATCGGATTATACTTGGCCTTTTCAGTTCTCATATCATGGGAATTGGTTGCTATTACCATTATATTTACCATCATGGCATACTTGGTTGTGCGGCCTATTATTGCTCAGGCAAAAATACTTGGCGAACAACTATTAGTTGCGAACCGTAATATTAGCTTTTATGCCATCGAATATCTTCGTGGCCTCAAATTACTGAAAGCAACAGGAGCGGAGGAGACGCCAAAAAAAGATATGTCTGAGCACACTGATGCTCTAAACAAAGTTTCATTTAAATCCGAACTTAATACAACGCGAGTATACTTTTTAGTACAAGCCTTGCCAGTTATTTTGCTAACCGGCATCATTGGTATTTCTATTGAATTAGTTGAAATTCCAACCTCGCTAATTCTTGTCTTTCTGCTGTTTATGGCTAGAACTGCCCCACGAGTTGCACAATTCCAGCAGCAATTAAATGGATTTCACTTAGCAAGCCCTGCTGTGCGAGTTGTAAATCAAATGATTGCTGAAAGCTGTGAGGCTATGGAAAATCTTAACCTTACCGGAAATGTATTTGAATTTATCCAAGAAGGAATCACACTAAAGGGAGTAAGTTTTAAGTACAAAAATGGGGAAATTCCTGCAGTCGATAATGTGTCACTAAAAATTCCACGTAACAAAATGATTGCAATTGTTGGCAGTTCGGGTGCGGGAAAATCAACAATAATGGATCTTTTATGTGGGCTGTATGTTCCAGATACTGGAAAAATTATTATCGATGGAACTGATTTGCGTAAATTCAATACTGTATCATGGCGCAAAAAAATCGGTATCGTTACGCAAGACTTGATGGTTTTTAATGCATCACTCCGCGATAATCTAACATTTTTCAATCAAGGTGCGTCCGAGGAAGAAGTTAAGTGGGCACTCTCTGTTGCCCACCTTGACGATGTTGTTGCCAATCTATCCGATGGCATTGACACCATACTTGGAGAGAATGGCCATCGCCTCTCAGGTGGACAGAAACAGCGTATTGCATTAGCGAGGGCTTTAGCAAGACGGCCAGATATTCTTTTACTAGATGAGGCAACAAGTGCTTTGGATAACGAGTCCGAACGCTATGTTCAAAAAGCCATAGAAAACATCGCTCATAAAACAACCATTGTAGTTATTGCCCATCGCTTATCTACTGTTCGGCGCGCTGATGTTATTTACGTTATGGAAAAGGGGCGGGTAGTTGAAAGTGGCACCTATGACCAGCTATTGAAAAAAGGCGGACGGTTCAATGAATTACATGGCCTGGAATTGAGCTAATGCAGTCCTTGTTAACCACAAGTCCGGCAGTCGCTAATAATTTTTTTGTAAAATCGGCCATGGACATATCTGCTCTCAGCCGTCTTGTCGTGAACGGGCAACTACAAATTTCTAGTACAGTCGCCAAAAAACTAAATTTTCAACAACGTATAAATTGCGTGCGCCATTATCTGGGCGGTCATGGAATTACAAATTTATACGCCACTATGGGCCGCTCAGGATGGCACTGGTCTTTACTCGGCATTCAGCTTGCGATGGACTTAGAAAGTGGTGGAAAGGGCGATTTTTACTATGTCGAACCTTTCTGGATTCCTAGCACAGGAGCATTACGATTTGCCGAGTTGGAATGGCGAAACGCCTATTCTAATGATTACCTTGGTGCGCCAATACATGCGCCCGTCTTATTCCACACCCAACACCCTTATTTTCGATTGCGCACAAGAGCGTTGAAATCAATGCGCACAATCGTTGTAGTTCGGGATATTGTGAAAAGTGTAGAATCTAATTTCTATAAGGCCGCCAATGTCCCAGATCATCCCGATTTTGAAGATGCTCAATTATTTGACTGGGAAGGCTATACTCTGAGCGCTATAGAGTTTGCCAACAGCTGGGGAAATGCCTTGCGATGGCATCCATATATTAAATTCATACGCTACGAAGAGCTGCTTTCAAACCCCATCGAGCTGACTAAAGAAATGACCGATATGTGGGGGCTTAATTTGTCAAATGATTGTCTGACAGATGCATTTTCACGAATAACAAAAGAGGCTATGAAAAAAAAGCTTCAAGCCCAAGGCATTTTAAAGCAACAGCGTGTATCCTTTAGAAAACCTGATGCTAGTGCGCCAGCTGACTGTATTTCTCGTATCAAATCTATTATTCGCTCCACATTAATTCATGACTTTGGCTACAACTATGACTAATTCACAATCGCCAATCCCTCCCAAAAATGTCCTGATGCTGACCGTAGATACATGGCGCGCTGATCGCATGAGTGTTTACGGCTACGAGCGTCCGACAACACCGGCTTTAGAAAAATTTGCAAAGAGCGCGCAAGTTTGCTCCAACGCTTTTACAATTGGCCCTTACACTCAGGTGGCTTGTGTTCCGTTATTTACATCTAGCAGGCCCTTGTCTTATGGCGGTTACGACGATGGGGCTTGGGGGGATGGACGGCCAAATACGATTTTTAAACAACTAAAGCAGGCAGGGCACGCCACATGGGGCCTCTCCACAATGCAGTTTATAAGTTCTTTTTTTGGCTATCTTGAGGGCTTTGATGAAGCAATTGAACTTTTCCTTCTCAATGCTATTCCAGGTATGTGTTGCAATATGCTGCGAGATCCATTGCGTCTTTGGCACGAGGGCTCCATAAGTGAAATTCAAACCCTAAAGCTTGTGAAGCTTCCAATCCTCAAAACATTTGATAACATAGAAGCCTACTGTAACATGATGCTCAAAGACGGAACAGCCCTCACTTCGCTGTTTCCTGACTGTAAAGCCCTTAACGATGGATATGATTTCAACCGGGTTCTTGATGTTGTTGGTCGCCACAGGAGTGAGCTTAAAAATCAGCCCTTAGGCTATCTCAACACTCATTTTCAAAAAATCCCCCAAACCCACGAATGGATAGGGAAGGATTGGCGATATAAGAGGAGCGTTGGAAAAATAGTTGATCAAGTTTATGGTAGGTTATTAGGGTTAATCAATTCGGAAACAGCTCGGTTGCGCGCAAATCGGTTCGGAATGTCGCCAGATGCCCATAGCATCGCCGACGCTGTAATTGCTGCTATTGAAAGCCATCATTCAAATCAACCATTTTTGATCTGGGCTCACTTTAAGGATACACACCAGCCCTTCGTGTCAGGACGGGGCAGAAAATGGTTCAAGCAAACGCCTAATTATCTTAAATCTCTGGGCCTGGATCCCTCCATCGACCCAGGCCAAGTATTCAAGGAGAAGCCCAAATCCTCTGAAGACTGGTACAAAATCAATGCTCTGTATGATTGTGCCATGCTTTCTACCGATGTAGCCATTGGCCGTATTCTTGATGCTATTGATTGCCACGGATTGCGTGCCAATACAGTAGTCGCTATGGCAGGTGACCATGGGGAGGAAATTGGAGAGCACGGAGATTATGGCCATACCATCTCAGCCTACGAACATACAGCTCATATTCCTATGATGTTCCGAGACCCGGATAGAGCCACTGGCCGCATCGATGGACTTACATCATCGCTCGACTTCGCCCCTACCATCGCCAAAATGGCTGGAATTAAACCTGACCCCAAATGGGAGGGGCAGTCGGTAACGGACCCGGCAATCTCTGAACGCAATCATATCCTCATGGAAACCTTTTGCCGTGGCACCTGCATGTTTGAACATCGTCCGCCTTATCTCACAATTCGGACAAAACGGTATAAGTATCTGTGGCGAGAATTTCGCGACCCATTCCATTTACATGGTACGGACGGTAACGAACTTTTTGATTTGACCATTGACCCCAGAGAAGCTCGCAATATTTATCGACCGGATCATCCCGCTGTTATCGAGTTAAATGGTATTCTCGCGACCCGGTTAGCCGAAATTTCTGAAATTAGCAACGAGCGGATCATCAACGCCTTCGGTGACGTCGGCCATTCAGCAATTACACAAATTCGTGAATCATAGCTAAAAGTATGAAAGTTACTTATGACTTAATATATTTTGCACTACAACCATTTGGTGGCATTTCACGAATGTGGATGGAGCTCTTCAAACAGCTTCCTGATCCGGAAATTGACCCTACATTTATTGTTGGCCCAGCTGAAAACGTAGCTCAGGAATATTTAGAAAAAAATAATTTTTACGGTGGAGCCGTGCAACGTGAGGAAGCAAAGGGTTTTTACCAAAAGCTTCGCCGTTTGGGGTTTTACAGAAATCTTCACTTGATGGGAGAGAACCTAAAAAGTGGTGATCATATATTTCATTCCACAGATTATATAAATCCACTAATTGCGAGAAAATCGCTAAAAATTGTAACTACCATACATGATATGGTCTTTTGGGATCAGTCAGACCGCTTTATTCGAAATACATGGTACTACGATAAACTCTGGTCAACCTACCATGCCTGTAAAATTTCAAAACGTATAATCACGGTCTCCGAATCAGCTAAATTGCGTATTTTAGCTCAATTTCCTTGGGCAGAAGAAAAAATACGCGTTATCTATCACGGACTGGATGACACACTGCTTAGTGTCGGTCTTGAACCTAATAAACAAAAACGTATTTTATTTATTGGCGGGCGAAACACCCATAAGAATTTTGAATTGCTCGCCAAGGCTTTTAGTATTTTCATCCTTGACTATCCAGACTGGCAGCTGCATTTGGTTGGCCCTAATGAAAACAGTCGCGATGACGAACATATGCTTTTTTCAAATTTAGAGATAAAAGACCATGTTATCGACCACGGATTAGTCAGTCAAAAAACACTGACGTCTCTTTTACAAACGGCTGCTGCACTAGTGATACCATCATTAAATGAAGGATTTAATTTTCCCCTCCTTGAAGGCATGGCTGCAGGTTGTCCCGTTTTATCCTCAGACATTCCAGTGTCACGAGAATTAGGTGGAGGTAGAGCTAGATTTTTTCCAGTAAAATCAGAAACAAAACTGATTGAGCAACTTCGATTTTTAGCAGACAATCCTCCAACTATTAATGAATTATCCTCAAATCAACAATATGCACAATCATTTCGTTGGGAAAATAGCTTCAATGCCCTAAAACAAGTTTACGCCGAATGTTTTGAATAAAGCTTGTGACTTTTAGCAAATTGAAAAGACCCCCCCCTTCATAACGTTGTAGTCTCTGTGCTTTGTATTTTAAACTTGTTAAAACTAAATTGTTGTCGATACAAATGTTTCATTTACGCTTATATTGCTGAATTCCATTGTTCAAAAATTTTTTTTACAAAGCTTCTCAAGTTCTGTCAGACCCAACATTACGATCATGGCTAATTGGTCGCTTGCTTGGACGTTGGCAGGGCGAACCAGCATTTGTAGCTCATTGCCCTTCTTATCTCACAGATTTATTACCACTTTCCCCTGAGCGCCCAACTAAACAATTTTCGTGTCTCGATATCGAAACGCCAAAGAACGAGCTTCAGTTAAAATTACCATGTGAGTTAATCATTCTTCGTCCTGGTGACGAGACTAAATTATTCACACTACATTTTGATGATATTGAGACTAGGCTCGCCCTGCATCGTTTTGCTTGGCTAACAGAGCTGGGTGAAGAAATTCCAACTGATTGGGTCGCTGCTATTTGGCAAGCTTGGGTCAAAAAGTATTCTACCGTAGATAATAGCTGGGTATGGCACCCGTACACTGCAGCAGAGCGCGCCGTTAACATTATTTCCTTTATAAAACGCTTTGGGCTGCCCGGTTCTAAAGAGATAACCTTATCTATTTTGACTGCACATACTATGGCTATCGCAAATAAGCTGGAATATTTTGGAGACCACCACACCTCAAATCATCTTGCAAATAATGGTCGCGGGCTTTACCTGCTTGGCTTGGAGCTTGGCCTCAAAAATGCCTCTAATATTGGAAGTCGCATTCTAATTGAAGAAGCCAAACGTATTTTCCATTCATCGGGCATTTTACGGGAAGGCTCCAGTCATTATCACATTCTGTTAACGCATAATTTCGAAGAGGTTGCCAATGCAGCTACGGAATATAATAGAGAGGAAGCGTCCAGTCTTAGATCTATAGCCAACAAGGCGCGTGCTGCCGCAGAACTCATGGTATTGCCTGGAGGGTTACCGTTAGTTGGTGATATTTCGCCAGACTTATCACCACCCTACTTGCTTAAGAAATTAAGATTAAACGATATAACACATCGTCCTACAACTAAAGAACTTGAGCTATTTAAGGGAACCGGGTGGTGCAGAAAAGACATTGGACCTTTCTCAGCTTTGTGGTACGCCGCACCTGAGGGATGGTCGCAAATGCCAGGACATGGTCACCAAGACATTGGCTCTTTTGAGTTGCATTATGGTAATGAGCCAGTTTTTGTAGATCCTGGTCGAGGACATTATGGTGATACTGGAGACGCTGCTCTCTATCGCTCGGCATTAGTTCATAATACCATAATAATAGACGGAGCTGATCCCTACCCACCAAACAAACCTTATTATTGTGACAATTTTCGCCGCCGTTATGGAGGGCCACACCCTTCCATTGAGATCGATAGTAATAGTCTAGAGTTAATACACAGTGGATATGAACGCCTTGCAGGGGTAAAACATATTAGCAGAAAATGGACATTCAAAAAAAACTCTATGCACATAACTGACACGGTCAATGGTCAAGGAAAGCATAAAATTGACCGGATTCTCATTACTCCATTGAGATTAGAACGCGAAGGTAATAATGTAATACTGCACGGCGCCAATAGCTTTTACCGTTTAATCCCTGATAGCAACCCTTCAATAACTGCGTTTCCAATCTGGAAATCTTATGGCAGTAGCTATTTAGGTAGCGCCATAATTTTTTCACATGAAGAGAGCTTGCCATGGACAGGTAAACTACGCTTTGAGAGCGTACAATAATTCCCTCTGATACAAATCTTGGCAAAAGAGACTATCAACAATGAGTAAAATAATTAAAGACATTATAAAACTTCTCTTTAATCCATTCCTCAGTAGCATATTGAAAAGGTACAGTTGGCATACATTTAAATTATGGCAAATTGCTAATAAAATGGAGTTCTATCCACTTGCAACGAGCCATGGTGTTCTATTTTCGCATGCTAAATTAACTTTAAAAGAGAGTTCGCCACTTTATATAACTTATGCCAAAGACCTATATATCAATATTGATGAAACAATATTTCCTCAAATTATTACACATCAGGAATGGGGTACAACCAATAATGAACAAATTTTAAGCCATCTACGGGGAGAGAACATTGGACTTATTGATGTAGGGGCTAATGTTGGGCTTTTCACACGCCAGATGTTAATTGCCACTAAAAAAATTACACACGCATACTGCTTTGAACCAAAAATATCTAACTTTGAACTTGCTGCCGCTAACCTGAAAAGCTTCACTAATGCCAGCCTCTTTAATTTTGGGCTTGCTGATGCAAACAAAAAAATTGATGTCAGTATAAATTTGACCAACTCCGGAAATATTTCGCTAAATAAAAATGCTATTTTAAATACTAGCTGTGGGATTGAAAACGTTGAAATCCGCCGACCTGACATTTCCAAAGAACCATTTGCATCAATTATTAAGAACCACAATTCGTTGGTATATAAAAGTGACACTGAAGGTTTGGATGAACTTATTTTTACTCATCTAGGCACCAATATCTGGAAGAAAATAGAATGTGCAATGCTTGAAATATCTAGGATACCAGATAAAAACATAGATTATGATAATATGAATGTAATATACAAAAATCACTTTTCTAAAATCTACTCAACCAACAAAAATTCATATTTAGAGTTCTCTGAGTATGTAACATACTCAAGTGGCACAGATAGAACATTTGACGACATCCTTTTTATAAAATAACCAAGGCAATTAAACATGTGCGGAATTGCTGGCCTTTTTCTTCCCTATCAAGCCACAAACAGAACAGCTGACATACGTGCAATGTTAAGCATCATGGCACACAGGGGACCTGACAATGAAAAACTTTACCAAAGTAATAACAGGCGATTTCAGGCAGGATTCAAAAGACTTGCAATTATAGATCTTAAAACTGGTGATCAACCCATCATAGAAGGTGGTGGCCGTCGAGTTCTGCTCTGCAACGGTGAAATTTATAATTATAAGGAATTAAAGCGCACTCCCGAAGCACGAGATTATAATTTTCAAAGTAGCGGGGATATTGAAGTTATTTTGCCTTTACAGGAAGCGCATGGAAATGACTTTGTTAACCTTCTGAACGGCATGTTTGCTCTGGCGTTATATGAAGCTGAACCCCATCGCCTTACACTGATCCGCGACCGTTTGGGTATTAAGCCACTTTACTGGGCTAAGGTTGACGGCGGTGGAATCCTTTTTGCCTCTGAAATTAAGCCCCTGTTGGTCTCGGGTTTAATTCACCCAGCTATTAACGAGGAAGCGATCAGCTCGTATTTAGCCCACGGTTATGTTCCTGCACCTAGCACTTTTCTCAAGGGTATCAATAAACTTCCGCCCGGTCATCGACTGACCGTTGAAGCCGATGGCATTGTTACGGTTGAACGCTATTGGCGGCCACGCCCTGCTAAAGATGCACCAACTGAAGCCGTGGACATTGAGGAATATCTGATTGCGCTTTTGTCTGATAGCATAAAAATTCAGCTACGAAGTGATGTCCCGCTGGGAGCCTTACTGTCGGGGGGGATTGACTCCGGACTAATGGTTGCCATCGCCGCCGGGTTGATTGATAGGCCACTTGAAACTTATACGGTGCGTTTTGAAGGTTCTACTGTAGACGAAACAAAGCTAGCTGCCATGGTTTCTAAACGCTACGGCACCAATCATCATGAGTTGGATGTACCTGAGTCAGGAATTGGGGATCACTTGTTGCGCCTTGCTTGGCATACAGAAGAGCCCCTAAACGATGCCGCCTTATTACCTAACTTTATGATTGAAGAAGCTCTTGGCAAACATCTAAGAGTCGCTTTGAATGGCTCTGGAGGTGATGAGATTTTCGCAGGGTATAGGAGATATTTTCAAATGCCCATTGAGCGGTGTTTTATGTCATTACCTGCACCAATCCGCTACTTAACAAAAAAATGTGTCTCACCTATGCGAGCCTGGCAGTTAGATAGAGCAGGTCATTTTAGTAAAAATCGTGGCCAGTACGTGCACGATCACACGACTTCCTTTCCAGCTCCAGTACGAGCCATAATCGGGAATATTCAGAGCATACCCAATTCTATTCAAGCCCACTCATTTACAAACTTCAATGGAGATCCCCAAACCGGGGCCTTAATTGCAGATCTGGAGTCATATCTCCCAGAAGATTTGTTGTTGCTACTTGACCGGTCCACCATGGCGGCTAGTGTTGAAGGTCGAGTTCCATTTTTAGATCATCGGCTTGTTGAGTTGGCCCTTGCGCTACCTTCAAATTTTCGTACGCCGGGTGGCGAGCCAAAAGGCTTAGAGCGAAAGATTGCATCAAAATTCTTGCCTGAACCTATCCTGAGAGCGCCAAAGCGTGGCTTTGCATCACCAGTAGCCAACTGGATGCGTGCTGGACTTGGAGAACAAGTAAAGCGCCTTCTCACACGTCCAGAATGTCTTGAGCGTGGTTGGTGGACACAGCAAGGCGTGGACACCTTGCTGGCTGATCCAGACCGTCACGCCTATAGAGTTTACTCAATGGTTATGCTCGAGCTTTCCGTACGCCTGTTAATTGAACAGCCGCTGAGCAATGCACCACCAACAGCAACGCTTGAGGAATTCTCCTAAGATGACTGTCAGTGTCATCATCCCTGCTTATAAAGCAGCCCTAACTATAAAACGGGCGTTAGCATCCGTTGCTACGCAAACCCTTAAGCCTAAGCAAGTGATTGTCGTCGATGACGGCTCTGATGATGACACATTCAAAATAGCAAAGGCCTTTAAAGACCAGCTCCACGGCATTGAGCTTAAAGTTTTCAGCCAGAAAAATCTTGGTGCAGGTGCTGCACGCAACCATGCCATCAATGAGGCGAGTGGCGAGTGGCTTGCTTTTCTGGATGCAGACGATGAATGGCTTCCTAAAAAACTAGCCATCAGTATGGAAGCTATCTACAAACATAACCTTATTTTAGTTGCCCACAACTATTTTAATATCAAAGGAACACGCAAAAAAATCGTTTTTTGTAACACTCGCTATGAAGCAACCACTAGCCCCTACCGTGGACTTTATCGAAAAGGTTTCCTTGCTACATCCAGCGTCGTCGTGCGACGCGATACAGTGCTAGTTGCAGGTGGGTTTGACGAAACTTTAAAAACCGCACAGGATTTTGACTTGTGGCTAAAGATTTTGAAAAAAGAAAATACTAAGTTCCGTGTCGAACCTGACGTCCTTCTTAACTATTTTGTGACCCCAATGTCAATCACCTCCAATACATCAAGGCGCCTTGACTGCACTTTACGAATCGCTCTTAGACACGCGCCAAGTTGGATAGATTTGCACATTCGAATTTTTAGCATTCACTATGAAGCCATAAATTCGGCTCTTACAAAGGGCCAGATTATTGAGGCTTTGTGTTTTTTTATAAAATTACCAATTCATCTTTTGAGTTTGGCCCAGGAATACATGAGAACAAAAAAAATATTAAGATCATCGACTAAGTGCTAGGATTAACAGAGCTGTTTTCGTTAAGCTGTTTCTCGCGCCTATATTTTTACCTTTTGTAACGCTATTCCAAACAGTGTAAATTCAAACCTTCAAAACTTTTAAAGCCGTGCTATGAATCTCAACAATTCCTTACATATCTGAAAGAATCTTACTCAAATTGGTATAGTAAATAGTCAATTCAAGAGTGACCCTTTATCAGATCCTTCATCTAAAAAGCTTCTTACAGACCATAGGTAAAAAAACTAAATTGATTGCCAATTTAAAAAACACCCTTACAAAACAGTCTTCTATTTCTCTAGCGTTTAGTCTTGTTGGCCTGTTGATCCCTGTCGTTGCATTGTATGCTACAAAAGGAATTATTATTCTATTTGGCTTTGCTGTTCTGGTCTGTCTTTTTGTGTTTATCTTAAAAAAGGAGACATGCCTAACTTATCCAAAATCCTTAGGCCTATCTGTCCTGAGCTTGACTATTTGGGCTGTTGCCAGCTTAATTTGGTCAATTTCTACTGACCTCAGTTGGACCGTAGCGCACTCCATACCTATCTGCATGCTTGGTGGCCTTCTCATTGTGATAACCTTAAAAAACTCAACCACCACAGACCAAGCTTTTATCTGTCAGTCAACAATCTGGGGGTTCTTTATTGGTTTAAGTCTTGCCCTTATCGATATTACAACTGATTTCTCTATTAATAAGATCTTCTACATTGTCAAACAAGGTGGGGTATTGAGTATTGCGAATTTGAACGAAATTGAGATGCGCGGCTTTGTTATTAATAACGGGGTCTCTATTTTAGCGATGCTCCTATGGCCTACTCTGATGATTTTGCACTCTAAAAAACGCAACAAACTAGCTCTTTTAGGATTTTTTACTACCGTATATATCATTTCTAAAAGTTCTAATTTTGCTGCTGCTTTCGCTGTTGGCCTTGGAACACTATCCTTTGTAGTGGCTTTTCTCGTCCCACGTATTGTTTACAAAATTGCCGCCGTTGGCTTAACACTATTAATGCTGGGTATCCCTTTCGCCATGAATGCCTTACCCGATGCGCGGACCATAGGAAAAGATCTTCCAGAATTATCCTATAGTGTCTACCCACGGCTGGTAATCTGGCAATACGCTTCAAATCTGATTATAGAAAGGCCACTTATTGGCCACGGTATTAGAACATCGCGCGGCCTAAATAAAGCTGATACTAAAATTTCATTTGTATATCGTGAGAATGAAAAAATACACAGAGGAAACACCGAAGCCATCCCACTTCATCCACACAATGGCCTTATTCAGATATGGCTAGAGTTAGGAGCTGGTGGCGCTGTTCTTGGGCTCATACTTATTTTATGTATTCTGTGGAACATTAGTAAAAGCCTCGCTCCACAAACAGGTAAAGCGCTTGCCTTTGCAGCACTGGCATGCTCGATATGTCTAATTTCTGTCAGTTATGGGTTGTGGCAAAGTTGGTGGTTGGCCTCTTTATGGCTACAGGGATCGTTGATGTCGCTTAGCCTTGGTTCCCGCGAAGATTCGGAGCCTCTTTAGCTCAAACTTCCAACTTTTCTTGCTCAAGCAAAGCTGATAGGCCTTTGGAAAAATTCCGCAAGCTTTTTGTATTTTTCTCGTTCAATCCTGTTAAGTCAGCGGACATATCCTTGGCCGTAAACTCAGCTTCTTCAAATACGGCCACGGTTCCTAATTGCTTGCCAATTTCATTGGCAATATTTCTCACCGACTGCACTTCAGAGGCAGCAACATCGAAAAGTCCATTCCAGCCCTCATCAATAGACAACTTGATTACTTGGACGAGATCATCCACATAAATTAGCGACAAATAATCGCCATTTCCATCTGGACTTCGCCCCAAAAAAATAGGCTTTCCCTCCCTAACACTGGTTATGAGGCGCTGAATGGTCTTCGCATCCTGATCCGGGCCATAAGGAAAAAATACGCGAAGGATATTTACCGGAAAGCAGGATCTGTATGGACGACACAAAGCTTCAGCCGCTAGTTTAGAAGCTGTATAGAAGTCGTTAGGCGGCTTCGGTGTTTCACCAACATTGAGCCCAGCGTCAGGGGCGCAGCTATTACCCGTTGAAGCCATAAAAAACTGTGATGCGCCAGCCTTGCGAGCATATTCTAAAAGTTCTATGGTCGTCCGTACATTAACTGAAAAAAGATCTTCAACATTTTCAGGAAAGCGGCGAAAGTCCCGGGCTAGCGCCAAGTGAACAACAGCATCTATTTTAGCAGGCAAGATAGCCTCATCAATGGAAGTGGCCAAATCCCATTCTATCACCTGTATATTTTTTTGAGAGGGATGACCGGGACGTTGCAACGAGAATATTTTTTTATGAGAATTATTGCCCAAGAGGCGACACAAACGCGAACCAATATAACCTGTAGCTCCGGTGATCAAAATATTCAAAAGTTCCCCCTAGCGGTCTGGCCAGTCATTAATATTATCCACAACTAAATCTGAGCTAATTAGTTTTTGATAAATGACTGCCAAACGCACCCAAAACAATATAACCACATTCGCCAAACTGGTTGCTTTGCCGCCACGAATATTCTGAAACAAAGACCAGCTTCATTATTTACTCTTTAATCCATCTTGGCATAATCAAGGAAATTAATAGCTTAGATATGAATCTCAGTTCTTATCCATGAGCCAATTATGGCTCACTTCGCTCTCCAATAAAGTCCTTGGTTCTTGATCAAGACTACCATACCACTTACATAATTTTTCAAGCCCTTCCTCCAAATCAATCTCCGGCGCGAAGCCGAGAAGTTCTCTGGCTTTTGTAGAATCCGCAAAAAGCCTGAGGACGTCTCCGGGCCTTGGATCATCAAAAAATATTTCGGCTTTCGCATTATCTGTGACAATCTTAATTTTATCAGCGAGGTCACGCACGCTTATTTCCTTGCCCTGACCCAAATTAATAGTTTGTCCAAGCGCTTTTTCTGAGACCCCCGCTAACAAAATACCACGGGCCGTATCGTCAACAAAAGTAAAATCCCGAGTTTGATTGCCATCGCCAAAAACAATCATAGGCTGTCCTGCCATGGCGCGCAGCATGAACTTGGGAATTACCTCCCCACTATCACCCTCGTGATGGCTTCTAGGCCCGAAAGCATTGAAGGGTCGCACTATAACCGTGTCGTATTTATAGGTGTCATAGAAAGCACGTGCATAACATTCGCCAGCTAGTTTTGATCCACCATAAACTGTATGGGGCATAGTAGGATGTTCTTCCAACATGGGCGTATGGCGGGCTGTTCCGTACACTTCCGAACTAGATACATAGACGAAACGCCCAACCTTTAGATTTTTTGATAGCTTAAGTAACTGCAATGTGGCGCTAGCATTAACCTCATGATTTTCCTCCGGGTCATGGATAGAATGACGCACCCCAAGGCAAGCCAGATGATAAATAACATCCACACCACCAAGAAGCTGTCTCATGGCTTCAAAATCACGAATATCAATGACTTCCAAACTAACGTGTTTACCAATAACTTCCTTCAGGTTTTCGCTCTTGCCATTAATCAAGTTGTCAACGGCAGTCACTGAAGCGCCAGCTTTAGCCAGTTGACGGACAAGTTCTGAGCCGATAAACCCAGCACCTCCGGTGACCAAAATTTTAGCCCCCTCAAGGTTTAGATCAGCCATTAATCGCCTTCCTTAAAACATCAACGGTATGACCAATTTGATTTTCACTAAGTTCAGCAAACATTGGAAGTGATAGGAACTTTGTGCTGAGACTTTCAGTCACGAGGAAATCGCCATTTTGATAACCAAGGTCAGTGTGGGCTCCTTGCAAGTGGACAGGGATCGGGTAGTGAATATTAGTGCCAATACCAGAACCGCCAAGCACCTTTTGAACTTGCTCGCGCTCATCTACAAGCACAGAATAGATATGATATACGTGCCTGTCATTTGTCGCCATAGGTACTGTACAATCAACATCCGAGAGTAGCTCATCGTAGAGGGTGGCGTTAGCCCGGCGTGCCTCAGTCCATTTGTCTAAATAACTGAGCTTAACCCGCAATACAGCCCCTTGAATGCCATCCATTCGGGCATTGAAGCCTAGTGTGGTGTGATGATATCTCTCTTCTTGTCCCCAGTCGCGCAATACCCTCATTTTGTTGGCAAGTTCTTCATCATTGGTAACGGCACCACCGCCTTCACCGTAAGCACCGAGATTTTTTCCAGGATAATAGCTAAAACAACCAATGGCACCGAATGACCCGGCACGTTTTTCATTGTGTTGGGCCCCATGGGCTTGAGCAGCATCTTCAATAATTTGCAAGCCGTGCTTTTCTGCAATTGCACAAATCGCCCCCATGTCTGCAACACGGCCATGTAAGTGCACGGGCATAATCACTTTTGTCTTTGGTGTAATTGCTGCCTCAATCAAATTAGCGTCCATGGTCCAACTATTTTCATCCACATCCACAAAAACTGGTGTCGCTCCGACATACCTAATCGCCGCAACAGTTGCAATAAAGGTAGATGACACGGTAATGACTTCATCACCCGGACCAATATCGAGAGCAAGAAGCGCCAAATGCAAGGCACTAGTGCCAGAATTAAAGGCAACACAATGATCAGTCTGACAATAGGCTGCAAAGTCATTTTCGAAGGCCTTGACCTCATCACCCAGGACAAACTGGCAATTTTCAATTACTTTTAGAACAGCAGCATTGACCTCATTCTTAATCTCAGCGTACTGGGCCTCAAGGTCAAGAAACGGAACCATTAACTTTTTTCTCCAATTAATTCGACAGGAGCACCTCTATTTTTCATGGACTGGGACGCTGCCTCAAGAATTTTAACTACACGCAAGCCAATTTCACCGGAGGTAATCGGTTTAGACTTTTTGTTAATGCATTCAATGAAATGTTCAGCTTCGATCGCTAATGCTTCCAACATGGGAACCTGCGGCGCCCACATGTCACCAACACGGTAACCAACAATCATATCATAGATTTTTTCAGGGTCGTCCGTAACAGTGACGCCCGTATCATAGACCTTAATTTTCTCACTTGGCTCCAGATCATCCCAAACAATCATTTTCTTTGTACCACCAATGACCGTGCGGCGCACCTTCACCGGTGACAACCAGTTAACGCCGACATGAGCCAAGGCCCCAGATTTATAAAACACGCTCAAATATGCCATATCTTCAGGCATTCCCGACACATGACTGGCCCCAACGGCGGAAACTGAGGTCGGAGCCTCACTAATGATAAAGTCTAGGATCGATAGGTCGTGAACCGCCAAATCCCAGATGACATCCACATCATGCTGATAAAGTCCAAGGTTCATTCGCGTCGAGTCAAAATACTGGATAGCTCCCAGCTCACCCTTTTTGTATAAATTGTGAATTTTTCGAACTGCCCCGGTATAGATGAACGTATGATCAATCATCAGTGTCAGGCTACGCTTTTCTGCCTCCGCAATAAGCGTCTTAGCCTGTTCGGAAGTTTCCGCCATAGGCTTTTCAATGAGCACATGTTTATTCGCTTCCAGAGCTTGCAAGGCAAGCGAATAGTGAGAGGCAACTGGGGTTGCAACGGCGATTGCGTCCAGTCCAGATGCAAGAAATTTATCGTAATCCCGATATGTTTTTACACCTGGGTATAATTTTCTGACCTGAGCCAATCTCTCCTCTGACCTATCACAAACGGCTGTCACATCGCAACCTTCTGACCCATTGAAGTTCCTAACAAGGTTGGGACCCCAATAGCCATAGCCGACAATTCCAATTTCTAGGTTCATTTAAAATGTATCTCCGGTACCTTTTATCATTTTATTCAAGTACCCACTGGCCGGGCTGGGTTGCCAACGACAGTGACTTTTTCAGGAACGTCTTTGGTAACGACTGAACCGGCCCCAATCATAGCGCCTTCACCTATGGTGATTCCCGGTAATATAGTGGCACCACTGCCAATGGAGGCATGTTTCTTCACCAGTGTTCTAATAACCTCCCAGTCACTATCATTCTGAAGTGTATTGTCTTCATTGACCGCCCTTGGATGCGCATCATTGGTGAACATCACTCCGTGGCCAATGAAAACGCCTTCTTCGATAGTCACCCCTTCACAGACAAAGCTGTGCGAAGATATCTTGCACCGGGCACCAATACGAACGCTTTTTTGAATCTCAACAAAAGTACCTATTTTTGTTTTCTCCCCAATGGTACAGCCATACATATTTACCAGTTCCTGATGAGGAATCTGGACACCTTCACCAAGTACTACATCTTCACTAATCGCCATTCACGTCCCCAATGTAAAAAAACCGCCTGCTGCGGCCATGAATTTCTATGCCTAAACTATGCGCAACATTATATGGGCCCGCAAGCCACTGAGCAAGCAGAGCACAGATCTTAAGAGAGTTTTGTCGAAAATATTCAAGAGTCAGGCTTGTTCCCCACAAAAAAAAGAGCCATAAATAAAGCCGTCGAATGCTGCAATTCGTTGTGCTGACAATGACTAAAAATCATAATTGCCGGTAGTGGTGAGACTAATATCACTTATTTTAAAGAAAAAAACGCTTCACCTGCTGATCAAGAGGCTATGCTGGATATTTATTATCAGGAGATTGTGATTGTTTGATAAACCCATTTTTATTTTCACCACAGATATTGACTGGGCATCTGAGCACTGCATCCAGACCCTTTTAACTACAGTAAAGAAAAAAGGCGTTGTTCCAACTGCCTTTGCAACCCATAAAAGCGCCGTCCTCGCGGCGGAAAGTGCGTCAGGAAATGTTAATGTGGGCCTGCATCCAAATTTCTTGCCAGGTTCTACCCACGGTGAAACCCGTGAAGAGACCATCGACCACGTCTTCAAGCTTTTTCCTAAAGCGAATTGTTTTCGCTCACATGCCATGGTCGACGACAGCCATATATCCATGGCTATGAAAACTCGTAACATTCTATACGACAGTAACCTCTGCCTCTATATGCAATCGGGACTTGTCCCATTACATCACTGGACGGGCATTCTACGTTTTCCCATGTTCTGGGCTGACGATATTCATTGGCGGCGTAATGGCGAATTTCGCCTGGAACCTTATGAGAATTTGTTTTTTTCCCCAGGGCTAAAAATAATTGGTGTGCACCCATTTATGTTTACACTGAACCTCTCGGACCATGAGACGTATACACGGCTAAAACCAAAAATATCGACCCTAAACAATGAGGAGGCCAACGAATTTTTCTCTCCAGGCCCTGGGGCACAAACTTTTTTGCTGGAATTGATTGATAGTGTCCACAAAATGGGCTTTACATTTCAAACTCTGGATGACGTTTATAATTCTTACCCAAAAGAAAGTATCGTCTGATGAGCCCAACAAGACTATTTGGTAATTACTTAATTGGCGAGGGCTCCCTAACTGATGAGAGCTACATCATTGGCTGCCCCTGCAGGGCCTCATAGTTGTGATAGCACTCATTAAAATATAGTACTGGTCCAGACTATACCATTTAACTAAATTCCTTGATTTATGAGAAAAATATTTTTGGTAAAAATGTGCAACTGGCATTTTAAATGTCGATGACCTATAAATTGCATTCTTGAGTTACGCTAGAAAGAGCTTGTAATGAACACTACGCCAGACCTCGTATCCGTTGTTGGCACTGTTTTCAATGAGTCGGAAAATATTGTCCCATTTTATGAACGGTTGATGATAGCTGCTGAAAAACTAGATTGTAAGATTGAAATCCTTTTTGTCGATGACGGAAGCCACGACGATAGTTCTGCAAAAATACTTGAGCTTGCAAAGAAGGATCCACGGATAAAAGCTCTTCGCCTGTCTAAAAACTTTGGAGGTTTCAACGCTGCAATTGCCGGCTTAGATCATGCTGAAGGCGATGCAATCATGATCACGGCAGTAGATCTTCAAGAACCACCAGAGTTGCTCATAGACTTTGTTGAAAACTGGAAAGAAGGGGCAGACATTGTTTGGGCTGTTAGAACAGCTCGAAAGGACTCATTTTTTAAAAAGCTGTTTCCCAGGATATTTTACTGGTTGTTACGTAAATTAGCTTTCCCAGATTTTCCAGAACAAGGTATGGACTGTGGTCTGTTCGACCGAAGAGTCATCAATGCGTATAGGAATTTACGGGAAAGGACCGGTACACCTTTTTACACAATTTATTCACTCGGCTTTCAAACAGCTTGGGTGCCTTATGTACGCCAGGAACGGGTTGCCCATGAAAGCGGCTGGACGTTCTGGCGGCGTATGGCTAATGCCATAGACACAGTTACTACCTATTCCTACAAACCAATTCGCTTGATTAGTCTGTTAGGAATATTCGTCTCGTTTTTGAGTCTCATTTATGGGATAACAATCATACTCCAATGGATCTTCTTTGGCTTCGACATGCCCGGATGGCCCTCACTAGTAATCCTCATATTGTTTATGGGAGGCGTTCAAATTTCAGTTCTTGGCGTGATCGCTGAATACATTTTTATTAACAATAAAAATACAGTTAAATCACCCCGCTACATCGTCATGGATGTTATAGGAAAACCGAATATGAGCTTGACCCATAATCTGCCAAAATCAGGCTTCGTCGCCCTTAAGGAGAAATAATGGACGTCGGGATTGACCACATTGCTTTCTATACTCCAGGACATTTTCTGGCATTGGACGAGTTGGCAACCGTTCGAGGAGTGGCGCCAAAAAAATACACAGAAGGAATTGGAATCAAAGAAATCTCAATTGCCTCAAATGATGAAGATGCTGTTGTCTTAGCAGCGAATGTAGCGGATAAAGTAATTAATGAGGCGGGTATATCTAGGTCAGAAATTGGACTTTTGATTGTTGGTACTGAAAGTGCTGAAGATAAGTCAAAACCGACTGCAACTCATGTACATGAGCTTGTTGGAATTGGCCCAAACTGCAGAGTCTATGACATTTTACATGCTTGTATCGGGGCGACTTATGGGGTCCTTTCGGCTCTTGACTGGATCAGTGGAGCAGGCAAAGACAGATATGCGCTGGTTATTGCATCAGATATTGCTCGTTATGAGCGGCAATCCTTGGGCGAGCCAACGCAGGGTGCAGGTGCTGTCGCTATGCTGATTTGCGCCAACCCAAGGTTGATGGCTCTAGAAGAGGTTAGCTCCTTTAGCAAAAACGTATATGACTTTTGGAAGCCAATGGAAAAAAAATATCCCGTTGTGGACGGAATGTTTTCAGCGCAATGCTATACCGATGCAGCGACTTATTGCTTTCAACAAGAACCCTTGAATAAAGGTGCCGCATTTATTTTTCATGCGCCATATCCAAAGCTTGTACAGCAGACTTACTATCGAATTTCCAAGTTGTTTGACGATGCACCCCCTAAAGAGAGCTATCTTCAAAAAGTCGCTGCAGGCCTCCGTTATACGTCTAAAGTGGGGAACATTTATACCGGAAGCGTATGGCTAGGCTTAATGAGCGTGTTAAATGAATTTCTTGAGCGTGAGCAGGAATCGCCTATAACCGACACCTATGATGGATGTTACATATTTTCCTACGGCTCGGGATGTGGCGCAGTACTTATTAGAGGTGAGTTCACCTCAGGATGTGAGCAAATGTTAGAAAAATTAGATGTGCAAAAACAACTTGAAGCAAGAAAAAAAGTTAGCGTTGGAGATTATGAGCGCCTGGCCGAAATATATGAGCAGGGAGGAAATCCTCAGGAGAGAGTTTCAGCAATAAAGGCATCGGGCCCTTTCAGGTTAATAGGGGTCAAAGATGAAAAACGCCTATACGGGCCAATATAAATCATATAGCGTCTAATTTGTTATTAAAGGAAGATATGATTAATGAAATTCGATGATTTTGTCATTGGATACAAAGGTTCTATGGCTCGCCAGGTGACGAGAAAGTACAATGATGATTTTGCGGAAATCAGCGGTGACTTTAATCCTATACACTTCGATAACGAGGTGGGCAAAAGATTTGGATTTAAGAGCGCTATTTCAAACGGATTTGTAACTGAGAGCCGGGTTGCGGGAGCGCTGGTCAAAACATTTGGATCGGAGAATACTGTTGTCGTTGCCTTGGAGAAGAATACTCGCTTTTTAGCTCCTGTATACATGGGCGATATAATCACGGCAACGGTCGAGGTTGTTGGGCGGCTAAAGGCCATGAAAGCACTGAAGATAAGAGCAACGTGCTATAATCAAGATAGTATACAGGTCGCTGATACGAACATGGTTATCAAGATTCTAGAAAATAATTAATAAACAATTTTGCTCAAATTTCGTGTTTGAATTGTTAAAAAAAATTCGATTAATTGGCATTTGGTCCAGATGTGAGGCGTGTAGAATATGGGATCAGTCGGCATTAAAGAAGTTAGGTTCTTTGTGCCTGGCGAACCTATTTTAAATGACCGCATCATTGAAGATCACGGTTTCGATAGAAAGTTTGTTAGAGAAAAACTGGGTATTCTCTCACGGCATATTGCAGAAAAAAATGAATACACATCCGACTTGGCGACCGCTGCTGGAGCAAAATTGTTGGATGAAACTGACCTTGAGACTAATGCAGTTGACCTTTTGATTGTTGTAACTCAGACACCAGATTACTGTCTTCCCCAAGTGTCAGCGTTGGTTCAAGATCGGTTGGGGTTACCTTCATCAGTTGCAGCTCTTGACATCAATCTGGGCTGCTCAGGTTACGTATACGGATTAAGTGTTGCTAAGGGGATGATGGAAGTCAACGGGTTCACCAATGCAATCCTGATAACAGCAGAAACTTACTCAAAAATTATTGACCCAAAAGACCGCGCAACTGCACCATTGTTTGGTGATGGCGCTGCGGCGACTTGGCTCGGGCTTAATCCTACTTATAAATTAGGTCACTTTAACTTTGGCACTTTCGGGAAAAAATCAAGTTCCTTAATCGCCCGTGGTAGTGGAATGCGGCGCGACTCAATCGAATCGCTTTACATGAACGGACAAGATATTTTTAATTTTGTAATGTCATCGATGCCCAAATCAGTGACAAAATGTCTTGAAGCCAATGAGTTGACAGCGCCAGATATAGATGTATGGATATTTCATCAGGCAAGCCGTTATATGTTGGAAAAGTTGGGCACGAGGTTAAAAATACCAAATGAAAAAATACTTATTGAAGTTGCAGATATAGGTAACACAACTTCTTCCACAATTCCGATTGCATTGTGCCGGGGTATTTTGAGCAAAGGAATACGCCCAAAAATTATTTTTTTGTCGGGGTTCGGGGTTGGCCTATCTTGGGCGAGCGGTGTGATCAGAAGTAAATAAATGAAAGAAGAAGTTATGACAAAAAGCCCTACAGAAAAACTAATTAGCGAATTAGTTAAAAAGGCAATTTCTTATAAAGATGATTTGGGTGATTTTTCGGGACAAAATGCAAAAGAACTACACTTTATTGAAGACCTTCAGTTTGACTCGTTGGACATTATTAATCTGCTTTTTGAAATTGAAACTAACTATGATGTTGAAATAACGATTGACGACTTTAACAGTAAAAATCTAGCTGTCGTCGGAAACCTTGCTGAGCACATTTCAAATTCATGATTATTTTATAAAAAAAACTTCGGGCGCCCGGGTCTGTTTATGACAAGGGTTAGTATTTATTTTGATGTAATCGAGCTTTTATTTATGCTGGCAATAATAATGTTATTATCTTCCTCAAGAGGGGCCTGTCATTACTAAAAGCATCTCAGAAAACGCATTAATAGGCAAAAATTGTAGCATCGGTGACTTTGTTACCATTGGAGACGGTGTTGAGTTGGGAGATAACTCAGTAGTAGAGCCATATTGTTTTCTTGGAGCCGGGGAATTCAATGGAACCAATCGCTTGATCATTGGAGATAACGCTCACTTGAGATCTCATTCAATTTTTTATCTAGGTTCAAATATTGGTAGGAATTTTAAAACAGGGCATAACGTTGTTATCAGGGAAAAATCACAAATCGGTAATAATTGTATATTTGGAACTTCCACCGAGGCTGAAGGCTATTTCACAGTTGGCGATTTTGTTTTCATATACAACAATGTCCACTTATGCCAAGGTTCGAGCATTGGTAGTTTTGTCTGGATATTCCCATATTGTATTTTTACTAATGACCCCCATCCACCATCTATTGGAGACATGGGACCAACTATAGCTGATTATGCTATATTAGCCACACGGATTACAGTTCTGCCGGGCTGTCAAATAGGAAGAGACGCCTTTGTTGGGTCGCACACTTTGGTCAACCGCAATGTCCCAGATTTGACGATCGCTGCTGGCAATCCAATGTCCTTGAAAGGAAGTGTCGACCGTATCAGATTGACGGGTACCAATAAGGCTGCCTATCCATGGCGTAGGCATTATCACAGCCGGCCTGACCACATCAGGTTTCCAACAGAAATTATACAGCAATGGAAAGAGGAATTTCCTGACGGTTGACGGTCAGAGGTTTTTCAACCAGAAGCAATTACACCTTTGCCAAAAGCATCAAGAATATTAAATATATGTCCCAAGATTTTTTATACAGTTGGCCCTATTCAGATCTTAGTCCTGATACTGGCTGGCATCCAAATGAAGCCGGAACATACCTTAGGCGCGACTTTCCTGAAACCCTTGAACAACTTAAGTCAGACTCACGGTGGCCTGCTTTTTTTCCTTCGCCAATCTGTTTAGTCACTACTACCGATGGTAAAGAGAACGGGTTTGAAAAAGTAGTCGGCCCTTCAATTGTTAATCGATTCCCCTACATTGTGGCTTTAAGTTTTTGTCGTAAGACCTTGTCTGAACGCCATTATGAGCGCAAACATTTTACCAAGCTTCTAGAAACTGGTGGCAACGTCGCCATTCAGTTCCTTGAACAAGGCGACCAACTGGCAACGTCTATGAGGGTCCTCGCAGAAACACTTGAAGATGAAAAAACTGAGCGACTAAAACTCGTTGGGCTTAAAACTCGCCAAGGGCAAACTGTCGATGCACCTGTCTTGAACGCTGCATATATGGTTTACGAAGGCAAGCTAGTTGAACCGACCAAGGACTTTTCGGGCAATACTATTTACGAAAAATCCTGGGCTGATGTTGGTTCCCACCGTGTCTACTTTATCGAAATAACTGCTATTCAGTTGCGTGAAGATATAGCAGAAGGCAAGTCACAAATACACTGGCTTGGATTGCCCGAATGGTCGCCCGATGCCTCCTTGCCGTCGCCTGGAGGGGTGACACCAAAGTCAGGCCTAGCAAAACGTTATCAAAAGGGCTACACGCCACGATATAAGTTCCCCGCCGCAAACACGGTGGCTTTCGAATCAGATGGCACGGCCCATGGCATGGCAATCAAACATCTGGAACCTCTACCTGAAAATCAGGCTGAAGTAGATAATGACCGTGCACGCTGGCCGTGTTTTTTCCCGTCCCCGACGGGCATGATCACAGCCTGGACAAATGATGGTCAAGCGAACCTAATACCTTGCGGGTCAACAACAATAATAAGCCGTCACCCTCTAATTATCGCACCCTGCGTCTCCTATAGCGAGATTAATGAACGCTACGCACCGCGCGCTTCGTTGGATATTATCCGCAAGGCGAGTTCCTTTGGCTGCGGTGTCGCCTATATAGATGATGAGATGACAAATGCCATCCGCTACAGCGGCACCACATCTTTTGCCAACGATCCAGACAAAATTGCCAATTCGGGCCTGCACGCTTCAAGCCGATCTTTAGCCCCGCAAATTGATGATTTGCCAATCCATTTTGAGTGCGACCTTGTCGGTGAAATTCGAATGGGCACCCATATTATGTTCCTCGGCGAAGTTAAGTCGATCCTAGTTCGAAGTGACTTAAACGTCGACAACCCCCTGACTTGGTGCCCCTGGGCTGATGTTAAGAAAAGCAGCCGCAGACAATGACAATGTTCAGCGCCCTGCTATTTGATCTAGACGGTACAATAATTGACAGTGCGCCAGATGTTTGTGCATCAATTAACCAGACTTTGAATGCCATGGGACGCCTACCTATAACTGTGGACAATACCAAGGAATTGGTCGGCTTTGGAGCACGAAAATTATGCGAAAAAACCCTTGCCATGACTGGAAAGCCTGGAAATGAAGAGGACATCGAATTCCTGCTAACGGGTTTTCTGAACTTCTATCGCAAAAACCCAAGCGAACACACCGTCATTTTTCCCGGCGCGCTCAAGGCACTAAGCCTTTTCAAGGATGCTGGCATTCAACTTGGCATTTGCACAAATAAGCCTGAAGCTACATGTTTTCCTGTTCTTGATGCCCTTAAGTTGCGGCATTTTTTCTCAAGCGTTATTTGTGGAGACACCCTGAAATTTAGAAAGCCTGATCCAAGACATGTTTTTCACACTTTGGATGATATGGGAGCCGATGCAAATAACGCCGCTTTTGTAGGAGACAGTGAAACTGATATTGAAGCTGCCCATAACGCAGGTATACCTTGTGTCCTAGTGACATTTGGCTACTGCCATGTGCCATTTGATACTCTCAACGCTGATGCCATAATTGATCATTTTGATAAGCTTGATTCGGCTCTAAAGGCGATTGCCATCGCCCCTGATAAATAACTACTCGCGATCAAATCGCCTTTTACTTAAAAAATATGAGAACAAATATTGATTATTAGTAATTTTGGCCATATTTAGCTGCCAATACAAATTGGTTAATATTCGCTTCTCGAAAACCATGCCAAGTACATTATTTCATGGCTACATTAACGAAAAGCGATAGAGTGTTAACAACATTAAAAGATATTTTTGGCACTCCTTGCTCCAAGTGCCATTTTTAGTCAAGTAGGGATATGTTGCAATGCAAGTTCTTGACACCACTTTTCCAGAAGTAAAAATATTTAAGTTTAACGCCCATTCGGATAAACGTGGTTTATTTGTAGAAACTTGGAATCAGGACTGTCTCGAACAACTTGACGAAATGCCGGAATGGCGACAGGACTGCTCTTCAATTTCTTTAAAAAAAGGCACTATCCGCGGCCTCCATTTTCAAGCTCCACCGACCGATCAGTGCAAACTCGTCAGAGCGTCAAAAGGTAGCCTATTTGATGTTGTCGTCGATATTCGTCACGGTTCACCAACTTATGGAGTGCATAACACAACTATTCTTGAGGCTGACGACTATAAGCAATTATTTATCCCTTCAGGGTTCGCCCATGGATTTTGCACCCTTGAGGACAATACTGAAGTCACATACAAGATTTCGGGGGCTTATTCACCCAAACAAAGTGGCGGTATTTTTTGGGATGACCCAGACTTGGGGATCGACTGGCCTGTAAACGCGAGTGAAGCCGTGCTATCCAAAAAAGATCAAACTCAACCTAAATTTAAGAATTTTCCTATTATTTTCCGTCACAATAAAGAGTTTAGTGGAGCCCAATAACAACTATAACTCAGCAAATAGTGATACAAGCTTTAGACCTTACGCCAATAAGCGCCTGAGCCATCAACATCTGTGATTGGTGCGGTGATATTGTTCGTCTTGCGGTAATCATTTACCGCCTCGACACAGGGCCCAAGATTAAAGTCATCAATGATAATATAACCACCACTTGAAAGTTTTGGATAAAGCTCCTGGAGTGCAACAATAGTTGAGCTATACATGTCTCCATCAAGCCTGAGAAGGCAAAAATTTTCTGCCGGGATTTGGGCAAGGGTATCTTCAAAATAACCTTTAACGAAGCAGACCTGATCATCAAGCAAGCCATACTTTTCAAAATTAGCAACCACGTTTTCCTTGCTGACAGCTAAAAAACTGAAAGTATGGTGTGCATCACTTTTGTCCCACGGGTATTTATCCGGTTCCGGTAATGGCAGGCCTTCAAAAGAATCACAGACCCATACTTTTTTATCAGTAATGACGTTGGCTTTTAAGACCGCCCGCATGAAAATACTAGCCCCACCTCGCCACACACCGGTTTCGATTACATCTCCGTCAACACCACGATCAATTACGTCTTCAAGTAATTCATGAATATTATTCAAACGCTTGATGCCAACCATAGTCTGAGCCTGCATCAATGGCCAATCCAAACCGTTTTCTCTTTTTTCCTGCCTCTCCTTAACACTTAAACCATCATCCCTGAGGATAATAATTTTGGAGCGACGCAGCAATTTCACTAACCATTTATTACGTAGGTTCTTAAAGCCATTTTTTTTCCACCAGAATTGGGGCGGCACCCCATTGGCGTATGGATTGTCAACGTTCAGATAATCACTCAGAGTTTTCTTTAAAAGTTCTAAGTAGAGAGTTTTAGTATCTGTCACCATAAAATGGATTTCCCGAAGTTTTTATATCTTAAAATTGTAATTTAAATAACCTTTTTTCATGAAAAGACAATTGTGCAATATTACACATAGCCAGATACACAATTGCTTTTAAAAAATCCAGCGCTTGGTTTAATTAGCCCATCTTCAGGTTATAGTTTTTTCGAAAGAACATTATACTCTACATGCAGGGCAATGGTTTATCTCTTTCGATCTGGGACAAAATGAGTGTCGGTAAACCTCATCCGACTTAGTATATATCAATTTTAGGGATGCAAGTAATAAATCGTGCGCCCCATTCACGAGAGTAAGCCAGTTTATTCGAAATTTCTGTGCGAAAATTCCAAGGCAGGATAATAATCAAGTCTGGCTTTTCATCTTTCAGCTTTTGTTCTTCAACAACGGGAATATGGCTGCCAGGAAGGAACAGGCCTTGTTTGGCTGGTGTGTCATCAACAACAAAATCGATGCTTTGTGTGCCAATTCCACAATAATTTAAAAATGTATTCCCTTTTGCTGCCGCTCCGTATGCCGCAATTTTATTCCCTTTATCCTTCTCAGCCTTAACAACATTCTGAAAGGCACCCCGAATGACCTCAGCTTTATTCTGAAAATCCACATAACCTGAAATATCCAAGAGTCCCTGACTTTGTTCTGCTTCAAGCAATTTATTTACAGTCTGCTTTACCTGCATAAATTTATTCGTCGATTGACACGCTAATATTCGCAAAGACCCACCATGAGTTGGCAATTCCTCAACATCAAAAATACAAAGCCCATGACGAGCTAAAATATTTTGGGCTACCTGGAAAGAAAAATATGAAAAATGCTCGTCATAGATAGTATCAAACTGATTATTTTTTATCATTTGTGCAACATGCGGAAATTCCAGTGTTAAAACTCCATCCGGCTTAAGCAAAATGGAGATGCCCCTAATAAAATCATTTACATCGGGCACATGAGCAAAAACATTATTTCCTATAATTAGATCTGCCTGGCCTCTTTGTGCAGATAATTTTTGAGCCGACTTGGTTGTAAAAAATTCGGTATTTGTTGCCACCCCCTTTTCCTGTGCTGCTTTTGCACAATTAGCGGCCGGGTCAATTCCTAAGCAAGGAATTTGTTTTACGACAAAATGCTGAAGCAAATAACCATCATTTGAAGCAATTTCTACAACAAATGAATTTGCATCCAAATTCATTTTATTGATCATTTTATCAACATATTCACGAGCATGATCAACCCAGCTTTTAGCAAAGGACGAAAAATAAATATAATTCTCGGTAAACATATCGTGGGCTTCGTGAAGGGCTGGTATTTGCACCAAAAGACACTCTTTACAGATAAACACTTTGTGAGGATAGCGTGGCTCTTCAAGATTTAGTTGATCGAGACGAACCAACCTATTTGCAGAGGGTAACTCACCTAAATCAATAAAAACCTTGTCAAGTTTGCTATTGCAAAATTGGCAATTCATAGTTTCTCAAATCTGTATTCTGTGAAAAGCATTTAAAAAAAGCACAATTGTGGACGCAAAAATCAAAAAGATATAAATTTTTCTGGATGCTATATAATTATACGTACTAGAGAACTTATAAAAAACGGTTAAATTCGAAAAATTAATTTACAAACATTTGCAGATTTTTATTTCTAAAAAAACTAGCTTCAGCATTCACTGGTAATATCCATTCTTAAAAATTACAGTTTCAGCATGCATGTGAATTTTTATAAAAATAAAAAACGTAATTAACTCCTCAACAAAATACCACCCTATATGAGCTAAAGTATAGATTAAGATTTTGAGAAACAATCCCATTTATCGTCAGAAATTTTAGGTTCAATATTTTTAATATCATGTTTAGATGAGGAAGTTATTTTTAAGATTTTTATCCTAATTTATTTTTTGATGTGGAAATGTCTAAACTTGAATAATATTAATTATTATGATTAATGCCTTTAAAGTATGATTGATGGTTAGTAATAAGAAGTATATTTGGACACCTATCCGACCTGTCTCCCAAGAAGCTTATTTGCAATCCTGCGTAAACCGCGATTACGTTTCTTCTTCGGGAGACGAGGCAAGACAATAGCCATGTCTTCATTTTCATCTCTGAGACGCAGGCGGGGCTCAGAAAACTGCTTGAAAATAAACTTTGAATTATTTTTTTTAAGTGTTTGTTCACCCATTTCATCCAACTTCTCACCGACACCCATTGTAAAATAAACATGCTGACCATTATCCATGCAAGGACCACAAATATCATTTTTGTAACGAAGGCTCTGTAATTCATTGTGAGAGGCGTTAACAAAACTGGGGGCCACAACCTGGGCCTTATCGAATGTTGCACAACAAAGCTGGACCGAGCCGTCGACATTAAGCGTCATCTGGGTTTTGCGCAGATTACAATCTTGATCGCGGAATGGCTGTGCCGCCCGGGAAACTCCGACCGGGTCCATTGCCAGCATGTCAATAATATTTTTATCTTCGCTCGAGACAGTGCCCCCCAAGTAACTCAGACTTTTTTCCAAAGGCATATAAAAAGCCCATACGGGCTCAAACCCGAATTCCAACTCGGTACAAAGTTTTAACATCATTAGCAGATCGTCACCAGCATTGTGCTTGTAAACATGATAAAGCACATGCACTTCGGTCTTGTTTTCATATTGATCTAGCATATGACGCAGGCGATACATGTTACTTTTGACGACCCTAATATCTCCGCGTTTATGAGTTTTTTGATAATTGTCCTGATAAAATCCAGAGAGTGAAATCCGAAAAAAATCAGGATTGGCCTTAATCACATTCTTCAAGTTTTTATTTAGATTAAGATTGCTGGAAAGACCACAGAAAAACCCCATTTCCTTTGTCAGGGTTACGAATTCCGCCACTTTCGGATGAAGTAGAGGCTCTCCCCACGTGTAGAGGTGAATTTCAACACGATCAGAAATGTTGTCAGCCTTAATTTTTTCAAGGATTTGTTTGTAGACGTTTAATTCCATGAATCCTGTCGGATTGCGGCCTGTAGAAAACTCAATATCGCGAAAATTACCCTGAGGACATGTTGGGCAACGCAAGTTGCACGTTCCCACAATTTCTATCCAGTAGGTAAAGAGCTTGTTTCTTTTATGTTCAGTGGGCCCGTACATTAATAGAAATTTACCTTATGATTTTTTCACCGTATTATTTTTATATCAAGAGAGTATAAATGGGTCAAAGCAATCCGCAGTTTTGCCTGCCTTATCAGGCCATCCTAGAATATAATCTTTAAGATTTATGCAGAAAATAGCTTGATTAGAAGATCTAATTTTTTCAATTACATAGTCTATTTAACAATTAGTTTGTAAGTTAATATGGTATAAGAATAACTGAGGAGCACACATTAATGCCTTGACGTGACCCAGCCAGCGAATGTTTAGGCTAGTAGAGAAAATAAAATCTATAAAATGCTAAAACAAAATAACGTCAGTTAGTTCAAATTCAATATTGATCATGATGGCTACGCTAGGCGAGCCAAAATAATTTACATTTAATTGGCCTGTGTATCCTGATTAGTCATCGTTAAGATAAGGATACTGTTTCACCCAAATTTGAGAATATAGGTGATGGTTTTAAAAACTATGGAAATTACTAATGGATGACTTAAGCATTGTCATTGTTAATTATAATTCAGCAGCGGTGATCAAATCCTGCCTTGGCCCCTTGGCGAACATTAGGCGAATTATCGTCGTTGATAATGCCAGCACCGATGATTCAGTTGAACGTGTTCGTCAGGTCTGCCCCAATGCTGAGATTATCCTAAACTCAAAAAATTTCGGCTATGGCACTGCTGTCAATCAAGGAATATCTCGGGTTAAAACTCCATACGTCCTAGTGATAAACCCAGATGCTATTCTCAAGACTGACGCTGTTGAAAGCCTTATTTCTATCGCCAGGGCCTATGAAAATACAGCAATCGTCGCGCCGCTTCTTTACAGCCCGAAACGTGGACTTGAGCTTGAGTTAAAGGGACCGGGAGGACGAGGTCATAGCCGGACAAAATCTAAACCAGATGGAGATTTTTGCACTTGGTTCGCTACAGGAGCGGTCTGGCTTTGTAATATGGCAGCATGGCGAGATGTTGGCGGTTTCGATGAAAATATATTTCTGTACGGAGAAGATCTGGATTTATGCAAACGCGTAAATGATAGCGGCTACACTGTCATATTTTGTCCCAAAGCCCGTGGGGATCACTTGGTGAGTCAAGCAACCGCACCGAGCATAAAAATACGCTGGCGCAAAGAATGGAATATCGTCTGGAGCCATCTTTATCTGACAGAAAAATATAATGGTCCAGCTACTGCAGAGGCTTGGGGACTACTTTTCAAGCATGGGCCTAAAACCCTTTTTTACGCTATGGTCCTTCAACCTAAGCGCTTGATGCGAGACCTAGCTGTATCACACGCAGCGTTTAGCTTCCTCATTGGAGGAAAACCTAAAAGAGGCCTTTAGTTGCCTTTTAGGAATCGTTGTATGCCGGTACGTAAGGAAATCTTGGGCTGCCAACCTGGCAAGATTGGACCGTCCCAGGGCTTAAGAACTCGCTTGACACCAGGCAAGTCTTCTTTTTTTTCAGTGGCGATAAGTTTACCGCCAATTTCTTCGAAAATTCTAATTAATTCACTAATAGGTTGGCGTTCTCCACCAGTCAAGGCGTAGCTGTATCCGCTGATATCTTCCGGTCTGCTTTCCAATAGGAAACTGGCAAGTAAGTAAGCCTCAATAATATCATCAATGTGGACGAAGTCCATGACCGGGTCACTGGCAACTATGGTTAAAGTTCCACCACTGAGCTGATTATTTGCGATCGCTTGAATAAGTTTTTGGCGCCAATCCCGGGGGCCATAAGATTCAAATATTATCAAATTTACAAAATGAAAGCCGTGCTCCTTTTCATACTGTAGTAGAGTATCAGCAAAGGCCTGCTTAGTTTGTGCGTAGAAATTAACTGGGCATGGCTCATCACTCTCAAAATACTGAAAATGCGTGCCTGTATTAATAATTTTGTACGATCCATTTTTTTTAGCCGCTTCAAGCAGGCGCGTGCCGAAAGAGATATTCGCCTCAACTAACTCCGCCTCCTGCTTTGGCGTATGCTCCCAGACATAAAAACCTGCAAGATGGATAATAACATCAGGCTGACTTTCACTTACGGCCATGTCGAGTGAGCTTTGGCTGCCATCGGATAAATAAAAGCACACCTGATCACGAAAAGGCGAAAGCCGGTCCAACTGAGAACCCTTCCGCACAATACCTGATACCCGCACGCCATCCGCAACTAAACGACGCGCCAGCTCGCAGCCAATGTAGCAAGTGATACCAGTAATCAAAACCGACTTCATTAAAGTCTTCCATAAATCATCATATTTTTATCTTAACACTTCATCTTTGTTCAAGTTAATGCGCTTTTTATAAATTTGTCCCTTACGATCAGTACCTTATTGCATATAAACTCCTGTTCATGGATTCCTTTACTCAAGCTCTAATATTTGCCACCGTTGCCATCACAGCATTTTTGGTGACGCAAGCAATATTGCCTTTTTTGCAGGCCCGAGCCATTCTTGATCATCCAAATGAACGTTCAAGCCATGACACCCCAACCCCAAAAGGTGGTGGACTTGCTCTTATAGCTGTGGTTCTAGCGGGGTGGGTAGCCACTGGACTTTATCTAGAAAGTAGTGCATTCCTTACTTGGGCCCTACCAGGCTCAGCGCTTGCACTTGCAGGACTGTCATGGATGGATGATTTACACGGCCTACCACCGGTCACCCGTTTGATCGCACAAATAACTTCTGTCACCTTCATTTTACTGCTCAGGTCCACCCCCGAAGCTTTTTTTCAGGGCCTACTACCTCATACTTTAGACACCTTGTTAGCAGGAATAGTCTGGGTCTGGTTTATCAACTTGTTTAACTTTATGGATGGCATTGACGGTATTACTGGCATCAAGACCATCACTATTGGAGTCGGCATCGCCCTGATAGGCAATGGCGTTGAGGCATTACTTGGCGGCATTCTTGCAGCAGCAGCAGCCGGATTCCTAAAATGGAACTGGCATCCAGCAAAGGTCTTCATGGGTGATGTGGGTAGCATCCCCTTAGGCTTTTTGCTTGGTTGGCTACTTTTAAATATAGCTGGAGATGGCCACTGGGCGGCGGCGATTATCCTTCCCGCTTACTATCTAACTGACGCCACTATTACCTTGATTCGTCGAGCATTTAAGGGTGAAAATTTATGGCATGCTCATCGCCAGCATTTTTATCAGCAAGCTGTTCAGCGCGGCTTGTCCCACGCAAAAGTCTCCTCTATGGTCTTTTTTTTAGGAGTCTTATTTATTGTATTAGCCTGGTTTGCAGAGCAAGGATGGCCCTTGATAGCCTTAAGCGCCACCCTAACACTTACTGTGTCCTTTTTGTTTTTGCTTAAAGGGAGACAGTCATGAAAATTCAATTTATGAGCGAAAATTTTCCACCAGAGAGCAACGCCGCTGCTACTCGCGTTTATGAGCGGGCTTGTTATTGGGTCAAATGGGGCCATCAGGTGACGGTTATTACGTCGGCACCTAATTTTCCAGAAGGAAAATTATTTCCTGGTTACCAAAATAAGTGGAAGCAGTCTGAAACCATGTCAGGGATTAGGGTTGTTAGAGTCAAGACATACATCGCTGCCAACCAGGGAATCGCACACAGAACATTTGATTTCCTAAGTTTTATGGTCACAGGATTTTTTGCTGCCCTAAAGGAAGAGCGACCCGACATAATCGCCGCAACCTCACCACAGTTTTTTACAGCTGTCGCGGGATGGGCAGCAAGTGCAATACGGGGCGTACCATTTGTTTTTGAACTTGGAGATCTATGGCCTGCGTCCATCGCCGCCGTTGGCGCAATGAAGAGAAGTCTAGCCCTCAAACTTGTCGAAAAATTAGAACTATTTTTATATCACCGCTCTACCCACATTGCTGCACTGACCAACTCTTTTAAAGAAAATCTCGTGAAGAGGGGGGTTGATAAGAATAAAATCACCGTTGTCATCAATGGTGTCGACCTTGCACGCTACGGGCCACGTGACTGCGATGTGAGTTTATCTAAAGAATGGGGTCTGGAAAATAAATTTGTAGTTGGATACATTGGCACCCACGGCATGGCCCACGCATTAATCAATGTCCTAAATGCTGCAAAATCCATACAAGAAAATGATGGCATATGCTTCCTATTTGCAGGTGCTGGTGCTGAACGGGATAGACTTATGGAAGACGCAAAAAGACGCTTAATTAATAATGTTGTCTTTATGCCACGTCAGCCTAAAGAGAGGATGCCGGCCGTCTGGAGCCTTTGTGATGTTGCACTGGTTCACCTCAAGGACTCGCCCGTTTTTGCAGGAGTCATCCCATCAAAGATATTTGAAGCCGAGGCCATGGGTCTCCCCATTTTGCTTGCTGCTCCAGAGGGAGAAGCATCGAGTATTGTTCTTAATGACAAAGCGGGGGTTCATATTTCTGCTGAAAATCCTGCCGCTTTAGCTGACAGCGTTAACCAGCTAGCTAGCAACAGGTCGGCACTCAAGAATTTTGGCGCAGCTGCGCTGAAAGCGGCACCAGGTCACAGTCGTGAAACCCAAGCCCATGAATTTCTTAATGTTTTAAAAAAAGCCATAGGGGAGAAAATTTGAAAATTCTTGTCACTGGCGCTAACGGTTTTATTGGTCACTTCCTGATACCCAGATTAATCAAGTCCGGCCACGAGGTTGTTGCAACGTCCCGCAACGCTAATTCAAAACCTACTGGGGTAACCACACACCCTATTGCAGAACTTGGCCCTAATACTGATTGGGATGACGCACTAAGCGAAGTCGAAGTAGTTATACATTTGGCAGCCAGGGTCCACGTCATGTCTGATAATTGCTCAAATCCCCTAGCTGAATACAGGCGCATCAATGCGGAAGGGACGGCTAAGCTGGCGAAAGATGCAGCTAAGGCTGGTGTAAGCCAATTTATTTTTATGAGCACCATAAAGGTGAATGGTGAAACCAGCGGGTTAGTGCCTTTTAACGCTCATGATATTCCCGCCCCGAATGAACCCTACGCCATCGCCAAACTTGAGGCCGAAGAGGTTTTGCTGAGGACGGTCCGTTACAGCAACATGCGCGCAACCATCATCCGTCCTCCATTGGTATATGGGCCAGGCGTAAAAGGACATTTTGTCTCGCTTCTAAAAATTTGTAGCAAAGGATGGCCTTTGCCCATTGATTGTATAGATAACCGTCGTAGCATAATATATGTGGGAAATTTGGTTGATATGGTTCACCGTTTAATTGAAACACCCCCTTCCACCACAGGGGTCTACCTTTGCCGAGATCCTCAAGACGTCTCAACACCAGAGCTTTTTCAAAAAGTTTCCGCTGCACTAGGAGTAAAACCGCTTATTATTCCTTTTCCCTTATCTTTGCTCCGTCTTTCTGCGGCCATAGTTGGTAAAACAGCAATCGTTTCCCGCCTGACAGAATCTCTTTATGTTAATGATAGCCAAACCCGCAATGATCTCAACTGGACGCCGCCATTCAGCATGCTAGAAGGTCTTAAGGAAACGGCGACCTGGTTTCACAAACGGTATCACTGACTGGAAATATTAATGCCCTTGCACATGCCCCATCGTGGATATCTTGTCTACAGCCATGACATCATTCTAACGATCTTGTCATTTTATATTTCCTTGTACCTGCGCCTAGGCGATGGGCTTCTTGCTTATTTTTCCTTAGTAACCCTGATTGTTGGTGGAGCTCTTTTTGGGATAATTGCCGCGGGGGTATATCTATACCAGGATCTTTATCGCGGCGTTTGGCGATATGCCTCCCTGAATGACCTGTTAGCTATTACTCGTGCAGTCACCCTGGTTGTTTTGCTTTTCTTGCTCGTTATGTTTTTATGGGCTCGGTTAGATAACTTACCCAGATCCTATCTTGCTATTAACTGGTTTGTTTTGATGGCCCTATTAGGGGGGCCACGCTTTATCTATCGTTTGATGAAAGATCGCCGCATTGATTTACATATAGAAAATGTTAATGCAACAAGCGTTCCTGTCCTGCTTGTCGGTGCTGGGGACGCGGCGGAAGAATTCATCCGGTCATTAAGCCGAACACAGGATGCTAACTACCGCATTGTTGGTATTGTCGCTGAAACAGCTGGGCGGGTTGGCCGCAATATTCACGGTGTTCCTGTAATGGGAATAACTGATAACGTAGTATCTATTATTAATGAGCTTGAAAAGTCTGGCAAGAAACCACAGCGCTTGATTCTGACCCGTGAAGACATGAACGGTTCTCGAGTTCGGGGTCTACTTGATGCGGCAACTGAGGCTGGCTTGACCCTGGCGCGTTTACCGCGCCTTACCGAATTCAAAAGTGGTATTGGCGATACTACTGAAGTTCGTCCAGTTGCCATTGAAGATCTGCTAGGTCGCCCACAAAATCCTCTTGATCGAATTTCCATGGCAGGCTTAGTAAAGGGCAAAAAAGTTCTAATAACTGGGTCTGGTGGCTCCATCGGTTCTGAATTAGTGCGTCAAATTTGTGATCTTGAACCCGCAGAGCTGACCCTGCTGGATAGTTCCGAATACAATCTTTACTCAATCGACATGGAGATATCTGTAACCCATCCCGATATTGTTAGACGCGCCGTTATTACTGACGTTCGGGATCATAAAGCAATTTATCGCCTATTTAGTGACGTCAGCCCAGAACTTGTTTTCCATGCAGCCGCTCTTAAACATGTTCCCTTAGTGGAAGCAAACCCTTGTGAGGGAGTGTTAACCAATGTCGTCGGCACGGTAAATGTTGCCGATGCCTGTATCAACACGGGGGTTTTGACCATGGTCATGATTTCAACGGACAAGGCCGTCAACCCCACTAATGTTATGGGTGCATCAAAACGCATTGCAGAACTTTACTGTCAGGCTCTTGACATTAAGCATGGCGCTGATGCTGGAACTCGCTTTGTCACCGTGCGTTTTGGAAATGTGCTTGGTTCTACCGGGTCTGTCGTTCCCTTATTTCAAAAACAGTTGGCATCAGGCGGACCATTGACGGTGACTGATCCGCTGATGAAGCGTTATTTTATGACTATTCGAGAAGCGGTCGAATTGATTTTACAAGCTTCTGCCCTGGGCGATGATCACAACGCGCAGATTGGGAAAATCTTTGTGCTTGATATGGGTGAACCGATTTTAATCATCGATCTAGCGCGCCAAATAATTCGTCTAGCTGGTCTTGTGCCAGACCAAGATATAAATATAAAAATCACAGGGCTTCGTCCCGGTGAAAAACTATTTGAAGAAATGTTCCACGGAGGCGAACCACTTGTTGAAACGCAATGCCAAGGGATTTTACTAGCCGCACCACGTGGGGCCGATTCAGCGACCATAACCCCTACTATAGAAAATTTAGCTATGGCCGCACTTGAGGCTGATCTTGAAAAGGTCATAATGCTTATCGAAAAACTAGTGCCAGAATACAAACCTGAAACTGATAATCAGCAGTAAAAGCCGCACGCTCCAACCTGCTATATCCAATTACAAGTTCTAAAAATTAGAATAAGAGAGATACAATATGTCAATGATTATCAAACGCGCCCTTGTCTCTGTTTCCGATAAAACTGGTCTTGTTGAATTCGGTAAATTTTTAGCTGATAACAATATCGAAATTTTATCAACAGGCGGCTCCGCCAAGGCCCTAAGTGATGCAGGAATACCCGTTATCGAAGTTTCTAAACATACGGGCTTTCCAGAAATTATGGATGGTCGGGTAAAGACTCTACAGCCAATCATTCATGGTGGTTTGCTAGCCGTACGTGGCAATTTGGAGCACGAGGCAGCAATGAAAAAACACAATATTGCACCCATAGATCTTCTATGCGTTAACCTGTATCCCTTTGAAGAGACCGTTGCCACTGGTGGTGAATTTAGCGAATGTATTGAAAATATTGACATTGGTGGCCCAGCACTGATCCGAGCTGCGGCTAAAAATCACGCCTTTGTGACTGTTCTAGTAAGTCCGAATGATTACGCACTGGTCATGAATGAAATGAAAGCAGGCGAAGGCGCTACAAGTGATGAGTTTCGTAAACAACTGGCCGCGACCGCTTTTGCGCACACCAGTTATTACGATGCAGCCATTAGTAGCTGGTTTTCTGGCCAATTAGGCGACACCCTTCCTCAGCGCATCGCCCTTGGGGGACTGCGTAAACAAACTATGCGTTACGGAGAAAACCCCCATCAGGAGGCCGCCTTCTATACTAATGGTGAAAATCGCCCCGGCGTTGCCACAGCCAAGCAATTACAAGGCAAGGAGCTTAGCTTCAATAATCTGAACGATACAGACGCCGCCTTCGAGCTAATTGCCGAATTTCAAAACACAGCGTGTGCAATAATCAAACACGCCAACCCATGTGGTGTTGCTTATGGTAAAACTATGGCAGATGCCTATAGGAAAGCCCTTGCTTGTGACACGGAAAGCGCCTTCGGTGGCATTGTTGCCCTAAACAGAGCGCTTGACGTTGAGACAGCTGAGCTAATTGCTAGCCTTTTTTCAGAAGTTGTTATCGCCCCTGAAGTAGACGGGGGCGCCTTAGAAATTCTAGCTCAAAAGAAAAATCTTAGGGTGTTAACCACTGGCGGCATGCCCAACCCAACGGCTACCAGCATGATGATTCGCTCCTTATCGGGCGGGTACCTCGTACAAGGTCGTGACAACCAGGTCCTTGAGGATATGAAGATAGTCACGAAGCGTCACCCCACCGAGCAAGAAATGGACGACTTAAAGTTTGCTTTCACCGTTGGCAAACACGTTAAGTCAAATGCAATTATCTATGTCAGGAATGGAGCAACCGTCGGCATTGGAGCAGGTCAGATGAGCCGAGTTAACTCTTCACGAATTGCAGCTTGGAAAGCTGCTGATGCGGCGAAAGTGGCAGGTGAAGTTGAAAGTTGGGCTATTGGTTCGGTAGTTGCCTCAGACGCTTTCTTCCCATTCGCAGACGGATTGCTTGCTGCTGCCGAAGCCGGTGCCACGGCGATAATACAGCCTGGTGGCTCTATGCGTGATGATGAAGTGATTGCTGCCGCTGATGACGCTGGCTTATCCATGATAATGACTGGCATGCGCCACTTCAAACACTAGGATAAACTAAAATTTGCGATTATCTATCTATCCAGCTGACATGTATTTTAAGTGCATGAACTGTATTAGGGTAAATAATGAACTAATAGACGTCTCCTATATAGCTCCACAGTTATCAGCCTCCACATACAGGAGGGCTGTTTTAAGGCCGGCCATACGAGCGGCTTTTAACTCCAGTGAAGTTGGTAACTTCCATCTTGTTTTCCCTCACCCAAATCGCCGCCTTGACTAAATTTTTTATAATCTGAAGGATTTTAGTCCTAATTACAATGCCTTAAAACTTGATTACAGGTTCTCGAACATTTGTTAACAAAAACATTCCTATAGCAAAAAACACCAAGATTATCGCCATACCTGCGCGCTGGCTATCAAAGGCAAAGCTTACCGCGCCAAGCAAGGCTGGGCCCAGAAACGCAGTCGCTTTACCGGAAAAGGCATACAGGCCAAACATTTCGGTGATTAGTTCTGGAGGTGCAAGTTGTGCCATCATAGAGCGACTGGCCGCCTGAGCCGGCCCGACAAAAAGCCCCAAAGGTAATCCAAAGGTCATAAAACCTGTCTTTGTTTGAACAATTAACAAGGCTGTTCCCAAAACTGTCAGCCCAGCCAGAGCAATCATCAAGACCTTTTTCGGTCCAATCCAATCGTCGACCCAGCCAAACGCTGCAGCACCAAGGCCTGCCGTCACATTTATGCCAATGGCAAAAATGATAATTTCATTCAATTCCATGCCGAATGACCCTGCCGCGTAAATACCACCAAAGGCAAAAAGCGTATTCACGCCATCCGTATAAATCATGCGGGCAATGAGAAATCTGAGCATATTCGAGTTTTGGCGCACTTGGGTAAAAATGGCTCTTAATTCAGCTAAGCCTTTTTTCATGGAGTTTAAAAAAGATATATTCCTAGCGGTTCTGTCGGGTGTGAACAAGAATAGGGGAACTGAAAAAACTGCATACCAGATAGCCACCAAGAGAGCCGCTGCGCGAACATGTTCGGCCATTTCTTTTTCAAGGCCAAACCATGGCGTTTCCGGTTGAACCAGTCCAACTAACGTCAAAGCCAGACAAAACAACCCACCAAAATATCCCAGGCCCCAGCCCCAGCCCGAGACCCGTCCCAAATGACTCTGCCGGGCCAGTCCAGGCAGCATGGCGTTATAAAAAACCATGCCCATTTCAAAAGCAAAATTAGCCAGACCAGCTGTCACTAGAGCCATCAAGGCGAAAGACGGGTCCGGCTCTACAAACCACAAAACGCAACTGGCGAGAATACAAAGGGCGGTGAAAAACCCAAGCCACGGCTTGCACCTGCCCGAATTATCGGCAATCGCCCCAAAGATTGGCGCGACAATAGCCACTGCCATAGCCGACAGGCTCATAGTGTAACCCCAGTAGGCCGTGCCTATGACTTTGTCGAGAGCAACAGAACCGGTGAAATAGGTGGCAAAAACAAAGGTGATAATAACCGTCGGAAATGCGGAATTAGCCCAGTCATAGAGGCACCATGAAACAAGCGCGCGCTTGTCAAGCTCGTCCACCACTATCTGGCGACCAGGGTCTCGGCCAAGGTCCTGAGCTGACGTGAAGCAACGGCGATCATGGCAAAATCATTAATTTCTGTCGCCAACAGTTCTACTATCAGCTGATCCGTACGCTCGACAGAGATCTGATTTTTTTCAATCCAGGTAGAAATTGCCTGATCTGTATCGAAAGATTTTTTACGTATGCCCGTGGCATCTATTACCTGAGACGCCAGCGCCAGCTGATGACTGTAGATTTCTTCGATCAAAGCAGCGACAGCCAATTTTTGCCAATGGCTCTGGGCTTCCAGACGATCCGATGCAGCCCGGAGTGTTCCCAGATGGAAGCGGGAGCCAATAGCAAAATAAAGCCTGGAGGCGTCTGCCACAAGAATCTTCCGAGTGCTTGCTAGGCGAATAATGTCACAACCAGAGAACATGTTCACCAGTCCACTGACCCGGGCTGCCAAGTTTTTAGGCACACCTGCGGCAACATATGGCTCTGCTCGATTAACGATGTCTTGTAAATAGTGTTTTGGCAAGCACTTGCCAAGACAGCCATAGAGGGCGTTGAAGCCATCGGCGAATTCATCCACATGGCTGGCTATATCCAAGGGCCTGCGACCATTACGCAGGAACCAGAGCGTCACCCATTCGGTCAGTTGATTTGTGTCAAGGCGCATTTGCGTCTGCACGGCTGCCGGAACCTTGTTGTCCAGGGCATCAATTTCCGCCCACATGGCACGCATACCAAGGCACTGTCGGGTAATAATATAGGCCCTGACCACATCACTCGTGGGCATACCGGTGCTTTCCATCAACTGGTTAATGAAGGTACCACCGGCCCGGTTGATCACCGAATTGGTCGCCTGTGTTGCAACGATTTCCCGGTTCAGCCTATGCTTGATAATTTCTTTTTTATAGGGTTTGCGCAGAGGCTTAGGAAAATAAGCAATCAGATCATCCTGCAAAGCAACGTCGTCGGGCAAATCCGAGGCCAGCAGTTCTTCATTGACCCAGATTTTTGCATAAGACATCAAGACCGCAATTTCCGGTCCCGTCAGACCGGTTCTTGAGGCACCGCGATCAACAAGGGTTTCATCATCGGGCAGAAATTCCACCTCGCGGTTTAGTCGCCCACCTTTTTCTAGGGAACGCATCAAGCGCACCTGATTGTCAAAAATGCCCATGCCCTGATAAAGTATCGTATTGATCGCTTGGGTTTGACTATAATTATCAACCAACACCTGCAGTCCAACTTCTGTGGTCATCTTGGCGAGCAGAGAATTACGCTGTTTTTGCGTTAAACCACCCTTTGCCATGACCTGATCAATGAGAATCTTGATGTTGACCTCGTGATCGGAACAGTCAACTCCAGCCGAATTATCAATGCTATCTGCATATAGTCTGACGCCGCTGAGCGCCGCCTCAATACGGGCAAGTTGGGTAACGCCCAGGTTTGCGCCCTCACCAACAACCTTGGTGTTCAGCTGGTTTGCATTAATGCGGATGGAATCATTTGCCCGATCACCCACATCCAGATGGGATTCACCGGTTTCCTTCAAATAAGTACCTATACCACCAAACCACAGCAGGTCCGTCTTGGCAGTCAGAAGTGCTCTAATCAGCTCGTTTGGGGTAACGCTGTCTTTTGAAATATCAAAACGCTTTTGGATTTCCGGTGACAGATCAATGGATTTTGCCGAACGGTCAAATATTCCCCCACCCTTGGAAATCAGACTGTCGTTGTAATCGGTCCAAGATGAGCGCGGCAGATTGAATAGGCGTTTGCGTTCAATAATACCCTTGGTGGCATCTGGCTTTGGATCAACAAAAATATGCATGTGGTTGAAGGCGCCGATCAGGCAAATATGCGGCGACAGAAGCATGCCGTTGCCAAATACGTCGCCAGACATATCGCCAACACCGATGACGTCAAAATCTTCCTTCTGGGTATTGAGGCCCATCTCGCGGAAGTGGCGCTTTACAGATTCCCAGCCACCCCGGGCCGTGATGCCCATCTTTTTGTGGTCGTAGCCATCTGATCCACCAGACGCAAATGCATCACCAAGCCAAAATCCGTAATCGATAGAGACCGAGTTGGCTATATCAGAGAACGTTGCAGTTCCCTTATCGGCGGCGACCACCAGATAGGGATCATCGCCATCCTTGCGCACTGTATTCTTGGGCGGAATGACCTTGTTGCCCTTCAAGTTGTCGGTCAGATCAAGCATGCCAGAAATAAACAGCTTGTAGCACTCTATACCTTCAGCCTGGAAAGCTGTACGATCCGACATGTCTGGGGCTTTCTTGAGAGCGAAGCCACCTTTCGATCCAACAGGAACAATGACCGTATTTTTAACTTGCTGGGCTTTCACAAGGCCGAGGACTTCTGTACGAAAATCTTCGCGTCTATCGGACCAGCGCAAGCCGCCACGCGCAACCATGCCGAAGCGAAGGTGAACCCCTTCAACCCGCGGGCTATAAACAAAAATTTCTCGAAACGGACGCGGTAACGGGAGCTCGTCAATTTTTTGGCTGTCGAGCTTAAATGATAGATAGGGCTTTGCTGCTGTATTACTGGTTTGATAAAAATTAGTCCGCAACATGGACATCACCAAATTAATGTAACGTCGTAAAATTCTATCTTCATCAGCGCTTTGTACTCTTGCCAGTCCGGTTTCCAAGCGTCGAAGCAACACCTTGCTTTTACCCTTAATTTTCGGGTCGAAGCGGGCCTTGAAAAGATCGACAATCTGGCGCGCCATATGTGGATTATTAGCAAGAGTTTGTTCCATGTATTCCTGTGAGAAGGCAATGCCTGCCTGACGTAAATACTTACAGCATGCACGCAGAACCATCACTTCACGCCAACCTAAGCCACCAAAGAGGACTAGCGCATTAAAGCCATCGCTTTCAACTTCACCGCTCCAGATACGGCTAAAGGCCTCTTGGAATTTTTTGCGAACTGCCACAAGATTCACTTTAGAGCCATTGCGGGTCTCCAAGCCAAAATCATGAATCACAACTAATTTATCACCGTCTATATTGGGGCGAACAACATAGGGAATCTCATTGAGCACTTTAAGGCCCGTATCTTCCAAAATGGGCAACACATCAGATAATGGAATCATTTGGCTTGGGTGGTAGACCTTAAAATAAACCTGATCACTTTTCGCTTCTACGGGCCTATACATACTCATGCTCAACTCGCCAGTTTCGAGGGTCTGTTCAATATTTTGAATATCGTTGACCGCATGGGTCCCGTTAAATTTATCTTCATAAGCAGGCATAAAAGCCTGACTATAGCGCTGATATAAGAGGATGCCCTTTTCTTTGCCGTGTGTATCTATTAAATTGTCCAGCAGACTATCCCCCCATGAACGGGTAACATTAATAAGATTAGCCTCAATTTTTGCCTTATTATAACGAGGAATATTTCCGGGTGTGGTCTTAACAATTATATGCAAGCGAGCTAGAGCCTGATCACCAATCTGGGTATAATAAGCACGCTGTTCACCGGCAAACGCTACTTCAAGAACTTCCTGAAATTTTTTTCTTAGTGCTGTTGTAAAACTGTCTTTTGGAACATAAACTAAACAAGATACAAAGCGTTCAAAATCGTCACATCTTAAAAATAGTGCAACTCTTTGGCATCTTTTCAAGCGCAAGATCCCAAGCGCTGTTTCATACAAGTGGTCATCAGAAGTCTGAAACAATTCATCAAGTGGATAAGTCTCAAGTATATTCAATAGCGCCTTACCGTCGTGACTACCGGACGCAAACCCAGAACGTTGAAAAATTTTCTTCAGCTTCAAGCGCAGCAATGGAATATCATGTGGGCTACGACAATAGGCGCCTGAGGTAAAAAGGCCAAAAAAAGTACGTTGACCTATTACCTTTCCATCTTTGTTGTAACGCTTAATTCCAATTGAATCCATATGGGCATTACGGTGAACACTAGAGATAACGTCAGTTTTAGTCACCACTAACAAATCACCCTGACTGGTAGAAGCACGCCCAACTGTGCCTGCCCAAGGTGGCTGTTTATTTAAACTTGGTTTCGGCAAATACTTTGCAGTCCGGAGAATTCCTAGACCTGTTTTTTTACTGGTTATTGCAGAAAAATTCTTACCTTTGCCAATAAAATCATACTCCCGGTAGCCCAGAAATGTAAAATGTTCATCATTGACCCAGCGAAGGAAATCCTGTGCTTCAGCAGCATCTTCTGTAACAGTGCCTTTGGATTTTCTCTCTAGTTCTTCAATAATAGAAGACATGGTCGTGCGCATCCCAACCCAGTCTTCAACAGCAAAGCGTACATCTTTTATAACTTTATGGATCGCCTTACTAATTTCCACCAACTTCTGATCCGCCTGTCTCGAAATTTGCAAATGCATGAAGGATTCGCTTACAGCACGATGTGACAGGTTAAAAACAGGAGCAATTCCTTCCATCTTGCCATACTTAGACCGCAAAACATTGATCACTGGATGCAATACAAGATGTGGAGTTAGTCCCAGACGATTTAATTCCAAGGTAATGGAATCAACAAGAAAAGGCATATCATCATTTATGATTTCTATTACTGTGTGTTCACAGTACCAGCAATCTTCTTTGTAACTAGGGTTGTAAATATGAACCAGAGCCTTTTTATGCTCACGTTCTAGAGCAAACTTCCAATGTGCCTGCACTAAACCAAAAAGTTTTTCTGGCGATGATTGAGAGATATCACTCAGAGCTACATTACAAAAATAATTTTCAATAAACTGGCTAACATTTTTAACGTTCCTAAACATTTGGCTGGATTTAGCTATTTTTATAACAGCCTTAAGAAGAATAGACTTTTGTTTTTCAGTAGCCTGTAACAAAGATCCAGAATTCCTTATAAGAAACTTATTTAAAGCATGATTGTTGGTATTATAGGTTTGTATGATTAGCCTTATTAAAATAATACAATTAAAAAAAATACTACATAAAAATATGTATAAAAATCTATAAGACCTCTTTGGTTAGCCTTTGGAAAACCTGACAAAATAATAGTAATGACAACTTGTAAAGATTTTTTATATATAATGTATTTAAATAATAGTTTTACTGAAAATAAGCCTTAAATGCTAAATGAGATCTCTTTTCGTGGTTGCTAATTAGGTTCGTAGACAAAGATGAAGGGGTCAACAGTTACCTGCTAACCCCTTGAAAAATTGGAGCGGGCGATGAGATTCGAACTCACGACTTCAACCTTGGCAAGGTTGCGCTCTACCCCTGAGCTACGCCCGCATCAGTATGCTGAAATTTTCCAGCAACGGAGCGAGATAATAGCCATAGTGCCGTGCTTTGCAAGCCCCCTATTAATTGTAAGAAACACCCAGGCTAGTCATAACCACTAAAATTCAGTATATTGAATGATGATGCATGCCACGCCTAATATTCTGTTCAAGCGCCTGGAAGATCTCCATATTATAATTCAAAACCATAATCACAGCCCGGTATTCACCGTCGAAGAAGCTAAAATACATTGCAGTCACTTGCCCGGGTGCCATTGCAAAAACCTTTTCCTGAAAGATAAAAAAGGTAAATTGCTACTTGTAGTCACCCCAGATAATCGATTAATTGATTTGAAATCCTTACGTAAGAAAATCAGTTCCCATAGCCTATCTTTTGGTAAACCAAAACTTTTAAAAGAAGTTCTTGGGGTCGAGCCTGGATCAGTCAGCCCCTTTGCGCTCATAAATGACACAAAAAGGCAGGTTCAAGTGGTTCTTGACCACGAAATGATGGAGATGGGTTTGCTCAACTATCATCCACTAACCAATAACATAACAACGGCTATTACACCTTCTGATTTACTTATCTTTATCCATGATACAGGTCACAATGCTGTCGTAGTTAAACTTTAAAACTTATTATTTTTTTTCAACCCCTTGCAGAAAGCGGGTAAAACCGCCATTTAAGTAAATTGGTAAAAGTTAATTTTATCTGAGAGTTTTGAAAATGATATTCGAACAAGATGGCACTTCCACCAACAACACCTCCACATCAAGCGAAATTATCAAAGAAAGTAACATGGCAAATTTTGTCGCTGATGTTATAGAAGAATCGAAAAATATTCCCGTCATAGTAGATTTTTTCTCTCTCAAAAGTGACGCCAGCAGCAATTTATCTGCAATTCTGGAAAAGCTGGTTAATCAACTTGGTGGAATAGTCAAGCTTGCTAGAATTAATTTAGATGAGAACCGACAACTAGCAGCCCAACTCCAAGTTCAAGCGGTTCCTACTGTGTTTGGCTTTAAAAATGGTCAGCCTATCGATGCATTTGCTGGACCGCAGCCTGAAAGTCAGGTCAAAGCTTTCATCAAACGCCTTACCGGCAACGCAAAGGCACCCATAGAAGAAGCTATTGAACAGGCGAAAGCGCTACTTGAGAATGGCAATCCGGAACAAGCCATTAATCTTTACACCCAAATCCTCAGCCAAGACGAAAAAAGTGGAGTTGCCACTGGGGGCTTAATACGCTGTTATGTAGCCGCTGGCGAAATTGAGCATGCTAAGACCCTCATCAAAGAACTCCAAGATGATTTGATAAGAGATGCTGATGTTCAAGCTGCATGTTCTGCCCTAGAACTTGCTGAAGCTGGTCTGACCAGAGGCAACGTTGAAGAATTTCGCAGCAAGCTCGCAATGAACAAAGAAGATCATCAAGCCCGTTTTGACTTAGCGCTCTCTTTGTACGGTAGCGGAGAGTCCAAAAAAGCCCTTGATGAGTTACTTGAGATCATACGCCTTAACCGTGCTTGGAACGATGAGGCTGCTCGCAAGCAAATGATAAAAATCTTCGAAGCCCTTGGAGCCGCCGACCCAATAACAATACAGGCCCGGCGTGATTTATCGACAGTCCTATTTTCTTGAATTTGGAAATACTCCCATGATTAGAGCATTTGGAGACATCAATGCCAACGCGCTACCAGAAAGTCTGCCACTTTTTCCCTTAAGCGGCGCCTTATTGTTACCGCACGGCCATTTACCACTAAATATCTTCGAACCGCGTTATCTCAGTATGACAGAAGATGCATTTAGCAGTGGACGGCTGATTGGCATGATCCAACCAGAGAAATCTCACACTGACCCCATACCAAACAAAGAGACGCTTTTCCCAGTTGGTTGCTGCGGAAAAATTGTCTCCTTCGAAGAAACTGAATCTGGAAACTTATTCATAGCCCTCCGCGGGCTCTGTCGGTTCAGACTTAACCAAGAACTTGAAAATGAAAAAGGCTATCGACGCTCAACGGTTGACTATGCCCCATACGTTGATGATCTTCGTGAAGATACTGGCAAAATTAACGATAGACCTCGACTATTGAATGCTGTTCAGCAATTTTTTATATTAAAGAATATTGATGTTGACTGGGAAGCTATTAAAACTGCTGCTGACGAGACATTAGTTACATCACTTGCCATGATATGCCCATTTGAGGCACGCGAAAAACAAGCACTTCTTGAGGTAAAAAACATGATGGAACGTAGCAATCTACTTACGTCCTTAGTTGAAATGGCTCTTCATAGTAGTAATTACCAAACAGGTGCTTTCCAGCATTAAATTTGAGCTGTAAAATTTTTTATTCTAGACTCATGCGATCTGGAGACTGAAGTGAACCCACGAAAGGTTGATCCCAAACTACTTGAGATGCTTGTTTGTCCTCTGACCAAAGGGACGCTTACCTTTAATGAATCAGCTCAGGAATTAATTAGCAATCAAGCCCAGCTAGCTTATCCAATTCGCGATGGAATTCCTATTATGCTAGCTGATGAAGCAAGGCGACTCAAAGATAACGTCTAAGGATAAATATGCATGAGTGACTTTTCCCAGACCCACAAGCCGATAGAAATTCGAGTTAAACAGGATGAAAAAGTTCTAGAGGTTGATTTTGAAGACGGTTCCAGTTTTCGCCTGCCTGCTGAATTATTAAGAGTAGAAAGCCCGTCAGCTGAAGTTCAGGGCCATAGCCCTTCGCAAAAAAAAGTAGTTTCAGGACGACGCCACGTTGGAATTATGGGAGTTGAACCCGTTGGCAACTATGCCATCGCAATTAAGTTCGACGATCTTCACGACAGCGGCATCTACACTTGGGATGGCTTATATGATTTTGGTGAAAATCAGGAAGCAATTTGGCAGGAATATCTAGACAACCTTAATAATAAAGGCTTAAGCCGCGACCCCTAGAGAGTTTTACCTCGCATGAGCCGCGGCAAGTCCCCCACAAGCCCCATAGCGTGCATCATAAATAACCTTTTCAAAGGTGGCAGCTTATTAACTGCGGCCAAACCCAGATCACGAGCAAAACGTACAGGTTCAATATCATTCGAAAATAAACGATTTAACATGTCAGTCATAGCCAACATCAAGGTATTGTCAAAGCGACGCCCACGTTCGTATGAGTTCAACACCGTGCCATCACCAGGATCAAGACCCATGCGCCGGGCATCTGTCAAAACTTCAGCCAGCACAGCGACATCACGTAAGCCCATATTTAGACCCTGTCCAGCAATAGGGTGCATCCCGTGTGAGGCATCACCAGCAAGAACTAGACGGTGATCAACAGCCCGCTCTGCATATTGCAGTGAAAGCGGGTAAGACCAGCGAGGGCCAACCACGGTCAACTCACCCAAAAAGTCACCAAACCGATACTTCAGTTCACTTAGAAAACCGACGTCATCCATAGCCATAATTTCATCAACCAACTCTGCACGTTCAGTCCAGACAATTGAAGAATGATTATTTGGCAAAGGCAAAATGGCAAAAGGGCCAGCGGGAAGAAAGTGTTCATGCGCAACATTATCATGAGATAACTCGTGAGCAACCGTACATACTATACCACTCTGTTTGTAAGACCAACTTGTTAACTTTATACCCGCCTCATCGCGTGTAGGGGAACGACGGCCCTCAGCTCCTACAATTAGTCTTGCCTTCACCACACGGCCATCAGCTAAGGTAGCTAGTACCTCTCCAGGATTACGATCAACATTGATAATGCTGTTCGGAGCCAACAAAGTAAAATCTTTCAGCATCTTGAAACGGGCCCTGAGTGATTTTCGGATACTACGGTTTTCAACCATATAGCCAAAGGCTTCAGTTCCAACATCCTTGCGATCATAGTGCAAAAAGAACAACGAATCAGCATCTGATACACGAATTTCTTTAATAGGGCACGTTTCCAACTGCATCGTCTCCCAAAGGCCAAGTCCTTCCATAACCTTTTTGGAAGAAAGCGCAATAGCAGCAGCTCTACCATCAAAACCCGCATCGATACCTTCAGCCGGATCCAGCGTGTCAACAACAGCAACAGATAGCCCGCCTTCAACCAGACCAACGGCCAAAGTGCCGCCGACTAAGCCACCACCCGCAATTAAAACGTCTACTTCCAATTGCTTAGACTTCATTTTTCAGAAATGCCTCTATTTAATGATTAAAAAATAAGCAAATATAACAAAAGATTAATTATTAGGCAAGTATGCCTCCGAACAGTGCAGTTTTCACAACTATCTATACCCCTGAAGCAACTGAAGTTAAAGAGTTTTTTGCCCTATTGAACTTTCTGGCACAGTAATTGAATTGATACTAATCGAGAACTCCTGCATGGCACGCCATCAGGGGTAGTGCCACATATCTAAAAGGATCAAATAAATGAAACTAATCATGGCTGTTATCAAACCTTTTAAGCTAGACGATGTCCGCGAATCTCTTTCCAACATTGGCGTCGAAGGCATGACCGTTAGCGAGGTCAAGGGGTTCGGAAGGCAAAAAGGCCATGCCGAAATTTATCGTGGAGCAGAATATACAGTCCATTTTTTACCTAAAGTAAAACTAGAAATAGCTGTCAACGATGAACTCGTTGAAAGTTCGGTTGAAGCCATCAGAACCGCGGCCCAAACAGGGAAAATCGGCGATGGTAAAATTTTTGTTTACGACATTTCGTCAGTGCTACGTATACGCACCGGTGAACTCAACACAGACGCCTTATAAAGGCAGGAGAATAAAATGAATTCCCTTTCTAAAAAAATAATAACAAGCACTATCGTTGCTATATGCCTCACACTGTTTACTGATTCATCAGCAGAAGCGGAAGGCCTGACAGAAACTCAATACATATTCAATACACTCTCATTTTTGATTCATGGATTTCTAGTCATGTTTATGGCTGCTGGATTTGCTATGCTAGAATCCGGTCTTGTGCGTTCAAAAAACACAGCCACCATTTGCCTGAAGAACATTGCACTCTACTCAATAGCAGGACTTATGTTTTACTTGATTGGCTACAATCTTATGTATCAAAACGTTGCTGGTGGCTATTTTGGCGAACTTCAGATGTGGTCCGGCGATAATACAGGCGCATTAGCTGGAAAATTTGATGCTGCATATGCAGCCGAATCAGATTGGTTCTTCCAGATGGTTTTCGTCGCTACTGCTGCGTCAATCGTATCTGGAACCTTAGCCGAAAGAATTAAATTGTGGCCCTTTCTTGCTTTCGTTGTTGTATTGGCTGCGATTATCTACCCCATACAAGGTTCATGGCAATGGGGCGGTGGATGGCTATCTGAAGCTGGATTCTCTGATTTTGCTGGCTCTACACTTGTCCATTCAGTTGGTGGTTGGGCCGCTTTGTGCGGAGCCTTGATTCTTGGTGCTAGAAAAGGAAAATACCAGCCCGATGGAAGCATACAGCCGATTCCAGGTGCTAACTTGCCTTTAGCAACTTTAGGCACATTCATTTTGTGGCTTGGGTGGTTTGGCTTCAATGGCGGATCACAATTAGCGATGAGCAGCGCCGCTGATGCAATAGCTATCTCAACTATTTACATTAATACTAACATTTCAGCGGTTGGTGGTGTTTTAGCTTCTATGGTCCTCACACAATTAATCTACAAAAAAGTCGACTTATCCATGGCCCTCAATGGAGCCATTGCAGGTCTTGTCTCTATTACCGCTGGTCCCGATACCCCAACTATGGGACAGGCATTTTTTATTGGCGCTTTAGGCGGTACTTTGGTTGTTGTTTTAGTTCCGCTTTTAGATAAGCTAAAAATTGATGATGTTGTAGGCGCAATACCAGCACACTTAGGTGCCGGAATTTGGGGAACATTAGCAGTGCCACTTACTAATCAAGATGTTAGTTTTACAGCTCAAATAACCGGCGTGATCACTATTGGGGCTTTTGTTGTAATACTATCCAGCATTATTTGGTTAATACTTAAGCACACTGTTGGCATTAGAGTATCTGAAGAAGAGGAGATACAGGGTCTTGATAAGTCAGAACTAGGTATGGAAGCATATCCTGAGTTTTCAAGTGGATCACATAGATTGTAGTTTATTAAAAATTTCTCTCCAAATAACGTCTCTACCTGAGTAAACACAGGTCACAAGCAAGAAATTTTGTGGCTTGTGTTTGCTTATTTTTTAGACAATAATTATTTAAGTGCCCTTAAAATAAGCAATTAAAGATTTTCTCTTTTAAAAAAAACATCGCATGTCTTTGTGAAGCAAGCCTTTATTAAAGATCTGGTAGGTTGGCACGTTTCTTGATTGTTTAACCTATGAACCTACTCTGAATGGCATACTTAGAGGCTTGTAATATTCCTGGGGGGAAAAAATGGATGCAATCAAATCAGGTGCGGATGTCTTTTTTGTGCTCATAGGAGCAGTAATGGTGCTGGCAATGCACTGCGGCTTTGCTTTTCTTGAAGTCGGAACGGTACGCCGCAAAAACCAAGTTAACGCTTTGGTCAAGATTATCGTTGATCTGTCCGTATCAACAGTTGTCTACTTTTTTATAGGCTACATGGTAGCCTACGGCGTCAGTTTCATGTTCACCGCAAAGCAACTTATAGGTGGCGCAGGGGAGGGGTATCAGTTTGCCGCAAGTGGTTATGATCTAGTTAAATTTTTCTTCCTTATGACATTTGCTGCTGCCATACCCGCCATTATTTCAGGGGGCATCGCAGAACGTGCCAAATTCTGGCCTCAATTGGGCGCCACCGCCATCATTGTAGGTTTAGTCTATCCTGTTTTTGAAGGAATGGTATGGGGATCTCGTTTTGGATATCAGGACTGGATGGTTAATAATTTTGGTTTTGCCTTTCATGATTTTGCCGGTTCTATTGTTGTCCATGCAGTGGGCGGTTGGCTCGCTCTTGGCGCCGTAATTATGCTTGGCGCACGTTTAGGGCGTTATAGAGAGAATGGAACAGTTATTGGTATCCCCCCGTCCAACATTCCTTTTTTAGCACTTGGTTCTTGGATTCTTTCTGTCGGTTGGTTTGGATTTAACGTCATGAGCGCGCAAAGCCTCGAAGGCGTAACCGGTTTAGTCGCCATGAATTCCCTGATGGCTATGGCTGGTGGCATCATTGCAGCAATGATAGTTGGACATAATGATCCGGGATTTGTGCACAATGGGGCACTAGCCGGTCTAGTTGCCGTTTGCGCTGGGTCAGACCTGATGCATCCAATTGGTGCACTGTTTACAGGGTGTACTGCAGGTGCACTTTTTGTTTGGGGTTTTAAACAATGTCAGGACCAGTGGAAAATTGACGACGTTCTTGGTGTCTGGCCCTTGCATGGCATGTGTGGAATGTGGGGTGGAATTGCTGCCGGCATCTTTGGTCTTGAAACATTGGGCGGTATGGGAGGTGTCAGTTTCACTTCTCAGTTGGTTGGAACTATTTGTGGGGTTGCTTTTGCCACTGTTTGCGGCTTCCTTATTTATGGTGGGCTAAAAATAACTTGGGGGATTCGCCTTAATCAGGAGCAAGAATTTCAAGGTGCTGATTTGTCACTACATCAGATAAGCGCTTATCCTGAGGAAGATACCCGTAGTTAGTGTATATTTTGTATTTCTAAAAACCGAAAGCCGATGAACAAGTAATTTTGTAAATTTTAACTTGTTACAATTTTATTTTCTATCTATTTACTACGAAGTTATTTGTATAACTTTACATACATGCTCAAACATTTTCTCTATTTCGAAGTGACAACTTGGTAATAAAGTTTTTACACCAGTAAAACATATTATTTTTCACATCAAACTGATTCTAGCGTGAAAAGTCCAAATTCTAATTAACCAATTGAAAACCAGTGCCATCATATTGCTTCATATAGAAACAATAAAAATGGCTCTTATGAAAATTCTTAGTCATCTACGTTAATATCTTGTAAACACTGGTGTCTTAAAACTTTATTTATGGCTAGATCAACCACAAATTCTGGAGCTGGATCAATCCTTCCCGATGGCGCAGGCCAGTTTCTAAAGCGGCGAGCTTGCGAAATCATTGGCATCAGCCTCGTTCTAAATGGCCTACTTATATTAGTTGCCTTAGTTTCCTATGTGCCAAGCGATCCTTCATTTAATAGTGCTGCCGCTGCAGAGCCACATAACCTACTTGGGTTAAGCGGCGCCTACTTAGCAGATTTTCTATTGCAATCCATTGGCCTTGTTGGAGCAGCGCCATCACTTGTACTTGCCATTTGGGGAGTTCAGACCATACGTAAGCGCCCACCAAAAATGATTTGGGTAAGATTTAGTCTGTTTCTGCTGACCATTATGATGGCCTCCATGAGCTTAAGCGCACTGCCAGTTCATTCTGACTGGCCGTTGGTGACTAGCCTTGGCGGTGTTATCGGTATGATCCTGCTTGACCGATCCATGGTGCTGCTCTCGAATGCGACTGTCTTTCTAGGTGTTCCCTTCGTTCTAGAAAGCTGGATGCTAGCACTCTTTATGACCTTACCTGCCCTTGCTGCCCTAATTACAGTTCTTGGCCTAAGCGCCCAAGAATGGCGTCAAACCCAAAACTTCATGCTTGGCGTTGGAAGGCATAGTCTAAATATGGTTGGCTCAGCTATGTATAGTCTGATTTTTCGTGCTACATCACACCTTATTATTAAAATACTTCCCGGTGCTGCCCACAAACTTTCAACGGGCAATCGGGCAACTCCAAGGACATCTAAAACTACACAAAAATCTTCACCAACAAGCGTTTCGCCAAAAGCAGCAAATCCGAAAACGGGGCGCAAAGCCGTGGCCAAGCGGCAACGCAAGCTTGATTTAATACCTGGGGGCGAATTTGAACTACCGCCTCACGAACTTTTGGAAGCGCCACCTGAAGGAACCGTATCGACCAAGGTTAACAAAGGAACCCTGCAGCAAAACGCCCGCCTGCTAGTGTCAGTTCTCAAGGACTTTGGGGTGCATGGCGAAATAACAAATGTTAGGCCTGGTCCTGTCGTAACCCTGTACGAACTTGAGCCCGCACCAGGCACCAAAACATCAAGGGTCATCAGCCTAGGTGATGATATAGCCCGTTCCATGAGTGCCGTTTCAGTCCGTGTTGCTGTTGTGCAGGGACGTAATGCAATTGGGATTGAACTTCCAAATGTTGACAGAGAAATGGTTTTCCTTCGCGAACTGCTGGCATCTGATCCATTTGAACGAACTATGGGTAAACTCAATCTTGCCTTGGGAAAGGATATTGGCGGCTTACCTGTGACTGTTGATCTCTCTCGCATGCCACATTTATTAATTGCAGGCACCACCGGTTCCGGAAAATCTGTTGGAATCAATACGATGATCCTATCCTTGCTTTATCAGTTTTCTCCAGAAAATTGCAGAATGATCATGATTGACCCAAAAATGTTGGAGCTTTCAGTCTATGAGGGTATTCCACATCTTTTAACACCAGTTGTTACCGAGCCCTCAAAAGCAGTGATGGCGCTAAAATGGGCTGTTCGTGAGATGGAAGAACGCTACCGTGCAATGTCCCAATTAGGAGTCAGAAATATTGCCGGATATAACACTCGTTTAACCGAAGCGATTAAAAAAAATGAAGTGCTGACCAGGCGTGTTCAAACTGGATTTGATGCTGACGGACAGCCTGTCCACGAAGACCAGCCCTTATCTATGGATCCGTTGCCTTTTATTGTCATTGTGATTGATGAGATGGCTGACCTGATGTTGGTTGCGGGAAAAGACGTAGAAGCGGCCGTGCAGCGTCTAGCGCAAATGGCCCGAGCCGCTGGTATTCACATGATCATGGCAACCCAGCGGCCCTCTGTGGATGTCATCACAGGTACTATTAAAGCCAACTTTCCAACCCGCATCAGCTTCCAGGTGACCTCTAAAATTGATAGTCGTACTATTTTAGGCGAACAAGGAGGCGAGCAATTACTAGGCCAGGGCGATATGCTTTACATGGCTGGGGGAGGTCGTATCACCCGCGTCCACGGACCATTTGTTTCAGATGAAGAAGTTGAGCATGTCGTCACTTTCCTTAAATCTCAAGGCAAACCCCAGTACTTAGAGGAAGTCACTGAAGAGGTCACAGTTGGGAGCAGTAGCCCGAGCGGTTCAGGCTTGTCTTCAGGCGATGAACTATATGACGAGGCCGTAGCTCTGATCGCACGAGAGGGCAAGGCATCTACTAGTTTTATTCAACGTCACCTGCAAATAGGCTATAATCGCGCAGCACGTATAATTGAACGAATGGAGAATGAAGGCGTTGTCAGTAAAGCCAACAGAGTCGGTCGTCGTGAAGTTCTTGTCGGAGAAATTAGCGAAACGGTTCTTTAAACAGTTATATCTAGCCTTTTGCATTGTTTGGGCTCTGTCTATCTCTGCTGAAGCAGCACCCGCAGATTTATCTGTTGACGACAGGACTTCTATAAATGAAGTTGAAAAATATCTCAATGAACTGCACACCCTAAAATCCCGGTTTTTACAAGCCACATCAGACGGGAATTATACTGAAGGAACGTTCTATCTTTCCCGACCCGGTAAGATGCGAATTGAGTACGATCCCCCAGCACAGCTTGTTATTGTCGCAGATGGGACTTGGTTAATTTATAACGACCTTGAGCTAGAACAAATTACTCATTACCCTTTAGGAATGACAAATGCTAATGTTTTACTAAAAGAAAAAATATCATTCTTTCAAGATGACCTGACAATCTCCAAGGTGGAACATTCACCGGGTGTTATTGGAATCACAGTGGCAACCTCTGAAGAAGGAAGCGGCCAATTGACACTTGTATTTTCTGATAAACCTCTAGAATTAAAAAAATGGATTGTTGTGGACCCTATGGGCATTACAACCTCCGTCTCACTACTTTCTACCCAGCGCGACATTTCCATCGATCCCAAGCTGTTCAGTGTTAAACTTAAAGTACCAGAGGATTCTACTGACTATTAAACTTTAAAATCTAATTGCCAGGCTTTTAAGTGTTTACTGAAACCTATGGAGCCAGACGATAGCCGCCAGGTTCAGTCAATAAAATTTGTGTATTGGATGGGTCTTCTTCAATTTTCTGACGTAACCGATAAATGTGAGTCTCCAAAGTATGAGTAGTAACGTCAGAGTTATAACCCCAGACTTCGTCAAGTAGCACGTCACGCCCAACCACCTTATCGCCAACCCGATAAAGATAATGTAATATTGCAGTTTCTTTGTCAGTTAGATGTATCTTCTTTTTTGTATTCTTCTTCATCAACAAATGCACTCCCGGTTGGAAACTATAGGGACCAATAGTAAGAATTGCATAATTACTGTGCTCGTACTGACGAATGTGGTCACGCATTTTTGCTAACAGGACAATAAATCGAAACGGCTTTATAATATAATCGTTAGCCCCTACATCAGGACGCAGAAAATTTTCACCGTTCGAACTCTCAGTTAGCATGATAATTGGCGACCTAATATCATTGCTCCGCATCAATCTACACACTTCACTACTATCCATATCAGGTAAGTTTGCATCCAGTATTATAACTTCAAACCTATCTTTATTACTTTTCATCAATGCTTCAGCACCGCTGTTCGCCACACTTGGAATAAACTCTTCAAGCAATTGAAACTGTTCGTTTAGCATTTCCAACAGCGCCGTTTTACCATCAACAATAAGAACTTTTTTTCCAGGAATCATGTTTTCCATATACTTTTAAGCTATTATGTCCTCGTCACTTTCATAACAATAATATGTTTAAGGGTGCGTTAAAAGAATAGCACAAGGATGTGAATTGCTACTTTAAGCAAAATCCATTCACGAGTATGATCTTTTGTGAGTCAGTTAATGTTAAAGTGAAGAGAAATGCCCCACCGTTTTAGAGTCATTAAGATGCCAGTCACGCGCGAAGCTATTTCACTTCTGGCAGTTGATCGTTGTGTTTCCGAACTTCGTAGAGGACGTATGGTTGCTGTGCGAGGCAGCAATGGTTTAGCAGCCCTCGTTCAAGCAGCAGAGGCTGTTACCGAATCATCGTTACAACAGCTTAGCAAAATTGCTATGAGCGACCCCATGCTGGCAATCACGGCGCGGCGAGGAATGGTCCTAAATTTGACAGACAAAGCTACAGCAGCAATCGTCATTAAGTGTTCCAACGGCTGGGATGCCCAAAACATCCTTGATCTTGCTAACCCATTAGCAGACTTTGGGCTCAATAAAGACGACTACAGCAAACTTGAAATTAAAAATGCTGAAAAATATGGCTGCGAAACCGCTGGTATTGGTCTGGCCAAGGTCGCCCGCTTGTTGCCTGCCGCCCTGATCGCTCACATTGCAGACAATGACGCTAGTGTTCTGGACTCTTGGGCAACTCGGCATGGCTTACTAGTCGTCGATGCAGGAGATGTATTCCAATACGAACACACACAGGCCCGCACCTTGAAAGCAGTCAGTGAAGCTAAAGTCCCATTGCTCGATGCTAATGACACCCGAATAATTGCCTTCAGACCTTTTGATGGTGGCCTTGAACATCTAGCCATTGTAATAGGTGAAGAGAATCTTAAAAAAGACCAGCCCGTTTTAGCCCGCTTACATTCAGAATGTTTTACAGGCGATCTTTTAGCTAGTCTCAAGTGCGATTGTGGAGACCAGCTACGCAGCGCAATTAATGAAATTGCACTTGCTGGAGGGGGAGTTTTACTCTATCTGGCCCAGGAAGGGCGCGGCATTGGGCTCGTCAATAAATTACGTGCGTACGAACTACAAGATAGCGGCTTAGATACCATAGATGCTAACGAACAACTCGGGTTTGACGCTGATGAGCGGATTTATTTACCAGCAGCTGAGATGCTACGCCAACTAGGTTTTGAAAAGATCCGCCTTATGACTAATAATCCAGATAAGATTAACTCCTTAGCGGCTTGCGGTCTTAATGTAGTTGAAAGAGTTGCACACTCCTTCCCGTCTAACCAGCACAACGAGAAATATCTTAAAACCAAAGTTGTGCGTAGTGGCCACCTGATCTAGCGATTTCTGACACCTTTTTCCTTGGTACGGCATTTTTTGCCGCCAAAGTCACAGTAGCTTCCGGCTTAACTAATTGATTTATAGACATTTTTGTTGGCACAGGTTTTGCAAAGTTTATTACATACATAATACTCATTATTTTTCGACCCTGAACAAAAACATTATTAAAGACTGAATATTATGAACGGTAGCATCGAAACAAATAGTGACCAATTTGCACTTCCCTCGCCCAGAACATCACTGCAAAATATTGGTGAAAAGCGCGAAGATAAGGAAGACGGCCGTGTTGGGCATAGCTTTCAAGCCTTTGGCGCCGATGGTTTCACTTTTCTTGATTTCCTTGACGTCATTAACCCATTGCAGCACGTCCCAGTGGTCGGCACTATGTACCGTTCCATGACTGGTGATGAAATTGACCCTGGGTCGCGCATAGCTGGAAGCAGTCTCTTTGGAGGCCCAATAGGAGCAGTTGTAGCCCTAGCTAACGTTGCCATTGAGCAGAAAACTGGGCAGGATATTGGTAGCCATATGATGGCTCTTATTACTGATGAAGGTGATAATAGCACAGGAAGCAAAACTGGCATCGACTTGGCCAAATCAACTCAATCTTCTAGTTTTGCCAATGACCCCAGCCCGATACCCACCAATGCGGAAGTTCTAGAGTGGGCACAGAGGGAGTCTGCTCGTTCTGCCGAAGCTGCCAGTGAAGCTCAGATAAAAAGAGCACCGCCGCAGGTTAACAACATTAACACAAATATAGAGGTTTTAAACTGGGCCCGTAAAGAAACTGCACTTTTTCACCCCACTTTTGAAACTGCAACTTCCAGTTTAACGGTTCAAAATAAAGACACCAAACAAGCTACGCTTGATGGGCGCAAAGCAGCCCATAGTAACAGCAACGCCTTGGGTCGAAACCAAGACCAGTTGAGCGGAGCAGCTTCACCTCTTGGCGGTTGGTTTTCAGAAACCATGATCCTAGCACTGACGCGTTATGGCGAAAGCGCCCAACTTGGCAAAAATACGATTGAAAAACGTTCAGTGGAAACGGCAGGTTCAAATTATTAATCTTCGCCATTTCCAATTTTTTTAGATAAAATACAGTATGAATATTTACGTCAACAGCTCTGCTATGCTGACATGGACAGATATTCTGGGCACTGACCACAGTGTGCCTTGCGCACTTGGTTACAGCGGCATTGCCATCAAAAAAAACGAAGGTGACGGTATTACCCCAGTGGGAAGTTTTGCTTTATTAAATGTTATGGTCAGAAATGATCGGCAGGCTTTACCCAACACCGGCCTCAGCATATCAGCTATCAGCAGAAATGATGGCTGGTGCGATGACCCAGCGTCACCTGATTATAATAACCTTGTACGCCTGCCCTATAACGGAAGCCATGAAAAGCTGTATCGCGATGACGGCCTCTACGATATCATAGTAGATGTTGATTATAATCGGACAGCTTCCATCCCAGGAAAAGGTAGTGCAATTTTTATCCACGTTGCCCAGCCTGCTTATCAACCAACAAAAGGCTGTATTGCTCTTACTCTAACTGACTTACTTGAGTTGTTAAAATCCTGTGATGAAAATACACGGCTCATCATCAACCCTTGATTTCCAGTCGATTGCCGAAAATAGCCTTACCAACACGTATATGAGTTGCACCAAAACGCACAGCCAGGGAATAATCGTTACTCATTCCCATGCTCAAATCATTAAGACCATTACGCTTAGCAATATTGGCCAGTAAAGCAAAATGCAGGGAAGCTTCTTCATCAACTGGAGGAATACACATCAATCCACACACAGGCAGGCTCAGCTCATCGCGACAAAAGCTTATAAAATCGTCCACCTGAAGCGGTAAAACCCCCGCCTTTTGTTCTTCCTCGCCAGTATTAACCTGTATCATGATATCAGCGCTATTGCCTGTCTCCTCCATGACACGAGCTAAGGTCTGGGCCAGTTTTGGCCGATCAACAGTTTCTATAACATTAAAAAGTACAAGCGCCTGACGGACCTTGTTTGACTGTAGGGGACCTATCAAATGCAAACGAACGTCCGGATAGTCATGTTTTAGCTCTGGCCACTTGCCTTCAGCTTCTTGAACACGGTTTTCACCAAAAAGCCGCTGTCCAGCCCTAAGAATTGGGCGAATAACTTCCGCAGAATGTGTTTTTGAAACAGCAACTAAGGATACGGATCTTGGATCACGACTGGTTTCATTGACAACCGCTTCAACTTCACCCAAGACTTTTTCAAGGTTGCCGAGAGCATCTGTATGGTTATTATTTTCGACAGTCACTTAAAAACTTCCTTAGATTAAGAAAATATAATGAAAACATTAACAGATCATATACGTACGCGAAAGCTACCCCAAAGAATTTTACTAACCGATAGTGAGCGATTGGCCGACCCACGCGATGCAATTAAAGCACTACCTCCCCGTAGTGGCGTTATCCTACGCCATTACAATGTCAGGGAACGGGCAGAATTAGCTCGCGAGCTATTAACTATTTGTCGCCCTAAAAAAATCCTACTTATAATTGCAGGTGATGCCTGCCTTGCAAAAGCCATAGGAGCCGATGGACTCCACTTACCTGAAGACATGTTGACCCACGGACTTGGTCATTGGCGCAAATGGCTGCGCCCTGAAACTTTTCTTTGCGTAGCTGCTCACTCACCCAAAGCACTTTGCAAGGCAGCTGCGGCATCAGCTAACTTTGCATTGCTTTCTCCTATTTTTCAGACAAAAAGCCATCCTGAGAATAAGGTTATTGGAATTAACCGTTTCGCCAATTGGACCTTAAATGCCCAACTTCCAGTTTACGCATTAGGTGGTGTCACCCATCAACATGAAGGCCGCATACTTGCCACAGGAGCCGCCGGTTGGGCAGCCATCGGTGCTTTGTCAAATAGAAACAAGAACCTTGATTGACAACAGACTATAGTACCCTTCAAATCTTTCGTATATTAAAGACATCGACCCTGATGTTTTAGGAGCCTGCTTCGACATGACTGATCATTTAAATATAAAAGTTAAAACATATAAATTTACTCATAGTCGCCATCTTTCTTTATTGGCGCTCGTTGTTGCAGTCTCACTGATAATTATCGGTTGTACCGAGGGGGAGCCTGTAAGTGAAGCACCAGCGACCTCATCAAATATTAATATCAGGGACCAAAACACCTCTGGGGGTATTTTCGGCAATGATGGTTTTTTTGCAGATGATCCCTATGCCGATGGTCGTTCCATTGGCGTCAATAGCTTTTTATGGCGGGCATCCCTGGATACTATTTCCTTCATGCCTGTTAGTTCTGCTGACCCATTTGGGGGCGTTATAATTACTGACTGGCACTCAGCCAACGAAGCGCCAAATGAACGCTTTAAACTTAATGTATACATACTTGGCCGTGCTCTCAGGGCCGATGGTGTTCGTGTTGCTGTGTTTCGCCAGATTCTTTCTTCGCAAGGCGGCTGGCGTGATACTCCCATTAAAGATGATACAGCAACTAAAATTGAAGACTCAATTCTGACCAGAGCTCGCCAACTTCGCAATGAAGTTTTACAAGCCCAATAATTAATAAACGGAGAAAATTAAACCGTTATGTCAAACTATAATGCGAGGGTAACCGAGGCTAAATGGCAGGCCAAGTGGGATAGTATGGGTTCTTTTAACGTAACTGTTGATCCATCAAAACCCAAGTACTACGTACTGGAAATGTTTCCCTATCCCTCAGGTCGCATCCATATGGGTCATGTGCGCAACTACACACTTGGCGATCTTGTAGCACGTTATAAAAGGGCCCGTGGATTTAACGTGCTGCATCCTATGGGCTGGGATGCCTTTGGCCTGCCAGCAGAAAACGCTGCCATTGCTAATAATGTTCCGCCAGCAAAATGGACCAAAGACAACATCGCTAACATGCGTGATCAGCTAAAGAGTATGGGATTGTCTTATGACTGGAGGCGTGAGCTAGCCACTTGTGAGCCCGATTATTACCGTCATGAACAAAAGATGTTTCTCGACTTTCTTGAAGCGGGGCTTGTCTACCGTAAAGAGTCGTGGGTCAACTGGGATCCAGTTGAAAATACAGTTCTTGCAAATGAACAAGTTATAGATGGAAAGGGCTGGCGATCTGGAGCGAATATAGAAAAGCGAAAACTCTTCCAATGGTTCCTTAAAATTACTGAATATGCAAATGATCTCCTTGATTCTCTTCAGGAGCTCGATCGCTGGCCTGACCGAGTTCGACTGATGCAAGAAAACTGGATTGGGCGTTCAGAAGGAGCGCACATCCAGTTTGAACTGAGCGATCGCAACGATCAACTTGATGTTTTCACCACCCGCCCCGATACCCTTTTTGGGGCCTCATTTATGGCTATTGCTGCAAATCACCCCCTGACACTAGAAATGTCAAAAGGAAACACGGAATTAAAAAGCTTTATTGCTGATTGTAATCGTATGGGTACCAGCGAGGCCGATATTGAAACTGCCGAAAAAGTCGGTGTTGATATTGGCATCAAAGCTAAACATCCCTTTGACAAGACTAGAGAAATCCGCGTCTTTGCCGCAAATTTTGTATTAATGGACTATGGCACAGGTGCTATTTTTGGTTGTCCAGCCCACGATCAACGAGATCTAGATTTCGCCCGCAAATATAATCTGGATGTAATCCCGGTTGTTGCCCCAAAAAACGCTGATCCAGCAACCTTTAACGTTATAAATGACGCCTTTGTTGAAGACGGTGTCTTAATAAATTCTGATTTCCTCAACGGCATGAATATCTCAGACGCAAAGTCCGCCTCAATAAAAGCGCTTGTTGATACAGGTAATGGAAAAAGTATGGTCAACTTTCGATTACGTGACTGGGGTATTTCACGACAACGCTATTGGGGCTGCCCAATTCCGATCATCCATTGCAACACATGTGGCATAGTCCCAGTTCCCGCTGAGCAACTGCCTGTCATTTTGCCGGAGGACGTTAATTTTGAAGGACCTGGAAACCCACTAGAGCACCACCCCACCTGGAAATTTGTAGTTTGTCCAAAATGTTTAAAACAGGCTAAACGTGAAACTGACACCTTTGACACATTCTTCGAATCATCCTGGTATTTCGCCCGTTTTTGCTCAGCTCCAGCTGACCAAGCATTTAGTCGCGATTCTGCTGATTATTGGTTGCCAGTCGATCAGTATATTGGCGGCATCGAACATGCCGTTTTGCATCTTCTTTATTCGCGCTTCTTTACCCGTGCCTTAAAAAAATGCGGCTATCTAAACCTTAAGGAGCCTTTTGCGGGGCTTATGACCCAAGGCATGATTTGTCACAAAACCTACCAAGATTCCGATGGCAAATGGCTTTTGCCTGAGGAGGCCGAAGACACAAGTGCACCCGTCACGATCGGTCGGTCTGTCAAAATGAGCAAATCAAAAAAAAATGTTGTTGATCCCGAAGAGATTATTAACAACTATGGTGCGGATACAGCTCGCCTTTTTATGTTATCAGATAGCCCTCCAGATAGAGATCTTGATTGGACAGATTCTGGCATAGATGGGGCATGGCGTTTCATAAACCGTCTTTGGCGCATGATGACTGAGCTTCAAATACCACTTGCTAAAATTGGCACCCCGTTGCCAGAAATTCGTTCCGAAACTGTTGAAAAGATACACCGGGAAATACACAAAACTATTGATTCTGTCTCTAATGACCTAGACAAATTTCATTTTAATAAAGCTATCGCGCGTATTCGAGAGTTAACAAATGCTGTGGATGCCCTTGATAGAAATGAGGATGGCGCCAATTGGATTATGCGTCAGGGTTTTGAAACAATTGTATGCCTAATTGGACCCATGATGCCTCACATTGCTGAAGAGCTTTGGCAAAAACTAGGTCATGAAACTATGCTCACAGATACACCGTGGCCTGTCGTTAATAAAAATCTTTTGATTGAAGCAAGTTCGACCATTGCAGTGCAAATCAATGGTAAGCTGAAGGGAACAATAAAGCTACCCAAAGGCTGCAAAGGTAAAGAAGCAAAAGAAGCCGCCTTAGCTTTACCCAAGGTTGCAGAAACCATCAAAAACAAAACTATTAAGAAAATAATCATTGTGCCAGATAGGATCATAAATGTTGTTATTTAGATACCAATTCTATAATGCTCGGAAGCTATTCTCCGCCGCGCTTGTTTTGGTAATGAGCAGCTTACTTGGTGCATGTGGCTATGCCCCCCTTTATGACCAGCGCTTAAGTAATGGGCATACAGTAAAAAAACATTTAGAACTCATTCAAATAAAACCTATTAAAGATCGAGTTGGTCAACTTCTTCATAATAACCTGCTTTTTCGTATTAATCCCAAGGGAAAACCAGCAAGTCCGCTATACACACTTAACGTCAAACTTGAAGAATCCAGCTCCAATCTTGGAGTTAAAAAATCAGCTGTTGTAACACGTGGAAATCTCAGAGTATCGGCTACTTTTACTCTATCCAAAATGGCCCGTCTAACCACTGGAATTGAAGCCAAAAAGTTGTTAACAGCAACGGTTATATCAATCAGCAGTTATGATATTCCCCAAGCCCAGTACACAGCCCTTGCTGCTTTGAAGGATGCCCAAACCAGAGCGCTGAAGGAAATTGCCGATAACATCAGAACACGACTTGGTATTTATTTTCGCCAAGCCTCAAAGTAATCCTTCTCTTAAAAACATAATATATGGAGAAGCTGAGCATGAAGATTGTAGGTTCACGTCAAAATAGCTTTGTCAATCAACCTAGTCCTGACATTGCCTGTATTTTGTTATATGGGCCTGACAGGGGCCTTGTTCACGAACGTGCTCTGACATTGGTTAAAACCGTAGTGGATGATCTGAACGATCCTTTTAGGGTCGTCGAGACACATGGTTCCGAATTAAAAAGTGACCCGACTCGTCTGGCGGATGAAGCAAAGGCAATAGCCTTAGGTGGCGGCCGTCGTTTGGTTCGAATAAAAAATGCTAATGACGCCATAACAAAAATCATTGCCGCCTATTTGGAAATTGCTGCTCCAGAAGATGCATTGATTATTATTGAAGGTGGAGAACTTGGTCCTCGCTCAAGCTTACGAAAGCTTTTTGAAAAATCTAAAAATGCCGCTTCCATTGCTTGCTATGGCGATACTTCGCGTAATCTTCCCATTGTTATCAAAGAAATATTGAGTGCCCATGGGTTAAAGCCCACCAAAGATGCCATGGCCTATCTGGTAAATAATCTTGGATCAGATAGATCCGTTACCAGATGTGAGCTTGAAAAACTATCGCTTTATATCGGCGGACCTGGGCCCGTCGAGCTTGCCGACGCTATGGCAACAATCAATGACAACGCAGCAATGGCATTGGATGATATCACCTTAGCTGCCGGGAACGGCGACAAAACTAAATTAGACAAAGCGCTTGTTCGGTCTTTGGGGGAGGGCATTCACCCTATTCAAATTCTTCGAGCAGCAGCCCGGCACTTTTTACGCCTACACGAGTCTGCAGGAATGGTCGCAAGTGGCAAAGATCCTGACATGGCCATGAAATCACTCAAACCCCCAGTGATATTTATGCAGGCAAATGATTTTAGATTGCAGTTGCAAAATTGGCAACCGGCGCGCATTAGCGATGTGCTTGATTTATTGATAATCGCAGAAATGGAATGCAAAGCCACAGGAGCGCCCGCCGAGGCGATCTGTTGGCGCACTCTTATGCGTATTACACAGGTTGCCAAACATTAAATTTTAAGAACACCAATATCTGTCCAATTTTAGAACAGACAATCATAACTTTTACTATCATCGGTTATTTTACTGTCCCAGACAAAACAGAGGTTGTCTTTCAAAACTTGATTAAATTATGAATGTTTTTGTTTTCGACTAAGACGCGCGAGTATATCATCTAATTGATTCAACCCATTATACTGTATCGTCAACGAACCACGACCATCGCTGAATTTTATATCTACCTTAAGTCCCAATTTGTCTGATATATCTCGCTCAAGTGCTAGAGTATCTGAGTCCTTAGTCAGTATCTGAGACGTAGCCCTGTTTTTGCCAGCATTTTCTTTTTTTACTAATCGTTCTGTTTGTCTGACATTAAGCCCTTGTTTTATAATAATATTTGCCAGTTTCTTCAAATTACTTGCGCTTAAAAGCGCACGCCCATGACCTGCGCTCAAGCGTCCATCGTTGATCATGGTCTTGATAAATTCCGGCAGTGATAGGAGTCGTAGCGTATTGGCCACATGGCTTCGGCTTTTGCCCATTGCTTTAGCCAACTCTACCTGAGTATGTGTAAATTCCTGCATTAATCGCTTATAACCATCAGCTTCTTCTAAAGGGGAAAGGTCTTGGCGTTGCAGATTTTCAATTAGAGCTATCTCCAAAGTTTCCTGATCATTTAGATCCTTGATGATAACAGGAACTTCATGCAATTTGGCTTTCTGTGCAGCCCGCCAGCGCCTCTCGCCTGCGATGATCTCATACAAACTTGGACTATTCGTGTCTACTACGGTTCGGACCAACAAAGGTTGCAATACGCCTTTTTCAGCAACTGAACGGCTCAACTCATCAATGCCCTCACCGTCCATATGCTGGCGTGGTTGATACTTTCCCGGACGCAGAAATTCAATTGGAACCATTTTTCCTGCACGGCCGCTATCAAGTTTGGAAGAATTATCATCACCCTCTCCCAAAAGAACTGACAGTCCACGACCTAGTTTACGTTTTTTATTATCAGCCCGGCTCATATTCATTAGGCCTTACGTTCACGGCGAATGACTTCGCCAGCTAAATGCAAATAGGCTTGTGACCCAGCACAGGTCATATCATAGACCAATACTGGACGTCCATAGGACGGTGCTTCAGAAACCTTCACATTTCGGGGTATTACAGTTTTATATACCTTTTCGCCAAAATATTCTCGCACATCCGCCGCAACTTGATCAGATAAATTATTACGCTTGTCAAACATGGTTAGTACAATACCTTGTAATTCTAGATCTGGATTAAAGCCTTTGCGAATACGCTCAATTGATTTTATCAAATGGCTAATACCCTCAAGGGCAAAAAACTCACATTGGAGAGGAACAAGCACTGCATGGGCTGCAACCAAGGCATTAATGGTCAACAGCCCTAATGCGGGGGGGCTGTCTATCAGCACATAATCATAAAAGTTATCTTCACCACTCGGACCTATAATGTTGACTAAGGCGCGACGTAAGCTAAATTCGCGCTCATCAAAGTCTATCAGTTCAATCTCTGCGCCACTTAAATCCATACCAGATGGAACTATATCAAGACCAGGTATGTCCGTCGGCTGTATAGCCTCAGACATACGTATCTGCTCCATTACCACATGATAAATGTTACGTGTTCTGGCATCTTGGCTTACGCCGAGGCCCGTACTCGCATTTCCTTGAGGGTCAAGATCTATAATCAAAACTTTTTTCTTTATAGCTGCTAAAGCCGTCGCTAAATTGATTGCCGTTGTTGTTTTTCCAACACCACCTTTCTGATTGGCTACGGCAATGACTCTAGTGATTGCTTTTTGCCAGCCGAGAGGATTTGTCACAAGTGATTCTGGTGTACTCTTGATCATTCTTGTCGCTTCACATTCTCCAATTTAAGAATAGTCCCAGAAGGGTTCGACAGGCTTTGAATTTTAGTAACCTGCATCATCCAGTTTTTCTGGGTTTGGGTCAATTCTTCATCAGCTTTTTTACCTTTCAGGAACAAACACATTGAATCCTGTCGTAAAAATGGCTCAGCATAAACCAGCAGTTTCCCAAGAGACGCCAAGCCACGAGAAATAACTACATCAACTGGGCCGCTGGGTAAGTCTTCTATTCTGCAATTCTGCAGACGAACTAACGGACCAGCTTCAGTTTTTCGCACAGCCTCAGCTAGAAAAGCACACTTGCGACTGTCGCTCTCAACCATTGTCACTTGCGGTCCACCCAAAATTGCCAATACTAAACCCGGAAAACCAGCGCCACTTCCAAAATCTAAAACTGTGCACTTCCGTCGAGGCAGTAAGGGCAATAGTTGTGCAGAATCTAACATGTGTCTAATCCATAAATCAGCAATAGTATTACTACTTACTAAATTAATTTTTTTCTGCCATTTTTCTAATAGTTCCGCATAGACCTGCAAGCGCTGTAATGTATTATTGTTAACGCCTGTCATTTCTTGAAACTGTTTCACGTGAAACATCAGATCTTTACCTTGTCGCTCCGGCGCACGTGTGTAAGGAGTGCTGTTAAGGCAGCAGGAGTGACGCCTGAAATCCTAGATGCAGCAGCCAATGTCGCGGGCCGAGCCTGTTCCAGCTTGCTACTTACTTCCGTCGATAAACCGGGCATGGTCTTATAATCTAGATCATTGGGTATGGCTAGCGTCTGGTCTCGTCGGAAGGCCATTACGTCTAACTCTTGCCTTTCAAGATAGCTTTTATAATGAGCATCAATTTCAATTTGATCCATAATATCCGAGGGTAATTGTTTCAGCTCAGGCCATAAGGGGATAAGAGTATTCCGGTCGATGTCTTTATAGGACAAAAGTTCCTCGGCACAACGACGCACTCCATCCTGATTAATGTTAAGCCCTAGGGCGGCCAACTGGTTTGGTGTTGCTGATAAACTAGCAAGAAGTTTATGGGCCTCATTTAAAGAATTAGTTTTATTCTGAAATGCCCGCTCTCTTTGCCTGCTAACAAGACCCAACTTAATGCCTTTGGCAGTAAGTCTTTGGTCCGCATTGTCAGCACGAAGTGCCAGTCGGTATTCAGCGCGCGATGTGAACATGCGATAAGGTTCTTCGGTTCCCAATGTAACTAAGTCATCAATTAAAACACCAATATAGGCATCCGCACGATCCAGAACGAATGGTTCAAACTCAAAACTACTGCTACCGGCGACAAGAGCAGAATTTACACCAGCCATTAGTCCCTGGGCTGCAGCTTCTTCATATCCAGTTGTTCCATTGATCTGCCCAGCCAAGAACAAACCTGGCGCCCGAATTGTTTGCAGTGATGGTGCCAATTCACGGGGGTCGACAAAATCATACTCAATCGCATAACCTGGCTTAAGCATGGTTGCCCGTTCAAGCCCTGGAATTGATTTCAGCAAGTCAAGCTGGATATGCTCAGGCAAAGATGTGGAAATACCATTGGGATATACTGTAGGATCCTCCAAACCTTCTGGCTCCAGAAAGATCTGATGGCGCTCACGTTCAGCAAAGCGCACAACTTTGTCCTCAATGGAGGGGCAGTAGCGCGGCCCCGTACCCTCTATCTGCCCTGAATAAAGCGGGGCCCGATCTAGGTTGTGCCGAATTAAGTCATGAGTAGCAACTGTGGTACCAGTAATATAGCAAGAGATTTGTGGTACTGTTATCTTATCAGTCATAAAAGAAAAGGGGTTCGGGGGCTCATCCCCGGGCTGCTCCTGTAAATTGGAATAATTAATAGTGCGACCGTCAAGACGAGGTGGCGTTCCTGTCTTCAAGCGGCCTAGACGAAACCCCAATTTCTCTATTGTCTCAGCCAGGCCAACGACTGGGGCTTCACCAGCCCTTCCAGCCGGTATTTGTTTAGATCCAAGATGAATAATGCCACGCAGGAAAGTGCCCGTAGTAATTACCACTGCTGCAGCCTGTAAGGCTTTACCTTGTGAGGTAATAACTCCCGCCACCCTTCCTAAGGTATCAAAAATTAGGTCTTCGGCAGAGCAGGCCTCCATATGCAAGTTCTGCTGCTCAGCCAATAAAGCTTGAACTGCTTTTTTATAAAGACCTCTATCTGCTTGGGCACGCGGACCCCAAACCGCTGGACCCTTACGACGATTTAGCATGCGAAACTGAATGCCTGCAGCATCAATGGCCCGGCCCATTATGCCGTCCAAAGCATCAACCTCGCGAACCAGTTGCCCCTTAGCTAGGCCGCCGATAGCTGGATTACATGACATTTCACCCACAGTGTCCATCCGATGTGTCAACAGTACGGTATCAGCACCCATTCTTGCTGCTGCTGCTGCTGCCTCCGTGCCGGCATGGCCCCCACCGATAACAATGACGTCGTATGTATTTTTATTTAACATTGCAGGAATGTAGGCATGCAACCGACTAGAGTCAAAGTATTGCTCATCATTTTGTTTCACGTGAAACAATTGATTTATCAATTACCCTCAAATAAATTTTTTGGTTTTGACTAGAAAAAAAGAAGGGAGTGGGTATCAGTTGTGTTAAGGAGTTATTTGCCAATACAAAATTTGGAAAAAATTACGTCAAGAAGGTCTTCAACATCAATCCGGCCCGTAATTCGGCCTAATGAGCGAGCTGCCAGGCGGAGGTCTTCACCCATCAGTTCCGATTCTTCCGCCACGATCGCCCGCTCAAGTGAACGTCGACAATCATTAAGGGCGTCCCGGTGTCGATATCGTGTTAAACTAGGTTCTGAATCACCCGCTAAAAGTTTGCTAGCTAGGGCTTGCAATGCAAGCAATAAAGTGTCAACGCCCTCACCTGTCTTTGCTGATAAAACCAATGCTGGGCGGTTTTTTACTTGATCTGGTAAAATACTGTGCGGCTCATCACATTTGTTAAAAATTACTAGCGTATTGGAATCAATTAATTCCAATGTCAATGGATCCAGTGCTGCCGCCCCTTTTACGTCACCAGCATCAAATACAGCCAATTTCATATCAGCATCTTCGGCCCGTTCGCGAGCGCGGCGTATACCCTCAGTCTCTAACCTGTCCCCAGCTTCTCGCAGTCCAGCTGTATCAGCGGCAATAACAGGGAAGCCTCCAAGGTCTAGATGAACATCAATAACGTCCCGTGTCGTTCCCGCAATATCGCTAACAATGGCCACATCGCGCTTTGCCAGGCGATTTAGCAAACAAGACTTGCCGGCATTGGGAGGGCCAATAATAGCTAAACTAAGTCCAGCCCGCAGACGCTCCCCCCTATGAGCATCGTTAAGATGTTTAACTATTCCCTCTAACGTTTCAACAGCAATCTGGATTGCTTCATCTGTGAGGTCATCCGGAATATCCTCGTCAGAAAAATCAATGTTAGCTTCGCTAAGGGCCTGAGCTTTGATCAAGTTCTCTCGCCAGCCATCATACAAGCGACCCAATTCTCCTCGAGATTGCCTTTGGGCCTGTTTCCGTTGAGCTTCAGTTTCAGCTTCAATCAAGTCAGCAAGCCCTTCAGCAGCTGTCAAATCCATCTTACCATTTTCAAAGGCTTGGCGAGAAAATTCTCCGGGCTCTGCTGGGCGCAATCCCGGCATAATAGATAAGGCCTCTAGAATGGCGTTAATCACTGCGTTTCCACCATGGACATGCAGCTCAACCACATCTTCACCTGTAAAACTGGCGGGAGAGGGAAACCAAAGAACTAGGCCATCATCAAGAATGTCCCCTTGCATGTTAACAAGTTTAGTCCGCTTTGCTTGACGAGGAGTTGGGAGGTCCTCATTGCAAAGATTTCTCAAAGCTGCACCCGCAGCTGGACCCGATAAACGAATCACACTGATCCCGGCTCGTCCTTTGCCGCTCGCAGGGGCAAAAATTGTACCATCAATATTCACTCAGCAGCTCTCAATAAAAGCTGCTGAAGAGTTATTCCAACCTTCATGAGTCATTCTTCCTTAGAAAAATACAAATAATTTTTGCACCCGTAACACACAATATCTATAGGTCAATAGTCTAATAAAAAAAATACATGCTTGAGTCACTATCGACAAAAAAATAAATCAGCCCATATATTTTCAACATCGCACTAATTGTTTTCATTAAAGATTACCTGAAATAGATAGGCCTGAAACACCAAGGTACGAAAAACTTGAAAACATCCAACTAAGAGATAAACTCACAAAAATGTACTTTAAAACAACTAAAAGCCCTCTCGGGCCTCTCACACTGTTCGCTGACGTTGACCGTATTATTGCCCTCAAATTTGGAACCACAAAAGACAATAAGTCGTCTCCACTTCTAAATGAGGCAACCTCTCAATTAAAAGCTTACTTCAAAGGTCAACTCAAACACTTTAATTTACCACTTAACGTTCTAGGAACAGACTTTCAAAAAACTTTATGGGGCCTTATAGAAAATATACCTTATGGCTCTACTAGTAGTTATGGTGAACTTGCCCAAGATCTAGGAAGCGCCCCCCGTGCGGTAGGTGGAGCCTGCGGAAAAAACCCAATTCCTATTATTGTGCCTTGCCATCGAGTGCTTGCTGCCAACTATAAAATAGGTGGTTTTAGTGGTGGCGATGGTATTCAAACTAAAGCCTCATTATTACGCCTTGAGGGAATCACTTTGGATTTTAAAATAACAAAATAGGAATAATCATGAGCAAGGCAATTCGAATCCACGAAACTGGTGGGCCCGAAGTTTTAAAGTGGGAGGAAATTGATGTCAAAGTCCCTGGGTTTGGCGAGGCCAAGATCCGACACACGGCTATTGGTCTTAATTACATTGACGTATACGGACGTACGGGCCTTTACCCTGTACCCTCACTTCCACACACACTCGGCATAGAGGGCGCAGGTATTGTAGAAGCAGTCGGTGAAGGAGTTCATGATGTGGTTGTCGGCGATCGAATCGTTTATGTAATGTCGCCTCCAGGCGCTTATTCAGAAAAACGCATTGTTTCAGCTAGCCGCCTTATTAAATTGCCAGATGATGTATCCGAGGATGCTGCTGCAGCAATGATGTTAAAGGGTATGACCGCTCAATATTTATTGAACCAAACATATAATGTCAAAGAAGGTGATCACATTTTAGTTCATGCCGCTGCGGGCGGTGTTGGCCTAATTTTATGCCAGTGGGCCAAACATCTGGGGGCAAAAATAATAGGCACAGTTGGAAGTAAAGAAAAGGCTAGGCTAGCAGTAGCCCATGGTTGTGATCATACAATTGTCTACACCCAAGAAAGTTTTAAAGACCGTGTATCCGAAATTACAAGTGGAAGAGGCGTCGATGTTGTTTACGACTCTATAGGTCAATCCACCTTCATAGATAGTTTAGATTGCCTGAGACCACTTGGTTTAATGGTTACTTTCGGTAATGCCACCGGGCCAATAACATCTTTTTCACCTGGTATTCTTGCCGCCAAGGGCTCTTTGTTTTTAACCCGCCCGACAATATTTACTTACATAGCCGAACGGGAAAACATGTTCTCTATGGCAGCTGAGCTTTTTAAGATGGTTTCTTCGGGTGCAGTAAAAATCGAAATTAACCAGATTTATAAACTTAAAGACGCAGCTCAGGCTCATTTCGACTTAGAAGCCCGCAAGACAACAGGGTCAACTATTCTTAAGCCTTAATTGTTGCATCTGGATCAAAAAATTAAATAATTTGTTGACCTGATTTAATTCTCACTTTCAAGTTATGATACTGCTGTTTAATTTAACTTTACGACCAGAAAGCCAATAAATATTCTGCCATGTCAAAATCAACCCCAAAGTTAAAACTAAATTTTAATAAATCAAAATGTCTGTGCTTTTAGCTATTCATAGAATCAAAAAAATCGTCGTTAGACTTTGAGTCCTTGAGCTTTCCATTAAGAAATTCCATGGCGTCGACAACACCCATCGGCATTAATATACGTCGCAATACCCACATTTTAGATAAAGTACCTTGCTCCACTAGTAATTCCTCTTTGCGAGTTCCAGACTTAGTAATGTCTATAGATGGCCATACTCGTTTATCAGACAGTTTGCGATCCAGAATAATTTCTGAGTTACCGGTGCCCTTAAATTCCTCAAAAATTACTTCGTCCATGCGCGATCCTGTATCAATCAAAGCTGTGGAAATAATGGTTAATGAGCCACCCTCCTCAATATTTCGCGCTGCGCCAAAAAAACGTTTCGGACGCTGTAGAGCGTTTGCATCAACTCCACCAGTAAGTACCTTTCCCGATGAAGGCACGCAGGTATTGTATGCGCGCGCTAAACGGGTAATAGAATCTAGTAAAATGATAACATCCCTTTTGTGCTCTACTAAACGTTTGGCTTTAGATATAACCATCTCTGCCACTTGAACGTGCCGTGAAGCTGGCTCATCAAATGTGGAACTGATCACTTCACCATTCACTGAACGTGACATGTCTGTAACTTCTTCAGGACGCTCATCAATTAAAAGTACTATTAGATAACATTCCGGATGATTCGCAGCAACGGCTTGGGCAATATTCTGTAACATTACTGTTTTACCTGTACGCGGTGGAGCAACTACCAAAGCTCGCTGGCCCTTACCAATAGGTGATATTAGGTCAATGACACGAGACGTACGATCTTTAGCCGCAGGGTCATTAATTTCCATTTTCAAACGCTCATCGGGATAAAGCGGGGTTAGATTGTCAAAATTAGTGCGATAGCGTACTTGCTCCGGATTCTCGAAATTGATTTCGTTTACTTTCAAAAGTGCAAAATAGCGCTCGCCATCTTTAGGAGACCTTATTTGGCCCTCAACCGTATCACCTGTGCGTAATGAAAAACGTCTAACCTGGCTGGGAGATACATAAATATCATCTGGTCCGGGTAGATAGTTTGCTTCAGGCGAGCGTAAAAAACCAAAACCATCTTGTAACACCTCGATGACTCCATCGCCAAAAATAGCGACATCATTTTCAGCAAGCCTTTTTAATATGGCAAAGAAAATATCTTGCTTGCGTAGTGTTGACGCATTCTCAATTTTCAGTTCTTCGGCATAGGCCAAAAGGTCTGCTGGTGATTTAGCTTTCAGTTCTTTAAAATTCATAAGTTTACTCTGGTGAGCTGAACGGTTTTGGGAATAACCGTTGCGAAGTTGAAAAAAATTAATTAAATGGGATGGTTACTGCGAAAATGCAGGCTTTGCAGATTAAGAAATCTCAGACTTCACAGATATACAAATTTATTTTGCATGTCATGAAGATTTAATCAAAATGAAATGATTAAGATAACACATTCAAGACTTAATCAATCACAGCCAGAAAAGCAACCCCCTATTCACCAAGGTTTAAGAACAACTAGTAAAACAATTATAATCATTAATAACGTAGGAACCTCATTAACAAAGCGAAAATATTTTTGTGATTTGGTATTGACATCAGTCTCAAATGACCGCCTCCAGGCTGCCATTTTCATATGAGTAACCACAAGCGCGCCCACACATATAAGTTTTACATGCAACCAATAAGCACTCCAGTCAGTTGAACTATCTGCCAATAGCAGTCCCCCAAAAAAAAGTGAAGTAAACATAGCAGGATTCATAATTGCTCTAAGCAGGCGACGTTCCATTGTTTTAAAGAGTTCTGAGGCTTCAGAACCTACTTTAAGATTAGAGTGGTATACAAACAAACGTGGCAAATAAAGTAGACCCGCCATCCACGCAATAACTGAGATTATATGCCCCGCTTTTAACCACAAATAAGTGTCATCTGAGAAAACTATCAATTTAGTCCTTTTCGTTATTGCGGCATTTGGATCCTGTGACAGAACAAATTTTACAACCTGCCCCTGAAAATATTTGAATCACTTCTGAGTCATCAGTATCCTTGAATACCTCAAGGGCCTTTTTAACAAGCCCTTTGAGACCATTTATAAATTGTGGTGTGATATAGGCCGTGGCAACACGATAGTATTCGGTAACACCGAGGGATGTTGCTAGCTCATGATATTCAACATCAAGCTCTACCAAGGTTTCAGAGTGTTCAGATACAAAAGCAATCGGAGCAATCACTATAGGCACACCATCTTTAGCAGCGCGAGCGATTTCATCATCAGTTGAAGGACCAATCCATTTGAGTGGTCCAACCTGACTCTGGTAACAAACAATCCAATCAAGGTCCTTAATATTTAATTGCTTAACGACTGCAGAGGCAGTCATCTCTATATGATCTGGATAGGGATCACCGGCATCAACTATTTTCTGTGGTAGTCCATGTGCAGAAAAGAGTACACGTGGACTTCCATTTTTAGACGCTTTAACGATAGCACTGCGAGTACCTTTAACGACTGATTCTATAAATCCTGTTTCTTGAGGATAACAACAAATTGCTACAGTTGGTTCATTTATGCCAGCTTCTCGAGCAGCACGTTGCCATTCCGTTATACTTGAACCAGTTGTGGTTGTGGAGTACTGGGGATAAAGAGGGAGCAAAATAATACGATCTGCGCCAAAGTTCTTAACCTCCCTTGCTGTTTCGTTACTCAGTGGGTGCCAATAACGCATGGCGATAAATGTTTTAACTTGTTCTTCCTTACTGAATAGTTCTTCTAAAGCTTTTGCTTGGTCTATAGTCTGCTTTAATAAAGGTGAAGAGCCACCTAAATGAGCATATATAGCCTTTGCAGTTGGCGCTCTCCTATAAGAAATTAATTTAGCTAGCATCCATCGAAAAGGATTAGGAATACCTATTATTGCAGGATCGTTAAACAAGTTAAATAAAAATGGTTGAACAGCTCTAAAGTTGTCCGGACCGCCTAAATTAAATAGAACTACAGCTACTTTCATTTAAAACTTTCTTTAAAGTTTCCATTTGTTAATTATTTTTACTAGCCTTGATACATTTTCAGGTGGTGTTTGTGGTAATATTCCGTGACCCAGGTTAAAAATATGTGATCCCCCAGAAAAACCTTCAAGAATTTTATAAATTTCTTTTTCCATCAGGTCACCACCAGCAACTAAAGCTGTATTGTCCAAATTTCCTTGAACAGTACATTTTGGTTGAATGTTTTTTGCAGCCCACTCAACTGATATACCGTTATCTAAACTAACACCGTCTACACCAGTTTTATCAATAAATTCTAGATAACGTGTACCAGCACCCCGAGGGAAACCGATTACGGGAACATTTGGGTAAACATTCTTGACCGCCTGTACAATTTTTCTTGTTGGTCCAATAACCCACCGTTGAAATTGGCTCTCACTTAAAATTCCAGCCCAAGTATCAAATAATTGTACTACTTCTGCACCATGATCTATCTGTTTAATCAAGTAAATATAAGTAGCCTCAACCAATAGCTCAATTAACTTACTAAAATTCTCTGGCTCTCGATAAGCCCATGTGCGAGCTGCTGAACAATCTTTCGAGCCGTGACCTTCAACCATATAAGTTGCGACCGTCCATGGTGCTCCAGCAAAACCTATCAAAGCTGTTTCTTTAGGTATTTTTTTTGAGAGCCTTGAAACAGTTTCATAGACTCCTTTTAAATGATCATGAAAACCATCTATCGATAGACGCTCAAGATCTCTATAATTACAAATAGGATCTAGAATTGGCCCCCTACCTTCATGGAATTCGACTTTTTGGCCAAGTGCATCCGGAATAACTAATATATCACTGAATAAAATTGCTGCATCCAGTCCGTAACGTATAAGGGGTTGTAGTGTCACCTCAACAGCAAAATCAGGGGAATAACAAAAATTTAGAAAGTTTTTTTCTTTGGAGCGAACATCGCGATACTCAGGTAAATACCTTCCTGCTTGTCTCATTAACCATACTGGTGGTCTCGTTATAGTTTCGCCACGTATAGCTTGAAGAAATAATTTTTTATTTGTTTCCATTATTAGATAAACTAGCTGAGTTTTTCTTTTACAACTACTTTTAAAAATATTTTTTAGAGATAGATAGTGGTAGTAGTAGTAACCTGAAAAACAAGTATTATTTTAAGTTAACAGGTTTTCCACAATTTATTTTTGATTACATTAATTTTATAAAATTGATGTTAGAAAACTGTTGAAAAAATAAAAATTATTGAAAATATCTTTTAAAAATCCCTAGAATTCTAATAAAAAATGAATTAGTTGATTTATAAAAAAACCAATTTAATTATATGAATTATGTGAAAGATTTTTAAATAATTAAATTTTTTACTCTCTATTATTACAAGTTTATAAAAATACTCTCCTCTGGATAAATTGTAGGATTAAAAAGTGCGTAGTGAGGAAAATAAAAAGATTATAATTATTCTGGAGGATAACTTGTTTCTATCCACAAAATAACTAGAAATACAATTATCCAAAAGTAGTCCTTATTTTATAAACATACTTATGATTAAGATAATTTACTTATACAACAGAGGTAGATTTTGAATGTCTCAAGATGTCACAAAGGCTGGCGTTATTGGCTGGCCAATTGATCATTCGCTATCGCCAAGGATTTTTGATTATTGGCTAAAAAATTATGGGATAAAAGGTCTATATAAAGCCTACGCTGTTAATGACATATCACTCTCTAAAGTACTGAGTAGCATGAGAGAAAAAGGACTAACTGGCTTAAATATTACAGTACCTTATAAACAAACAGTTATAAAGTATGTTGACCAACTGAGTAGTTGTGCTCGTAAAATTGGGGCAGTTAATACCGTTACTTTACAAGAGA